>WBZU01000443.1_pt2 | contig 32846 bp, 25 predicted proteins | sample 5204311 | NCBI WGS metagenome assembly WBZU01 (sample SAMN12344359, study PRJNA552823) | activated sludge metagenome | biome: Activated sludge suspended growth; feature: Nitrification reactor; material: Wastewater; isolation source: activated sludge from nitrification reactor of wastewater...
GATCAGGGTTAGAGAACTGAGTGGCGCGGACGAATCCGAGATTGGCGTGAATTTGATGAAGAAAGCATTCAAGCCTTCTGGTTTGCTTGCCGACCCGTCTGCGGATCCTGGAGAACAAGAAGCAACGATGGCGCTCTTCTGGGGAGCAATCGGTGTGTTCAAGAATCCGAGCAGCCATCGGGAAGTCGATTTCACCGATGAAGTCTTCGCGATCAAGGCAATCAACTTCGCGGACCTTCTACTTCGGATGCTCGATCAGATCGAGCAGCGACTCTCAAGTTCTTAGTCTGGGCTCTTGGTGCGGGTCGCGCCTCTCGGCGGCCGAAATCGCCGCGTCAAGAGTGCCGAACCTGCGTTTGAGGACCGTGACTGGTGCGATTCGCCTAAGCGTGCTGCCCCACTTCAGTTGCATTGCCCGGCTGACCGTCGACCACGTTCCGTACTCCGAGAAGCTGGTTGGCCAATGGCCAAGGGCGTGGTCAAACTGGACCAACGAGTAAAGAGCTTCTTCTCGGGAGTAAGGGTGGCTCGGGTATGAGGACACCTTGCTTCTGGTTGAACCGGCGGCTCCAAGTGATAGTGCGGCCTTCACTGATGCGACCCAGCTCCCATAGGTGCGCACCAGTCGGGACGCTGACGGCCAGTCGTCTCGAGCCAGACTTCGGGCAGATTCGTAAGTTCTCACCGTTGGGAACTCACCCTCGCTGCCGAGCAGTAGTTCCAGGAGTAAGCCAAGGCGGATTTCGGTGCTTTCGTCCAGCACACTCGATTCCGCCAGGTCTCGCGCAAGTAGGTGTGCCAACGTTGCCCTAGTCCTTGCCGGCAGGGCTGACGAGAACCCGGCGACCGCCTCCGCAAGTTCACTCGCCATCGACGGATCCACCTTCCCTGATCACATCAGCCAAGAAGCTGCTCGGCTCAGAACTCTGCATCGCGGCCTTGAGGGCGACCATGGCGGCCACCCAACCTCCGAAACGCTTCTGAACGATGGATGAGGAAGCAGGCCTAACTTTGGATAGGTCTTTCACCTCCTCGGCTCGCCACCGCATATAGGCCTTGCTGGAGAACCTTCCTCCTAGGTCGGAACTCGCTCTCAAGAGACCATCGGCAACCTGGCCCGGAGGCATCGTCTTGCCTCCACCACGGGAGTAGTTCGCAGCGACTTCTGCTGGAATCAACTCGGCAGCGGCGAGTGCCGCAGGCCACGATCCAAACCTGTACCGAATGGTGTGGAAGCTAGGAATCGCAAGCCACTCCCCATCGTGAGCAGCCCTTGCGTATTTGCCCCGTCGCCACTGGTCGTACTGGTACATGGTGAGCGCACCCGAGGGTGACACCTCTTCGCTCGCAAGTTGAAGGTGACGGATCGAGCTGTCCTCGGAATAAAACGCTGCACCGGCCGATCGGCCGTTCGCAACTGGCCTGAGCCCCGCGAGGAACAACGCGCGGCGGAATGACTTGAAGCGGTTCGAGAACGAGGTACTTGAGAGTAAGTACACCTTGCCCAGAGGCGCATGGGGTTGCTTCGCCCGGGCCCAATTCGAGTAATCCCCGAATCGGAGGCTCTGAGTTCCCAGCTCGGCTGCGCACTCAACGAGATCCTTGAGGACTTGCTCTGAACTGGGCGAGCTACCTTGGGCGCGAAGGCGAAAAGCTGCGTGGTTCATGGCCGGTTGCTTGCCAAGGGCGTCCATTGCTTTCGACCAAGTCCTGCCGTAGGTATTTGCGATGAAGGTGGCTGATGGCAGCGACTTGTCCGCGGTGTTCACGCGCCAGGTCTCGTAGCGGCGCTTCGAGAGGCGTCCACCGCATTCATTCTCGAACCTTGCGATGGCCTCGCGAATCAACACAGCCCTGCTCGGATCGACGGCGGGGGCAGAAGTCAGCGCATTGAGCACCAGTTGCTTGTCCGACGTCGAGCAGCCTTCGAGTGACCTGAAGATGAGATAGGCCAAGCGGTCCGTTTCGCGGCTTGACGTTCCAATCTTCTCGGGGTCATCCATGAATCGACCGTAGGGTCCGGCGCGGCGACAACACGGTTTTTCGCGCCCTCAACTTTTCCGGCCAAAAGAAGAAATCAAAGTCGCAATCCCGCCCCCAGGGCTAAGTCAAAAGGCCGTCTTGGAAAAACCCATCGCAACGCCTGGAAGAACCCGCGCGGGACCGTCTTAAAAAAGCCCATTAGAATCGGGCTGGGTCGAACTCCGGAACGGCCCCATCTCAGGGAGGCATGATGTTTGGTCAGGGAAATTCTGGAAATGGAAGTCGCGGGACGGGAAGGCTTGGGCTTCTGGCTGCTTCGCTTGCGGTTGCGTGTATTTCCGGAATGGCGCTTGGGGGACCTGCCTCGGCGCTGAGTCCGCCTCAGATTTCGAGCAGCCTGGCGTTCAGCTTCGGAGACAGGATTGTGCGGATCTCTGCCGATGGTTCGGACCGGCGGACGCTGACCAGAACCGGCCCCTTCGCCAATGGTGATTTCGAGGGTCGAACCGGTGATTCGAACCCTCAGCTTTCTTCCGATGGGGCCCGGCTCATCCTCACCCGGGCCACCCCGCTAAAGGACTACGGGGTCAGGCGGAGGATCATCCTCGCCAACGCCGATGGCAGCGCGGCCAGGCCGATCCTGCCTGGCAACCGGAAAGTCTTCTTTTCCTCACCCGCCTGGATGCCGGACGGCGAGTCGGTGGCAGTGGCGCGCAGCATCGACCGGCGGCACAGCACCGCACGCTCGGTAGTGATCGCCAGCCTCGACGGGAAGTCCGTGAAGACCGTTTTCCGGCTGCCGCTCCACCGCAGCGGCAACCTGAAAGAGGACCTTGCGACCTACCGCGAACCGGTTGACATCGCCGCCTCTCCCGATGGGCGCAGACTGCTGATCACGGTGAGCAACGGCTACAGCTACGACCGCAAATGGCTGGTGCTGCTCGACCTGAAGACCGGCAAGCGCCGGCTGATCGGCAAGAACACGCGGTCAGGCACCTTCTCGCCCGACGGGACCCGGTTCGCCTATGTGTCATCGACCGGCAACCGGGGTGAAACCTGCACCGAGACCGACGAAACGAGCTGCGTGATTCAGGGGGACCTGTTCATCCAGAACGTCGATGGCAGCGGCAAACGGAGGGTAACCAGAAGCCGCGCCGCGGAGGAGAACCCGGACTGGTCCCCGGACGGTCAGCGCATCGCCTTCGACGCCAACTACAACCTGCCCGCATCAGGTGCCGGCGCCGAGATTTACGCGATCGCGCCCGACGGAAGCTGCCTTTCGTGGCTTACCAACGGATCCCCCGCGGGAGTCGAGCCCGACTGGGCACCGGATTCCGGTCCTACGGATCTCCTTTGCGGGGTCGAGGCGCGGGACCCGGTGATTTCAAAAGAGTGGATACCGACCGTAGAGCAGGGAGCAGCGATCAGCGTCTGGGCAGGTCCGATCCTCGGGAACCGGCTGGTCACCCGGGCTGCCCTGACCGGGCCCTTCCGGGTCGCCACCTACGACGATTGCGCGGTCTTCAGCGCGAAGGCCTGTGCCCCGGATCCGAAGTTCGAGATCGGCGGGATTTCGACCTGCTTTGCCGGTTTGTACCTCGGCCTCGTGGTCGGTGAGGCGGAGCGGTCCGCCTTCGGTCATCGCAGAGGCGTCGCCTTCCTGCGCGAAAAGAAACGGACCAGGCGCGGAGGGACGACCCGCAGCCTCACGGTCTTCACCGGAGACACCATGCTCGGTATCTCGGGCCGTGGAAACACCAGCTTCGCCGAACTCGAAAAGCAGATCGACGGGCTTCGGCCCGCCAACGCTTCCCGGCCGGAAGGGCGGCTGCCGCACCTCTACCTGCCGAAGGGAATGCCGAATACGGTCAGGTTTGTGGCCGGAATGGTTCACCGGATCGGCGTCAAGCGAACCGCCGCGAGATTGGAAGCTGACGCCAAGGACATCAGGGTGCTGGTCCGCTTCTCGAAGCGCCTGGACATGCTCGGCCCGATCAGGACCAAGACCTGTTCCAAAGAAGAATCAGATCCCTTCGCCGGCTTCTGATTCGAGGACGGGGCTAGATCGAAATCCCCGAGCTTTCGATCACCGTTCGCTCGGCGGGGAGGCGGAAGTGGTCTACCGGGCTTGAGGCGTTTCGGGCCATCGTTATGTAGAGGTGCTTGAGGAGGCGGTGGAGCCTGGTGTCACCGTACGGGCGGATCAGAACGTTGGAGAGGTAGTAGTAGGCCTTGCTGAAATCGAGCGGGCCGTCGGGGACCTGGGGGTTGGCGAGCTCCAGCAGATAGGGAACGTCGGGAACATCCATGAAACCGACCGTGGCGGTGATGTGGGAGATCCCGTCGTAGTCGTAGCCGAGGTCATCGATCACGATCCGGTCCTTGTCCTCGACATAGGGCTGGCGGGCGGTGACCAGGGAGAGCACCACCACGTGGTCGTGGACGATCCCGTCGCGCTCGAGGGCCGAGCGGAAGGCCAGCGGAGCGGTGTTGGTCCGGGCGTTCAGATAGACCGCGGTGCCTCTGACCCGGATCGGCCCCGGATCCTTGCGGTTGATCTCGTTGACCAGGTCGGTCAGCGAACCCTCAAGCTCGGCCCGCTTGGCCGCAGTAGCGCGGTAGCCCCGGTCCCAGGTCAGGATGATCGTGAGGATGATCAGACCGATCGAGAGCGGGAACCAGCCGCCGTGCTCGACCTTGGTCAGGTTGGCGGCGAGGAAGGTGAAGTCGATGGTCAGGAAAACCACACCAAAAGAGATCGTCATCCAGAGCGGCTTCTGCCAGAGCTTCCTGACCACGACCAGGAAGAGGATCGCGTCGATGGTCAGGGTGCCGACCACGGCGATCCCGTAGGCGGATGCCAGGGCGGCGGATGAGCCGAAGCCGACCACGAGGATCACCACCGCGACGAACAGAGCCCAGTTGACGGCCGGCATGTAGATCTGGCCGATCTCCGACTTCGAGGTCTGGCGGATCAGCAGACGCGGCAGGTAGCCAAGCTGGATCGCCTGCTTGGTCACCGAGAAGGCCCCCGAGATCACCGCCTGGGAGGCGATCACCGTGGCGATCGTGGCGAGGATGACCATCGGGATATGCGACCAGTCTGGGAAGAGCAGAAAGAACGGGCTGGAGATCGAAGAGGGATCCTGAAGTACAAGCGAACCCTGGCCGAGGTAATTGAGCGTGAGGGCGGGAAAGACGAGCAAGAACCAGGCCCGGCGGATCGGGGGCCGGCCGAAGTGGCCCATGTCGGCGTAAAGGGCCTCGGCACCGGTGACCGTGAGCACGATCGCCCCCAGCGAGATGAAGGCGATCCGCAGGTGGGCGGAAAAGAAGTCGACCCCGTAGGCCGGGTTGAGGGCCTTGAGGATTTCCGGGTCGGCAGCGATCTGGCCGATCCCGGCGGCCCCGATCACGATGAACCAGAGGACCATCACCGGCCCGAAGGCCCGGCCGATCACATGGGTGCCGAAACGCTGGGCTGCGAAGAGGATCACCAGCACGCCGATCGTCATCGGCAGCACGTAATCGGAAAGAGACGGCGCCGCGACCTCGACCCCCTCGACCGCGGACATGACCGAGATCGCCGGGGTGATCATGCCGTCGCCGTAAAAGAGAGCGACCCCGAAGAGTCCGGCCCCGATCAGCCCCGCCTTCACGAACCGGTTGCCCAGGCTGGCCCCCTGAATCAGCGCGATCAGGGCCATGATGCCGCCCTCCCCGTCATTGTCGGCCCGCATGATGAAGGTCACGAACTTGACCGAGACGATCATCGTGATCGACCAGAAGACCAGCGAGATCACGCCGAAGACATCGGTGTCGTTCGGTTTGACCGCGTGGTGGTCAGCCTGGAAAACCGTCTGGAAGGCGTAAAGGGGGCTGGTGCCGATGTCCCCGAAGACAACGCCGAGCGCCCCCAGCGTGAGGGCGGCCGCACCGGCCGTGGCTTTCGGTGAAACCCTGCCTGAGGAAAGGGACGAAGACATCAGCCGGGGAGCCTACGCCTCGCGCCGGTTTCCGGCTCGATCGCCCCCTCTACCCGCAACCGCCAATCCAGAAACCGATTGTTTGCGAAATGTTGCCGGTTTCTTCACCGTGCCGAAGAACACCGGCCTGGACTTCCCGCCGGTCACCGTCGACCTCGACGTCGTCCAGATCCAGGGTGAAATCGCCCTGACCAAGGACGGCTCCGGTCATTTCGACGAGGCCACCGGTGCGATGAACATGGATCTCAGCCTCTCGCTGACCCTCGGCGTTGACGACCTCGAAGCTCTCTCGCAGCAGGTCGGCATCCCGCTGGGCACCGGCGCGCTCGGCTGCAAGATCTCGCCGCTGGAAGTCTCCTTCTCGACCGCGAAGGGCTGGCCGCATGCGGGCAGCAGCTTCACCGACAAGGCAACTCCGGCCGACGGCGCCCTGGCAGGTGCCTGGCGCTACAAGCCGGCGATCACCGCTGTTGAAGGCGACCAGTCCGTCTGCAACATCATCGGTGGCTTCCTCAAGGACGTCGGTGGCATCTGGCTCGGCAACAGCACCACGCCGCTCGCCGACATGCCTGCCGCGACGGACCCGATGCCGGCAAAGGCCAACTGCACCGAGCTCGGCAAGACGGGTACCTTCCCGAACTGTGTCGACCCGGTCTGCCCCGAAGGCCAGCTGGGGACCTACCCCGACTGCCACGATCCGGCTCCCTTCGCGGTGAGCAAGGTCGCGCTTTCGCCGACCAAGGCCAATATCAAGAAGAACAAGACCGTCAAGCTGACCCTCAAGGTCACCAACTCCGGAGAGGTTTCCGGTAGCGCGACGGTTTCACTGAAGTCGAGCAACAAGCAGGTCACCCTGCCGAAGTCGATCAAGGTGACCGTTCCGGCCGGCAAGACGGCCAGCAAGACCATCACGGTCAAGGCTGCCAAGAAGGCCAAGGGCAAGGCGACCATCACCGCCACCGCCAGTGGCAAGAAGGGCACCGCCACCCTGACAGTCAAGTAGCAAGGACACTTCTTCCGGCCAGGCCGGACTGAGTGAAGCGAGGGCCCCGGAGTGATCCGGGGCCCTTTCCTTTGCCCGGGTTTCCCGGACCCGTTTCGGCCCCGCGCCAAGCGTCGCTGAACCGGCGATTCCCGATAGCCTGTCCTTCCTTGGCGAGGTAGCTCAGTTGGTAGAGCACACGACTGAAAATCGTGGTGTCGCCGGTTCGATCCCGGCCCTCGCCATATGTCACGAGTAGCCGGGCGGGGTCCGACCCGCCCTCCACGAGCAACCCGCCCGACCCACTGGAAGAAATGAACGGTTGGATGGGGCTCTGCCCTGCTAGGTCTCGAGGTTTCGGTTGACGAAGTCGAAGAGGTCGGCGTAGACGTCTTCGCGGTTGGTTTCGTGGAATAGCTCGTGGCGGGCTTCCGGATATGACTTCGCTTCGGTGCCCGGGCCGCTCAAGATCTCCATCGTTTCGGCCGTCAGGTCGTAGGGGACGAGCATGTCCCCTTCGCCGTGAATCCAGAGCAGCGGCAACTCGCCGAAACCGTCACCGCTCCGGGCCCGGTCCAGGCCGGCGACCAGTCCTTCCAGCGTTTCGCGACGGAAGGGGCCGTGGTAGATCATCGGGTCGTCGAGATAGGCCTGCTGCTCGTTCTCGTCACGGCTGATCACCGTCGGGTCGATCGGGATCTCCGGGATCTCTTCGAGGTCGAGCAGGGCGACCAGTGCGGGATTGCCGCCCAGCAGCGGGCTGGAGAGGACGACCGCATCAACCGGGCGTTCCGCCTCCTGGATGAACAGGGTGGCGAGCAGACCCCCCATCGAATGGCCGAAGAGCAGGATCGGCAGGCCGGGGTGTTCCTCGCGAGCCAGGTCATAGACCGCGGCGAGGTCGTCGATCATGGGCTGGGCTTCATCGACCAGGGCCGACTCGCCCTCCGAGCGCCCGTGGCCGCGATGATCCGGCGCGTAGACCGCCGCCCCGTCCGCCTCGAACTTCTCGGCCAGGCCGGCATGCCTTAGCGCGTGTTCGGCGTAACCATGGGCGAGCAGCACCACATATGTCGGCTCCCCGACCGGAATCCACTCGTGGACGACGATCCTGCCGCTGCTTCCCTCGATGGTGCGCATCCGCTCTCCTTTGACTTTGCTGGTGCCTTCTGGGTGGCCGAATCAGGCCGAAGCCATCGCCTCCAGCAGGCTGATCGCGCCCGCCTTGAACAGTGGCTCGTTCAGGTTCCCGCATTTGGGGCTCTGAACGCAAGAGGGGCAACCGGAATCGCAGGGGCACTCCGCGATCAGGCGGTGGGCATCGCCGACCAGGCGGGGGAAGAGCTCGAAGGCGCGCTTGGTCAGCCCGATGCCGCCGGGGTGGCCGTCATAGATGAAGATGGTCGGGGTGCCGGTCTGCATGTGGAGGTTGGTCGAAAGACCGCCGATGTCCCAGCGGTCACACATCGCGATCAGCGGCAGCACCGCGATCTGGCCGTGCTCGGTCGCGTGGAGGGCGCCGAGCATCTCGTTCAGGGCCATGCCGCCGATGAAACCCTCAGGTACCTCGTACCAGAGGCCCCGGGTCGCGAACTCCTGCTCGGGCAGGTCGAGATCAACCATGTCAAACGCCTCGCCGTCAGCGCTAAGGATGCGCTGGTAGGCCATCACCTGGTCGGTGACCGAGATCTCGCCAAAGCTCAGCTTCACCCCGCAGACTTCCTTCTCCTCGAGTACCCGGTTGATGAAGATCTCGGTTTCGGTCTTCGGCCGGGTGTACCACTCCTCGTCGAAACGGTGGACGATCGCCTCGCCCTCGTACGGATCGAGCCGCTCCACCTCCCAGGAAGCGCCGAGGTGCATGTAGACCGCGCCGGGATGGATGGTGCTGAAGGCGCGACCGGTCTCCACCGTGCCGATCACCTCGCCTGAATCACGGTCGATCACCGCGACGTCCCCGGCCGAGGAGGAGCGGAGCGAAACGTCGGATGCGGCGAAACCGGCCCGCCTCGGAACCAGCCCCTTGCCGGCCTTGCGCAGCTCGCCCCTGAGGACCAGGGCCTGGCCGGCGTCCTCCAGGCCGGAGCCGAAGAACTCCTCGTCCTCGGGGGTGAGCGGCAGTTCGTAGGCGGCGGCGATCAGGTGCTGGTCACGGATCTCGGGTGAGAGGTGATCGAGGATCGCCGCCTCGACCGGCCGCTCGAGGAACTCGTCCGGGTGGCGGCAGAAGTACTGGTCCAGGCCGTCCGGGCCGGCGATGTAGACGGCGAGCCCGCGTTCACGGCGTCCGGCCCGGCCCCACATCTGCTTCAGGCCGGCCACGGTGCCGGGAAAGGTGACGCAGATCGCGGCGTCGAGGCCGCCGATGTCGATGCCGAGCTCCAGCGCGTCGGTCGAGGCGACCCCGAGCAGCTCGCCGGAAACGAGCTTCCGCTCGATTTCACGGCGCTGGGCCGGGGTGTAGCCCGCCCGGTAGGGAGCGATCCGCTCGGCCAGGTCAGGCCGGCCCTTCTCGGTCAGCCGGTCGGCGGCGAACTTGCGGATCAGCTCGATCCCCTTGCGGGACTTCAGAAAGCAGATCGTCCGTACCTCGTGGGAAACCAGGTCGGCCAGCAGGTCCGCGGCCTCGGCCAGGGCGGAGCGTCTCGCGCCGACCTGTGGATTGACGAGTGGCGGGTTCCAGATCCGGATCTCCCGGCCGGCTCGCGGGGCGCCGTCCTCGTCGATCAGGCGAGCCGGGCTGCCGGTCAGCCGCTCGGCCAGCTCCGCCGGGTTGGCGATCGTCGCCGAGGCCATCACGAAGCGGGGCTCCCTGCCGTAGGCCCGGGCCAGCCGCCTGAGCCGTCGCAGCACGTTCGCGACATGCGAGCCAAAGACCCCGCGATAGGTGTGGGCCTCGTCGACAACCACCCAGTCGAGGTTGGCGAAGAAGTCACCCCAGCCGCGGTGGTGCGGCATGATCCCGACGTGGAGCATGTCCGGGTTGGTCAGGACCAGGTTGCTCTGGCGGCGGATCGCCGGACGCTCGTCTCGCGGAGTGTCACCGTCATAGATCGCCAGCCGCAGGTTCGGTGAACCGAGCCGGGCCAGGGCGCGGGCCTGGTCCTGGGCGAGCGCCTTGGTCGGGTAGAGGTAGAGCGCCCGCACCTTGGGGTCGGCCGCGATCGCGTTGAGCGGAGGCAGGTTGAAGGCCAGCGACTTGCCGGAAGCGGTCGCGGTGGTCAGGATCACGTTGCCCTCGGCCGCCGCCTCGAAGGCCTCGGCCTGATGGCTGTAAAGCTGATCGATGCCGCCCCGGTTCAGGGCTTCGGCGAGGCCGGGATGAAGCGAAGCGGGCAGCGGTTCCAGCCGGGCTTCGGTGGCCGGTTCGGAGGCGCTCTCGACGATCCGGCCATCCCGGCGGGCCGGGTCGATCGCGATCGACCAGCGCCCGGAAAGCAGGGACTCAGACATCTTCGGGCGAGGTGCCGGCCGGATTCGGGGAGCCGGCCGCGTCACGGGGAGGTTCGCGGCGGATTTCGTCGGCGATCCTGAGGGCCGGATCCACTTCGCTTTCACCGCGCAGCGCCCGCCAGACCTGGAGGAAGTCGCGGGTGCCAGCCACGTCGTGAACGCGGAGCAGTCGGCCGCCGCATTCGAGGCCGAAAGCCAGGGCGGCGAAGGTGCCCGGGGCTCGCTCGGAGGGGCGACGATGATTGATCGCGCCGATGAAGTCCTTGCGGGAGACGGCCAGCATCACCGGGCAGCCGAGCCCGCAGAGTTCGGGCAGGCCGCGGAGCGAATCGACGGTCTGGGCCGGGGTCTTGCCGAAGTCGGGGCCCGGATCGACCACGACCTGATCTCGCCGGATGCCGATTCCTGCCAGGCTTTCCAGCCTTTCCTCGAAGAAGCGGACCTGGTGGGCGGTGATTCCCTCCGGGTAGGCCGCTTCATCCCAGCGCTGGGTCTTCGGCTCAACCACGGTGTGCATCAGGACCACACCCGCCCCGGCTTCCGCCGCGACCCCCATCAACTCCAGGTTGCCGCCGCCGCTGATGCCGTTGATGATCGCCGCGCCCGATTCCAGGGCAGCGGCCGCGACCGCCGGCTTGTAGGTGTCAACCGAGATGACCGCCCCCGCCCCGGCAGCGGCAACCACAACCGGCAGGATTCGTTCGATCTCCTCCTCCGGGGTCACCGCGGGCCGGTTGGTCACGTTCGACTCGCCGCCGATCTCGATGATGCCGGCCCCGTCTTCGAGGTGCTGCTCGACCTGGCGGATCGACCCGGCGGTCGAGCGGTCACCGCGATCGGAGAACGAGTCCGGAGTGGCGTTGACCACGCCGACGATGACCGGCTCGGCCACGTTGATCTCGCCTGCGGCGGTGCGTAGTGTTCCCGGGAGAGAAGCCATCGCCACGATGCTAGACACCTTCCACCACGGGGACTTCGCCGCCGCCGACATCAGCCGCAAGCTGCGGGAAACGGTCAGCGTGGTGATCCCTGCCCGGAACACGGCGGGGACGATCGCGGCAACCGTGGCCGAGCTTCAGGTGCTGGCCGAGGACGGGCTGGTCGGGCAGATCCTCGTGGTCGATGCCGACTCCGCCGACGGCACCGCCGCGGTCGCCCGGGAAGCCGGAGCCGAGGTGGTTTCGGAAAACGAACTGGTCGAGGGTTTCGGGCCCTGCCGGGGCAAGGGTGACGCGATGTGGCGGTCGCTCGCCGCGGTGACCGGGGAGATCGTCGTCTTCATCGACGGGGACATTGCCGACTTCGGCCGCCACTACGTGACCGGCGTTCTCGGCCCGCTGACCGATCCCGGCAAGCATTTCGTCAAGGGCAGGTACCAGCGCCCGTTCCGGTTCGGCGAAAACGAGGAGCCGGCCGGCGGTGGCCGGGTCACCGAGCTCGCCGCCCGGCCCCTGCTGGCCCGGCTCGCACCGGAGCTGCTCGCCTTCGACCAGCCCCTGGCCGGCGAGGTGGCGGCCCGTCGCGAGCTGCTCGATCAGGTCCCGTTCGCCTGCGGCTACGGAGTCGAGATCGCGATGCTGATCGAAGTCTGGGGCCGGGTCGGCATCCGTGGCATGGCCCAGGTCGAGCTCGGCACCAAGCGGAACGCGCACCAGTCGCTGGCCGCCCTTTCCGGCATGTCCTCCGAGGTGATCGCCGCGATGGCCGACACCCTGGACCGGCTCGGCCGGAAAGACACGGGGCGCATGAAGATGGTCGAAGGAAGCGGCCCGGAAGTGGTGACCCGACCCGCCTTCGCGACGGTGCCGCAGGTTTCGCACCGCAGCGGTCGCAAACCTGCGGCACCGTAGTCCTGTCTGAACTCCACTTCGGTGCCTCAGCGGATAGCGTGAGGCGCGATGAGTCTCCGCTGCGTTTACACAGACCTCGACGGCACCCTGCTCGGGGCCGGTGCCTCGCTCTTCACCGACGAGGAGGGCAATTTCTCGATGGCCCAGGCCCGGGCGCTCGAGGCCGCTTCGAGGGCCGGGGTGGAGGTCGTGATCATGTCCGGCCGCCGCCGGGCCCAGGTCCATGAAGACGCCCGGATCATCGGCCAGAACTCGTTCATCTTCGATGCGGGCGCGGCCTTCTCGATTGACCAGGAGACGACCCTGCTGCTCGGCGACTTCGAACTCGAGGAGGGCCAGACTCCGGTCCAGCGGATGAGCGAGCGCGGGGTCCCCGATTTGCTGCTCGAAAACTTTGCCGGACGCTTCGAGTACCACGATCCCTGGCACCTCGACCGGGAGATGTCACATCTCTTCCGCGGGGATATCGACACGGCCGAGGCCAACGCACTGCTCGAGGAGAACGGTCACGGTGACCTCAGGCTGCTTGACAACGGCGCGATCCACCGCCGGATGGAAGGCATCGAACAGGCCCACTGCTATCACCTGGTTCCGAAGGCGGTTTCCAAGGTGAACGCAGTCGCCGCCCATGCCCGTGCCCGGGGTTACTCCCCGGAGGAAACAATCGCCGTCGGCGATTCGCTCGAGGACCTTGAAGTTGCCCCGGCGGTCGGGAAGTTCTTCATCGTCGCCAACGGCCCGGAGAAGGACCCCGGGGTGCGGGAAGCAATGAGCCGCTATCCGAATGCGGTGGTCACCGAGGCGAGCAACGGCGCCGGCTTCTACGAGGCCGTTGTGTCATCCCTCATGGGTGCGTGAAGGCCAAAGGTCTAGGATCAAGCCATGGCTGACGCAACGGTTGCCGAAGAGGAATATCTGCAGACGATCTTCTGGCTGATGGAGGCCGGATTGCCGATCACCGGCGCCAACATCGCCAAGGCGATGCAGCTCTCACCGCCCACCGTCCACGAGATGATCAAGCGGCTTGAGCGGGACGGCTACGTGACCCGCAGCGCCGACAAGATCCTTCACCTGACCGAGGACGGCCGGGCCGAGGCGGAGCAGATCACCCGCCGCCACCGGATGATCGAACGCTTTCTCACCGATGTGCTCGGCATCCCCTGGGACGAGGTCCACGAGGAGGCCGAGCGGCTCGAGCACGCGATGTCGCCGGTGCTGGAGGAGCGGATGCGGGCGGCGATCGGCGAGGCCAACACCTGCCCGCACGGCCACCCGATCGACGGGGTCCGCGAGGAAGGAGCACCGCTGGCTGATGTCGACCTGGGCGCCAAGGTGGTCGTGCTCCGTTTCGAAAACGAAGCCGAGAGCCTGCTCCACTACCTGATGGACATCGGCCTCTACCCGGGGCTCAGTGGCACGGTTACCGCCAAGGACGACGAGTCGGTCCTGATCGAATCGCACAACGGCAAGCACGAGGTAACCCGAACCGTCGCCGAAACGGTCACCGTCCGCGCCGACCCCGCCCCGCCCCCAAGGGCCGCCCTCCCCGACCAGCTCGTCCTCTCAGACGACCGCTACGGCCGCTAGCCGGTTCGGCGAGTTGGGTCGACCAGGGCCAGCCAAAAGGCGCAGCCGGGCGTGGCGGCTGTTCCTGCTGGTCCAGGATCGCCTGGAACGGGGGTCATCTTCCCGATCTTGCTCATTGTTTGGGTCCCACATGGCGATACTTTTGCCGCGGCTGTGCGTTGAGGGAGCAATGGCTTCATGTCATTGAATCCAGATTCTGGTCCCCGGCTTCCTGGAGTTGATTATGTACCCTCGCTTGCTTAAGCATTTTCGGGTCGGCATCGCATTCCTGGTCGGTTTCTCGACCCTGGCCTTCTGCGTGCACCCGGTGAGCGCGGTTGCCATGCCGCGTCTTGATCCCGCGTTCGGGATCCATGGGCTAAGCGTACGAGCTGGCGAGAATCTGAATCCGGGAGCTTCTCTTGCCTTCACTCGTTCTGGCGACATTGTGATCGTGGGAAGCCTCCGAGGGGTCGGGGAGGAATTCGGTTGCCTGGGCTATTACCTCGCATCATTCAAGAGCGGCGGTGCGATTGAGCACTCTTTTGGCACAAATGGCTTGGTCGAGGGAACGAAGCCGTGCCGCACGAGGTCTTCTCTCGCGATCGGGAGGCGCGGACACATAACTCTTGGCGGTTCCGGGGGATCATCCTTCCCCTGTTCAATGGTGGATAGGTTTCGTTTCGATGGTTTCTCTGCTCCTGGCTGGGGATCTGGAGGAATGCCCCAGGATCGGCTCTATTGCTATGGGCCTCGACATGGGCAAGGAGGAATTGTTACTCGAGATGTTTCGATTGATAGTCGTGGACGTGTATTGATCGCCGCGGATTCTCTCTGGGGATCGGCGAGAACCGTTGGAGTTATCTTCAGAGTCAAGCCGAATGGCGATGTCGACAAGCGCTGGAGAGGATCCGGGCTCTCGGCCACGGGGGTGGACGGCGTAGTGCGCGTCCAACGTCCAAGCTCCGAACTCAACGGGATCGTCGAAGTGTCATCTCTACGAGCCGGGAAGGTTCTTGCGGCTACAACGTCACATGGTGGCTTCGGCGCCGCGCAATTTTTGGGCAGCGGTATTCCGGATCCTTCGTTCGGAACCAAAGGTCACGCTTGGGTCGACGCCGACAGCACATCGTGTTCGTGTTCGAAAGTTGAAGGCATGGCAAGGGATCACCAAGGGCGCATCATTTTGGCTGGGTTCACGTTCAGACGGCATGGCGGTGGCATCCCGAGCCATCATCGACTGGCCATCACCAGGTTTTCGGCAGACGGAAAGCTCGATCGGAAATTCGGTGTGCGGGGCGTTGCTAGACCGATACGCAATACCTTCTACACGTCGGGTGTAGCCATCCAAAGAGATGGCAAGATCTTGGTCTCAGGCCAAATGGATGACAGGTTTGCCGTCGTTCGACTTCTCCGAAATGGGCAGGTGGATCCCGGCTTTTTCAATCACGGAGTATTCAAGACCAGAATCAGTTCACTGGGCGGAACCGCCACTGATGTACGAGTCGACTCAAAGGGGCGGATAGTCGCAATCGGCGGTGTGGCAGCATCAGAACCCGCCGAGAGCTCACTTGCGGTTGTGCGGATTCTTCCCCGATAGGTCTCCGACCAGCTCGTCCTCTCAGACGACCGCTACGGCCGCTAGGGCATAGACCTACTCGTAGATCTCAACGAACCGGGACGCCTGGCTGGCCAGCTTTTGATCGGAGGTGAGGAGCCTCGCCGGCAATGCCTCCGCAAGGGCGATATACAGGGCGTCATCCAGGGTGAACTGGTTTCGCAACTCCCAGGCCCTGGGGATCAGGTCGCCACATGAATAACTCCTGATGCCAAGATCGAGCGCCTGGATCACCATCTCGCTCGCGGTCTCCGCGTCGAATGCGCCGCCCAGCTGCCAGCGCCGAAGCACCCGCGTTGTTTCGACCAGCATGTGATCGGGCGCGGCGAGGGGCTCTCCGGAAACGAGCGCAATTTCGGTCGAAGTGGAGCCCTCCGCCAGGCGAAGCAGGTCGAGAATCACACTCGCATCGACGACTATCAATCGTCTTCCCGCAGCCTTCGGATGGCTTCCGCCCCGGTTTCCGGGGTTTCGATCCTTCCTCTTGCCCTGATCCGTTTCAACACCTCTGCGCGACTGGGTCGCCTTGCCAGGGTGGCAACTTCCTCCCGCAGCATCTCGGAAAGGGAACGACCCTCACTGGCGGCCCTTTCAACCAGGAGCGCGTGGATCTCGTCCGGCACATCGCGAATCTGGACCATCTTGCTCATGAGCCAAGGCTAGCATGCGATTCGCATGCGCCGGGAATGAATCGGAGGTGCCGCAGGTTTTGGCCCATTACGGTCCTGGATGTGCGGCACCTCTCGGGCCGGACGCCTGGTTGGTGCGGGAATGTGCCTACAGGCAGGAGGCGATGCGGGAGACGCCTTCGTCCATGTGCTCCGGGGGGACCGAGGCGAAGGAGAAGCGGAGGCTGCGCTGGCCGGCGTCGAGCATGAAGTCGACCCCGGGGATGAACGGGGCTCCGGCCTCTTTGGCCTTGGCGGCGATCTGGACCGTGTCACGGTCCTCGGCCAGGTCGGCCCAGAGGAAGTAGCCGCCGCCGGGCAGGACGAAGGTGGCCTCGGGGATGTGCTTTCCGAGGGCCTCGACCAGGGCGTCGCGTCGCTCCTGGAGAGCGACCTTCACTTCCGCGATGTTCCGGTCCAGAACACCCGACTGGCAGAGCTCGAGAACCAGCGAACCGGAAAGCATGTTCGGCGAGATGTAGTTCTCGTTGGCGATCTTCGCCAAACGGACGATCTCGTGTTCGGGACCGGCCAGGTAGCCGACCCGGACGCCCGGGGAGACCGTCTTCGAGAAGGATGAGGCGTGAATGACCTTGTCGGCCTCGTCCATCGAGAGCATGGTCGGCGGGGGGTCCTCGCCGAAGGGCAGCTCGCGGTAGGGGTCGTCCTCGAAGATCACGAAGTCATGCTCGGCGGCAAGCGCGACCAGCCGGCGGCGCTTCTCTTCGGAGAGGGTGCAGCCGGCCGGGTTGTGGAAGTTGGGGATGATGTGGGCGAGCTTGATCGGGCCCAGTTCGAGGGCCTTCTCGAGCGCATCGACGTCGATTCCGTCTTCCTCGAGTGCGATCGGCACGAAGACGACCCCGATCTGCTCGAGCAGGAGCAGGGTGCGGTCGTAACTCGGCTGCTCGACCACGACCCGGTCACCGGGTGAAAGCAGGTGCCGGAAGAGCATCGCGCCGGCCTCCAGTGAGCCGTTGGTGGTCATCACCTGGGAAGGGTCGATGCCGTGACGGTCGGCGATCCAGGCGCAAAGCCCGGGATGGCCGATCCCGACCCCGTAGGAGAGCGCCTTCTGCCAGTCGTCCTCGAGCGCCTTCGCCGCGGCAACGCGGACTGCCTCGACCGGAATCAGGTCGGGACTGGGGGCACCTCGGGCAAAACTGATCGTGTCAGGCATTTCGTCACTCTCGCTCTCGGAGCGGTCGCTGGGCGGGAGAGGCGATGTTAGTCAATCGGACAGACCGAGACGCCGGGGGCGTTGCTCTTCAGGAACCAGGGAGTCGGTTCCCCGTCGTAGCGAAGTTTCAGGAGCTGCGGCGAATTCGGCCCGACCCTGCCGGCCCTGAGCTTCCGCCCGGTGCCGAACCGGCCGATCCAGACTTTCGCGTCCTGCTTGCCGATCACCACGGCGCCGCCCCGTGGCACCCACATGCGGTACCGGCCACCGATCGCCTCCAGCGGCCTGCAATCCGCCCGCGAGAAAGGTTTGGTCACCGGCTGGAAACCGATCTTCAGCGCGTTGAAGAGGAAACGGTCGACGGCGTTGCCGATGTCCGGATCCCGGTCCTTCAGGGTCGCCGGGTCGTAGCCGAGGGCGCCGTAGGCGGAACCGGTCACCGGGTTGAAGTCATCGGTCAGCATGCGCCGCCGCTGCCGGATGACCGGGGGCGGGTTCGGGGTCTGGTCCAGCAGGCCGACCGCCGTCACCTCGACCCTGGTCTGCGTCGCCTTCCACTCCCTGACCTCGGACTGGTCGCGAAGCAGCGAGAACGAGGTCATCAGGCTGATGACCGTGATCAGCCAGAGCCCGATGAACGCGGCCCGTGACCACTTGAAGCCGCTGGCCGCCTCGACCACGACCAGGAACACCACGATCAGGCCGGGATACATGTAGCGCGGCATCTCCGGGTAGCGCTCGATCCCGCCGACCGCGATCGTCTGGGCGGCGAAGAGCGCGATTGCGACGGCGATCACCGTCCAGAGCTTCGTGCCCGCTCCGCGGGTGGCGATCCGCCAGCCGAGCGCCGCGATCGCCACCACCGCGAGGGCGGGGCCGATCCCGGTTCCCGGCTGCATGGTCCCGGAGCGAATGAAGTCATAACTCAGGCCGGACCAGGAAGCGAGCACACCGGAGATGCCGCCGAAGCTCCAGGCCGGCAGCAGCAGGATGTTGAGCAGGTCGCCCCCGCCCGCGGCGGTGTCGGTGGCACCGACATCACCCAGGGTCCGCCAGGCGAGATAGAGGACGATCGGCACCGCTCCCACCCAGAGCCGGTCCCGGCGGCGGTCGAGAACCGCGGCGAACGCGATCGCCACCGAGAAGGGCAGGGCGACCGTGTAGGTCAAACCTCCCAGAACCAGGAAGGCGAAGGTCCAGATGTCCCCGGTTCGGTCCTCGCGGTCCCATGTCAGGAGCGCGGCGATCCCGAAGGAGAGGGCGAGCATCACGGTGAAACCGTTGCCGGCGATCAGGTGGAGCGGGTCATAGGCGAAGAGCAGGATCGGCAGGCTGAAGGCCAGGGCGACGAAGTCGGGGAGCCGGCGCCGGGCCCAGGTGAAGAAGAGGGCCGTGCAGAGCAGGATCGCCAGCACGGTGAGGATGCGGTAGGCGATGTACTCGATGCCCACCGTCTCCAGCATGAGCTTGTAGACCAGCCGTGGAATGAAAACCAGATGCCCGACGTGGGGGGAAAGCGCCCCGCCGAGGTCGAGTTGCGGGCTGTCGGAGATCCACTGGGCCTCGTCGATCGAGAACCAGCCGTCACGCCCGTAATAGAGGATGCACCCGCTCGCCAGGGCCATCGCACCCGCGAGCACCAACCACGGCGCGCGGGGGCTGTTCTCGCCCTGTCTCAGGCGATCGATTCTCTGGCGAAACGGAGACACCGGGGTATTTTCGCGGGTTTCGGCTTCCGGATGTAAACGCCGTGTGTAAGGCCCCGCCGCGGAAAACTACATCGATCGCAGGGTTTCGACCGCGATCCGGGCGGCCTCGGTCGGGCTTTCGCCGACCCGCACGCCCTTCGCTTCGAGCGCCTCCTGCTTTGCCTTGGCCGTGCCGGAGGAGCCGGAGATGATCGCGCCCGCGTGACCCATCTGCTTGCCGGGAGGGGCGGTGAAGCCGGCGATGTAAGCCACGACGGGCTTGCTGATCTCGGCCGCGATGAACTCCGCTGCCCGCTCCTCGGCGTCGCCGCCGATCTCGCCGACCATCACGATCAGGTCGGTCTCGGGGTCGGCGTCGAAGAGGGTGAGGATGTCGATGAAGTCGGAGCCGATGATCGGGTCACCGCCGATGCCGACGATGGTCGAGTTGCCCTCGCCCGCCTGCTTCAGCTCGTTGCCGATCTGGTAGGTCAGGGTGCCCGACTTGGAGACCACGCCGATCCGGCCCTGGTCGAAGAACTGGGCCGGGATGATGCCGACGTTGGCCTTGCCTGGCGAAAGCACGCCGGGGCAGTTCGGCCCGATCAGGCGGACGCCCTTCTCGCGGGCCTTCCAGTAGGTCGGCAGCATGTCCATCACCGGGATGCCCTCGGTGATCGCGATCACCGTGTCAACCCCGGAGTCGATCGCCTCGTTGATCGAACCGGCGGCGAACTTCGCCGGGACGAAGATCATCGCGGTGTTGGCGCCGGCCTCGCTGACCGATTCCTCGATCGTGTTGAAAACGGGGGTGCCTTCGACGTCCTGGCCGCCCTTGCCGGGGGTGACACCGGCGACCAGCCGGGTGCCGTAGGCCTTGTTGCGGAGGCCGTGGAAGCTGCCCTCGCGGCCGGTCAGGCCGGAGACGACCAGTTTCGTGTCGTTGTCAATGATGATGCTCATTGCTGATCCTCAGTTCCCGGCCAGCTCGACGACCTTTTTGGCCGCGCCGAGCATGGTGGCTTCGTGGTGCAGGTTGGGGAGGCCGGCTTCGGCCAGCAGGGCCAGGCCTTCCTCGGAGTTGGTGCCGTCGAGGCGGACCACCAGGGGCAGGGTGAGCCCGATCTTGTTGGTGGCCTCGATGATGCCGCGGGCGACCTCGTCGCAGCGGGTGATCCCGCCGAAGATGTTGAAGAGGATCGCCGTGACCTCGGGGTTCGAGGTGATCACCTCGAGTGCGTCGATGATCGCCTCGGCCTTCGATCCGCCGCCGGCATCAAGGAAGTTGGCGGGGCGGCCGCCGGCCTGGGCGACCACGTCCAGCGTGCTCATGCAGAGCCCGGCGCCGTTTCCGAGGATGCCGATGTTCCCGTCCAGCGACACATAGGTGAGGCCGCGTTCCTTGGCCATCTTCTCCTGCGGATCCTGGTCGGCGGACTCGGGAAGCTCCTCGAGTTCCGGGTGGCGGAACATCGCGTTGCCGTCGATCGTCACCTTGGCGTCGAGCAGCACGACCTTGCCGTCGGCGTTGACGATCAGCGGGTTGACCTCGATCAGGGTCGCGTCCTCGGCCCGGGCGACCTCGACCAGCTGGACCAGCACCGCAGCGACCTGATCCGCGACCTCGGCCGGGATCTTCGCCTGGGCGGCGATCTGCTTTGCCTCGTCTTCACCCAGGCCGCCAAGCGGGTCGACATGGTGTTTGACCAGAGCCTCCGGATCGGAGGCGGCGATCGCCTCGACGTCCATGCCGCCCATGCGGGAAAGCATGACCATCAGCTTCTTGGCCGAGCGGTCGAGGATGACCGACGCGTAGAACTCGGATTCGATCTCTGAACCGGCCTCGACCCAGAGTTCATGGACCTTGAACGGGCCTTCGCCGTGGGGGCCGACGATGTCCATGCCGATGATCTCACCGGCGTACTCGTGGGCTTCGGTTCCGTCCTTGGCGATCTTGATGCCGCCGGCCTTGCCGCGGCCGCCGATCAGTACCTGGGCCTTGACGGCGACCGGGTAGCCGAGGGCTTCGGAAGCGTCAACGGCAGCGTCGGCGGTTTTCGCGTGCACGCCCTTGGGGACGGGAAGCCCGTGGCGGGCGAACAGTTCTTTTCCCTGATATTCGAGGAGATCCATGACCTTTGAGGAGTTGGGAGTTGGAGGGCTCCGGAAGGCATGGCCGAAGGTACTTTGGGCCACGTCGAAGCCGACGATGGACTCTATTCGACATAATGCCTTTCCCGCATGCCGCTGCCATCACTGAAGAACATCGAGTGGGTAACCACTGACTGCTACGGAGACCTGATCGACTGGGAGAAGGGCATCTCCGAGGCCTGTCTGAAGGAAGCCGAAAAGGACGGATTCAGCTTCGATCCCGGCCCGTTCATGGAGCGGTTCTTCGAGGTGCAGGCTGAGATCATGGCCGGCTCCTACGAGCTCTACGCCGAGGTGCTGAGGCGCACGATCATCAAGGTTGCCGGGGAGATCGGCTGGGAAGTCGAGCCTTCACGGGCGCAGTTTCTGCCCGACAGTGTCGCCTACTGGATGCCGTTCCGCGAGGCCAACGCGGCGATGGACCGGCTGGCCAAGAAGTACAACATCGGCATCATCAGCAACATCGACGACAAGATGCTCGGCATCTCGCGGCGTCACCTGAGGACCGACCTCGACCTGGTCGTTACCGCGCAGCAGGTTCGCAGCTACAAGCCCGATGACACCCACTTCAAGGAATGTGCCCGCCGGATCGGCGGCAAGAAGGGCTGGCTCCACATCGGTTCGAACTACGACACCGACGTGGCCCCCCTGCTGAAGATGAAGGTCCCGGTGATCTGGGTCAACCGGCACGGCGAAAAGCTGGCCGGACGCAAGAAGCCCTCGCTGGAGGTCAAGACCTTCCGCGACGCCGTCAAGAAGCTGGGCGCCGGAGGCTGACCAACTTGCCCGCCCTCACCCGATTCCGGGGGAGGCGGTACGGGTTCGCTCTGGCGGCCCTGCTGGGTGCTGCGCTGGTGCTGCTGCTGGTCGCCCCGCTCGACCGCTCGCTTGCGGCCAGGCCGAACTTCGTGGTGATCCAGACCGATGACCAGAACGCGGCCACGGTCCGGGCCAGGTTGCGCGGCAAGGTCGGCGGCTTCAAGCCGGTCATGCCCCATGCGGTCCGGCAGATCCTCAACCGCGGCACCGAGTTCCGCAACTACTACGCGAGCTCGCCGGTCTGCAGCCCTTCCCGGGCCTCGCTGCTGAGCGGCCAGTACCCGTGGAACAACGGGGTCGAGTCCAACTCGGGCCCGAACGGCGGCTGGAACGGCTGGGTGAACAACCCGGTCTACCGCCAGAACCTGGTCACCACCCTGCATCGCTCCGGTTACCGCACCGCCCACTTCGGCAAGTTCACCAACGGCTACTTCGACACGACCCACGGCAGCGTCGAAAGGAAGGTCCCGCCGGGCTGGACCGACTGGTTCACGACCTCATATGAAGTCGGGACGCATTTCTACGGCTACCGGCTGAACGTCAACGGTCGCGCCACCCGGCCGATCGGAAGCCTTCATTACCGGCAATACGGCCCGGGGATCGACCCCCGGAAATGCTCGCTCCGGAAACTCGAGGATTTCTGGCCGCTTGGCGACTGCAACTACAGCGGGGACGTCTTCACCGCCGCCGCGGTGCGGGAGATCAGGCGTGAGAACCGCCGGCCCTTCTACATCCAGATTGATTACCAGGCACCCCACGGTGACGTTGCCGCGCCCCGTGGACCCCAACCGGCCAGCCGCGAGATCGGCACGGCCCGGCGGACCCCGTTGCCGCGCCCGCCTTCATTCAACGAGGCTGATTTCAGCGACAAGCCGGCGCTGATCCGGGATCTTGCCCCCGATCCGATGGGCCCCGGCGCGATTCGGCGACTGACCTTTTCCTACCGCCGCTACCTCGAATCGTTGCGCTCGGTCGATGACGGGGTGGGAGCGATCATGCGGGCGCTGCGGCAGAGCGGAAAGCTGGGGCGTACCTACGTCTTCCTGCTCTCCGACCACGGCCTCTTCCTCGGCGAGCACCGCTACGACTGGGGCAAGTTCATGCCCTACGAGGATTCCGCTTCGCCGCTAATGGCGGTGCGCGGACCCGGAGTGAGGCGCGGCCGGGTCAGCCGGGAAGTGGTCGGCAACATCGACGTCCCGGTGACGATCATGCGCCTGGCCCGGGCCCGGCCGGGCTACGCGGTGGACGGCCGCTCGCTTCGCCCGTACTGGCGGCATCCGGGCCGCCAGACCAACCGGGCCATGGCGATCGCGATCGACTCCCGCCAGGATGACGGCAGCGCTTCCGCCTCCGCCCATGCTCCCGCCCTCCGCTACCGCGGCTTCCGGGCCGGCCGTTACAAGTACATCCGTTACGACCAGGGCGGCGAGGAGCTCTATGACCTCGCCCGGGACCCGAACGAGATGAACAACCGGGCCGGGGCACCGGCCTATTCCGGCGTGCTCGCCTGGATGCGGGCCCGCCTGAACCGGGTCACCGAATGCCAGGCCGGTGTCTGCCGGGCACCCCTGCCGGAGCCGCCCCGGCCGTCGCGGAGCTAGTCGGTCAGCCGGCCGAGCCGGTTGAGTTCCGAGCGGCCGAGCACCTTGCCACCGGCCGAGAGGCCGACCGCCCGGTAGTACTTGAAGGCCTGGTCAAGGGTTGCGGTGCTTTCGAATCCGTCCCGGGGCACGGTCGTGATCTCGACCAGTTTGCCGGGGGCAGTGCCGGCCAGCACCCGCCACTCGGCGACCCGGGTGTCACCGTTCCAGCTCATCCAGACCTGGCTGCCGTCACCCTCGCGCTCGCTCTTGACCGCGACCGGGGTGGTCGGCGCCCCGCTCCAGGGCCGCTTGAAGCAGCGGTAGGAAACCGTCCTGGCGGCGAAGGTGAAGTCGAAGAGGACCCTCCCGTCCGGCGCGAACTCGGTGCAGGCGTTCCGGTCACCCCAGCCGACGAAGATGTTGCCGTTTGCCTGGACGTCGGTGTTGCCCTGGCTGTTGGAAATCACGTTGCGGGGGTCGCGGTAGGCGCGGACCAGGGTGACCCGGCGCCGCTTGGTGTTGACCCTGAGCACCTTGGCGCTGGAGAACCGGTTGACCTTGCCGTGAACCCCGCCGGCGCCGTTGTCGAAGATCGTCAGGGTGCCGTTCTTCTGGCGGATCAGGTCATGCTGGAACCCGAACCGAACCCCCTTGCCGAGTTTGAAGTCCCCGCCCTTGCCGCCGATCTGCCACATGATCCGACCCGTCTTGCGGTTGATCTTGTAGAGGGCCTGGGTGTGGCGGGCGGAGATCAGGACGTTGCCGTCATTGTCGTCGTTGATCGAGTTCATGTGGAACCAGTCGAAGGGACGGGTGTTGCGTCGCGGGATCGGCAGGTAGGTCCGGTTCATCGGGAGGTTGCCGAGCGGGTGCCATTCCCAGACCACGAGACCGGTCTTGATGTCGATTTCCTGGCCGATGTAATCGAGCAGGAAGGCGCGACGCGGCCCGCCGAACCTGCTCAGGTCAACGACGGCCGTCTTGTAGGCGGTGACGAAGGCGGTGCCGCGGGAAGTCAGGTTGAACTCATGCGGGTCGCCTGTGAAGCCGTTGCCTCCGCCGAAGCGGCGGAAGACCTTGTAGTGGCGGTTGGCCATCTCGAACCTGCTGGTGACGCGCTTGCCGAAGGTGTCGCGACGCCACCAGGTGAGGATCCGGTGGCCGTTGTAGACCTGGGCCCGGAAGTCGGTGATCCGCAGGCCGGGGCGGTACCAGACGAGGTTGCCATCGGCGTCGAGAATGGTCGGGCCGCTGGTCCGCGGGGCATAGAAGATCTTGCCGTTGGATTTGCCCGGCTCGTTCGCGTGGACGACGATCTTCGGCACTTTGAGTCGCAGTGTCTTGTAGGTCTGCGAGGCGCGGGGGGTCTGCCCCTTGGCCGGGCTGAACGGGTCGGCCCCCAGGTTTTCCGGCAGGAACTCGCCGGTCTTGAACGAGTATGAGCGGGAGCCGCCGGTCCCGTAGAAGGGGTGGCTGCGCGAGGTCACGGTGACCTTCTCCAGCGGCGCGAAGGGCCGGCTGGGGATGAAGCTGACCCCGACCGGACCCGCCCAGGCTTCGATCCGGCCGCGGTGGAAGCCGGACCGCGAGCCGCGGACCATGATCCGGCCGACGCTGGCCCGGGTGACGCCGCTCAGCGCGATGTTCGTGGTCGGGGAGGCATAGACGGAGCCGGGGCTGGGGTAGGCCGCGATCGGCTTCGCCCCGGCCGGTGCGGCAAGAGCGAGCGCGGCGGCCAGGACTGCGAGGGTTGCCGCAAGAGCGGCCGCTGCTGATCCGGCCGCCCGGCGGCTGCGGTTCGGGAGGGCCGGGTTCACCGGGTGAGCTCTCCGAGCTTGTTGACCCTGGAGCGGCCCAGCACCTTGCCTTGACCGTCGAGTCCGACGAGTCGGAACGCGGCCGGCTGGCCGGTCACCGGGATCGAGGTTTCGAACCCGTCGCGGGGTACTTCGGTCGAGTAGGCGAGGTTGCCCGGGTTGCCGGCCAGGACCCGCCAGGTCCTGACCTGGGTGTCACCGTTCCAGCTCACCCAGACCCGGCTGTTGGGGCCGTCGGTTTCACTCTTGACTCCGATCGCGCCGGGCACCGGGGTGCCGGTCCAGGGTGACCGGTAGCAGCGGTAGGTAACGGCAGCGGCCGAATACCGCATGTCCCAGAGAACCTCGCCGTCGGGGGCGAACTCGGTGCAGTACTCGAGCGAGCCCCAGCCGGTGAAGACGTTGCCGTTCGGCAGGAGTTGCGTGTTGCCCTGGCTCGGTGAGAGCAGGTTGCCGGGGTGGATGTAGGTCTTGACCAGGGCGGTGGTCTTCTTCTTCTGGTTGATCCGGAAGATGTAGGCCTTCGACATCCTGGCCTTCGGCTTCAGTTCGCCATCGGCGGCGCCGTTCTCGAAGATCGAGTAGGTGCCGTTGGGGTGGGGCCGGAAGTCATGCTGGTAACAGAAGCGGAAACCGCTGGCCAGTTTGAAGTCCGAGTCCTTGCCGCCCATTCGCCACATGACCTTGCCGGTCTCGCGGTTGATCTTGTACAGCGCGCAGGTGTGACGGGCCGAGATCAGCATGTTGCCGTCGGAATCACGGGAAATCGAGTTGAGGTGGAAGTAGTCGAAGGGGCGGGTGATCTTGCTCGGGATGTCCTTGTAGGTCTCCGGTACCCGGATGTTGCCGAGCGAATGCCATTCCCAGATCACCTGGCCGGTCAGCAGGTCGACTTCCTGGGCGACGTTGTCCATCACCGGGGTGCGCTTGAGGCCCCCGTACTTGCTCAGGTCCATGATCACGTTGCGGAAGGAGTTCACATAGGCCGTGGTGTCACTGGCCATGGTGAACTCATGCGGGTCGCTGGTGTAGCCGTTGCCGGCTTCGAAGCGCTTGATCACCTTGTAGTCGGTACCGGCGATCGCGTAGTTGCTCTCGACGTGCTTGCCGACCTGGGCGCGTCGCCACCAGGTCAGGACGGGTTTGCCCCTGAAGGTCTGGGTGCGGAAGTCGGTGACCCGCTGGCCGGGCCGGTAGTAGACCAGGCCGCCGTCGTTGTCGACGATCATCGGGCCGTTGGTGCGGGGCGCCATGAAGATGTCACCGTTGGCCACGCCGGGCTTGCTGGTGTTGATCGTGATTTTCGGGACCAGCAGCGGGAAGGACTTGTAGGTGGTCCACTCGGGCGGCCGCTCGCCCTGCGGCGGAACCTGCGGCTCATCCCGCCAGCCCTTGGGCTGGAGCAGGCCGGTCACAAAGCTGTAGCGGTGCTTGCTGCGCTTGCCGGTGCCGAAGAAGGTGTTCCGCTTCGAGATCACGGTCACCTTTTCCTTCGGGTCGAACTTCTTCCGGGGGATGAAGCTGACGCCCCGGCCGTCGGAATGGACGCGAAGCCGGCCCTTGTGGCCACCGCTGCGGGAGCCGCGCACGATGATCCTGCCAAGCGCCTTCGGCTTGATGCCGCGGAACGAGATGGTGGTCGTATCCGAAGCGACCCGGACGTTCGGACTGGGGTATGCGGCGATTTCCTTTGCCTCGGCAGCCGAAGTGACGGCTACACCAAGTACAAGAATGAACAGGCCTGCTGCGGTCGTGGCTAAGCGCGACACCTGCTCCCTTTCTCATCGTGATTGGCGGATCCGCAATCTTAGACCACTCAAAGCGCCGGAAGTTGCGGGTGGAGCGGCCACTCTTCAGGCAGATACGATGGCGCCGCTTTGAGTGAGCCGCCCAAACCGCGCCCCTCAGGCCGTTGCGGCGACCTCTCCCCGGTCAGCCTTCAGTGGCTCGAACAGGCCGATCCGGTTTCCCGCAAGGCCCGGGGCCAGTATTTGACCCCGCGGCCGGTCGCCGAGGCGCTGATCGACCGGGTCGGGCTTCGACCGGGTCTGAGAGTCCTCGATCCGGGGGTCGGCACCGGCGAGCTGCTCCGGGCCCTGCTGGACCGGGAACCGGACCTCGAGGTGACCGGCTGGGACACCGATCCGACCGCGATCCGGGCCGCGGGCAAACTGGTTCCCGAGGCGCGTCTGAAGCTCCGCTCCGCGCTTGATCCGGATGCGGGCAGCTCCACCCCGGCAGGGAGCTCCGGCCCGGACGGGACCGAAACCAGTGGCTTTGACCTGGTGATCGGGAACCCGCCCTATTTCCAGCTTCGCCTCGACCCGCAGGAGAGGAAGCGCTTCGCCGGGGTGATCTCCGGGCGGCCCAATATCTTCGCGCTCTTCTTCCAGATCGGCCTTCAGGAGCTGAAACCGGGCGGCACCCTCGCCTTCATCGTCCCGCCGTCAATGAACAGCGGCGCCTATTTCGAGGCCCTGCGTGAATACATCGCGGCCCGGGCGAAGATCACGGACCTGACCATCCTCGAGGGAACCGGCCTCTTCGAAGGCGCCAACACCGCGATCCAGCTCCTGGTCCTGAGAAAGAACGGCCCCGAAGAACCGGTGGGTCGGATTTCCGGTACAGGTGACGGAAATCCGACCCACCGGGGGTTCATCTACCGGCGGGAGGTTGAGGCGGCGGGTTTCCGGCGGGTTCTGTTCGGTCCCGACCCGGGCCGGCTGGCGGCCGAGTTCGAGGGGCGAAGCTCGCTCTGGGAGCTTGGCCTCGAAGCCACCACCGGCCAGGTGATCTGGAACGAGAACCGGGCCCGGCTGTTCCCGGACCCCAGTCCGGGCCGGGTTCCGCTGATCTGGTCCCGCAGCATCGGCGAAGGGGAACTCCGGACCCTCTCCCCGAGCGCCGGGAAACCGGGCTTCTACGACACGCTCGATGGTGGCCGACCGCCGCTTCTCGGCCCGGCGATCGTGGTCAACCGGGTGGTCGGGGCGGTCGGCCGGGGGGAGCTGCGGGCGGCGCTCGTTCCGGAGGGGATGGAGTTCCTGGCGGAGAACCACGTCAACGTGATCCGCAGCCGTGGCCCGGCGGTTGACTGGGAAGGCGTCCTCGCCGCGTTGCGGATGCCGGGAGTGGTCGAAAGGGTCCGGCTGCTGACTGGGAACACCCAGATTTCGGCGCGGGAGCTAACCCACCTGCTGCCGCTGGATCTCGCGGGTGTAGAAGAAGTCGGGTGAACTTCCCCACTTCTCCGGATTGTGGACTGGCCGGAACCCGCAGGATTCGTAGAGCTTCACCGCCGGCTCGTTGGCCTGGTTGACATCGAGCTGGATCCGGTCGCAACCGCGGGACCTGGCCCGCTCGACCGCCGCCTCGACCAGGGTGCGCCCGTAACCCTTCCCGCGAGCCGACTCGTCAACGAAGAGGTCTTCCAGCCAGGCGTCCTCGTTGCCGGTCCAGACCGAAAGCCGGAAACGGGTCTGCACGAACCCGGCCTCGGGGTCGCCGACCAGCAAGAACTCGGTCGAGCGGTCCCGCAAAAGGACCCCGACCGTCGCTTCGATCTCGGCGTTGGTCGGCGAGTCGTCCGCGAGGAAATCCCGGAAACCGGCGATCAGGCGGGTGACCGGTCCGATATCGGCCGGCCCGGCGATTCTGAGCGGGGTCTCAGGACCCATCACCGTTCTGGCCTCCGGTCGAAAGCGGGTCCGGCAGGGCGGGCAGTCCCATCTCCCTGCGGTACTCGGCCCGAGCCTCGTTCTGCGCTTCAACCAGCTCGGGTGCCAGCGGCCTGGAACCGTCATAGACCAGGCGGAGCTTTTTCCCGTTGTCCCGGAGCAGGTAGATGGCGATCCGGTTGAAGCCGGCCCTGAGCGACTCGGGAGGAAGCAGGATCGAGAACCCGGGCCCGCGGCCGGTGCCGTCCTTGAAGGTCCAGCCGACCGCCTGGATCTTCCCGTCCACTGCCACGGCCAGCACACTCCCTTCCGGGATCCGGTCGGTGACCCCGCGCTGGAGCAGGCCGCGCAGGGTGGGGGCGGTCGGGTCGTAGTTCTTGGCTGCGTTCCGTTCATCCGGCAGGGCGCGCCAGCGCTTCAGTGGCAGCACCTCGAGGTTCTTCACCTTCTTGCCGATCAGTTCCCTGTGGGGCCCGAAGCGGTAGTAGGGGCCCCAGCCGTGACCGGTCCCGAAGACGCTCTGGATCCGGTTGATCAGCAGTTTCTGCCGCTGCCGCAGCATCTTCGCGGGGGAGGTGAAACCCTCCCCGTTCGGCGAATTGACCACGGTGACCCGCTCCGGGTCACATTCGGCGACGGGCCACGGATACTCGATCCCGAGCTGGTCGGCGATCATCGGCAGGATGTCGGTCGCGCAGGTGCGCCGGTCGGTCACTTCCGGTTTGACCTGCCCGGGTGACTTGATGAAGAGCGGGACCGACGCGACCTCCCCCATGTTCTCGCTGGTCGCCGCCCGGCGCGGGACCTTCGACTGGAAGGCGGCTCCATGGTCGGCGGTGACGACGACCATTGCTCTCTCCCAGAGGCCGGTCTGCTTCAGCCGCTTGATGATCTGGGCGAGCAGGGTGTCGGTGTATCCGACCTCGAGCAGGTGCCGCTGCATGGCGATGTTGACGATCCGCGGCGGGGCCATCCAGGGACCGTCATTGGGCAGCAGGCCCGACCATTCCGCGGTCAGGTTCGAGTAGCGCTGGCCGTTCGGGATGTGGCGCCAGGGGTAGTGGGGCTTTTCGATGTGAATCAGGTCGAGGGTCTCCTGCTGGCCCCGCTTCAACTTCGCGTTGAACTCGCCGACCCGCTCGAATTCGTCGGCCGAGGATTCGAGCGCGAACAGCCGGCCGAGCTTGCGGGCGGCACCCTGCCCGGTCCGCTCCGGCTGGGTGTCTCCGGTAGCGCCCGTCGCTCCGGTCAGTCCGGTGGTGCCGGTTGCCCCGGTTTCACCGCCGTCGTCGAGACCGGTCACCTCGGATTCAGCGTTGGTGTCGACCTGATCCGACTCGGTGAAGCCCGAGAAGGAGTTGAAGACGTCGGGGAGGTTCCGGGTCAGCGAATCCGGCAGCAGCAGGTACTTGGAGACGACGTAAAGGTCCGAGAAGAGGTCGGAGGTCGAGCCGTCCTGGGCGGTGTTGTCCTCTTCCGGACAGAGCGTGTCGGGGCAGATCCGCGTGGCGGCCTCCATCACTCTCAGGTCATAGGTCTTGCCGAGCAGGGTGAAGACGCTGTGCGGATAGTCGGAGGCGATCGGCAGGTCGTCGTTGTTCGGCTTCTGCCCGGAGAAGATCGCCGGCACGGCAAGCGGGGTGTAGGCAGCGGCGGCGCTGGTGTTCCGGTACCAGGTCGAATGGCCGGCCAGCTCGGCGAAGGCCGGGTATCTGGTTCCGTCGATCTGACCGTCGGGCTTCATCAGCGAGCCGACCGGGAACTCGTCGAAGACGACCATCACGACCGGGGCCGGAGTTCCGATCTTCACGTCAACGGGGTCCGGCTGCTCCCGGGGCAGGACCAGGCGCGAGGTGCTGCTGAAACCGAAGAAGATCACCAGGATGATGATCGGGGCGACACTGAGCACGTCCATGAAGGCCTGGGGAAAGCGCCAGCGGGAATAGATGAAGACCCCGGCCACGGCCAGGCCGATCGAAATCGCGATCAGGATCCCGGCCGGCCAGTCGAGGTGGTTCTTGATCAGCTGCAGGACGAAGCAGGCCCCGAACAGTCCGACCAGGAAAAGGTGGAGATACCACTGGGCGTCGCGACTGGCCAGGCGGACCAGCGCCTCGATCGCGAGGCAAACCAGCGGCACCGCAAAGGTGAGGACCAGGGCGTAAAGGATGATCTGGCCGGAGCTGTTGCCCCGGGCGACGAAGAAGTCCGGGTTCTCGCCGAGCAGGTCGAGCATCGGCTGGGCGAAGGTGAGCGCCCAGAGCGCAGCCAGATGGGCCGCCCCCAGAATCAGGGACGGACGCTTGAACGGCGCTTTACCTCCGTTTCCGGACTCGCGCCCGGACTTGGCGACATCAGTCACGGACTGGCCAGTCTATTGGTCGGTCGAGGACCAGAGAAGCCTCAAGGAGGCTGCTCCGGCGGCACCTCCCGTGAATGGAGTCACTTCGAACAACTGAATCCGGTTGGACCCTTCCCGGAGCGTTGATTGCGGCAGCAGGATCGAGTACCTGACCTGGCCGTTGTCTTCGTAGGACTGGCCGACCGCGGCGATCCTTCCGTTGACGCCAACCGCCAGCGGCGTGCCTTCGTCCAGTCCGGAAATCGTGCCTCGTTGCCTCAGGACCGGGTTCAGTTCGATCCCCGAATCGAACGTAAACGAGCGGGGCGAGGGAGTTTCGGAGCTCGCTTCGGCGTCGTTCGTGGCGCCGATCCTCCAGAACCGGGCCGTGGACTGGCCGATCAGGTCGCTCCGTTTGCCCCACCTGAAGGCGCGGTCCCAGTCGGCTCCGTCGCCGCCGAGCAGCCGGGCCATCCGGTTGATGTAGAGCTGGCGCTGGGCGATCGCCTTGACGAAGGCGAGAGTCACCGGCTTGCCGCTTCCGTTGTCGATCCGGACGGTCTTGCGGTCGCAGGTGGCCGGCGTCCAGGGCAGGTCGATGCCGAGGATCTGCGCCATCCGGGGGACGATTTCCGTGGTGCAGGTCGGTCGGTCGACTACCTTGCCCTGCTCCTGGCCGGGTGCCTTGATGAAGAGCGGGACCATCCCGATCTGCCCCATCGTTTCTTCCTCCGCCGAGCGTCGGCCGGCACCTTTGGTCCAGGCTGCACCGTGATCGGCCGTGGCAACGAACAGCGTGTCATCCCAGCGGCCGTCCCTCTTCAGCGCGGAAATGATCCGGCCGAGCAGGTTGTCGGTGAAGCCGACCTCGAGCAGATGGGCCTGATGGGCCCGGTCCGTGATGTAGCCGTCACCCTCCCAGTCGGTTTCACCGATGAAGCTGCGGAAGTCCTCGGTCCCGTCGGAGTACTTCAGCCCCGAGGGGTAGTGGGTCCAGGGATAGTGCGGCTTCTCGACGTGAACGAAGTCGAAGCTCTTGCCGCCGCTTCCCAGCCGGCGGATGAACGCGTCAACGTCAGCTTCACCATCCAGCGAGTTCTCGCCCTCGCCGAGGCGGTCATGCACCCACTGGCGGGCCCGGCCCCGCTCTACCGAGTCCTCCTCGCCACCGAAACCCTGGAAGCTCTGGGAAATGTCCGGCAGGGAGGAACCCATGTCGGCCGGCAGCAGCAGATGGGCGGAAACCGCTTTCAGGTCAGTGGTCAGGGAGGAGAGCGCATCGGCCATGCCGGTCTTCCCGCCTTCCCGCTCGCCGCAGATCTCCTCGGTGCAGAGCTGGGTGATCGGTTCGATCGCGTGGGTCTGCCAGCTCCCGCCCAGCAGGGTGAAGATCGAATCGGGGTGGTCGGCCGCGGTCGGCAGGCTGTCGTGATCCGCGGGCTGGCCGGTCAGGATCGAGGGCACCGCGATCGCCGTGTACG
>WBZU01000519.1_pt1 | contig 32799 bp, 25 predicted proteins | sample 5204311 | NCBI WGS metagenome assembly WBZU01 (sample SAMN12344359, study PRJNA552823) | activated sludge metagenome | biome: Activated sludge suspended growth; feature: Nitrification reactor; material: Wastewater; isolation source: activated sludge from nitrification reactor of wastewater...
GCATTGCATGAATCTTCCCATTCGGCGGCATTGCCGCTCAGGTGATACACGCCGGGGAAATTACCCGCGCATGTAGACACAAGTGGCTTATTTTGAATGACGTCGAAGACGGTGACGACCTGGGTAGCCGTTCCTTCATCCGTACACAATGCCGGATTGAATTGCCCGCCGTAGGGATACAGTGACGCCGCTTGGCCCGAGCAGGCATTGTACCAAAGGCTGGACGACGGATCGGTGTGCTTGTTGTAATCGCCGGCTATCGAGCCGAGGCCGCCGCATAGATGTTTGCCTTGGATTCTGCAGTATGCATAAGCATCGCACCAATCGACATTGACCACGGGCGAGCCGCTCAGCGCGACCGGAGGTAATCCGCCGTTGGGTATGTAGGTCGTGTTCCACGCGCAAAACGCTTCTTGAGGTGGAATATTCGGAGTATTCACGAAGGCCACATAAGCGAGGTTCGTGACTTCGGTTTGATCAATGCAATAGGTCACATTGCCGGGCGCCGATGCGGTGACCATGTGTGGCGGACAGATGCACTTGGATTGCGAGCAGTTGTTGCTCACGCAATCGTTATTGGCTTTGCAGACGGCGCCCGGCAGGCATTTCATGCAGGTGGGTCCACCGCAATCGATACCCGTTTCATTGCCGTTGCTCACTCCGTCGCCGCAAGACGGCGGAAAGCAGATTCCGTTGTTGCAGATTTTGCTCGTGCAATCTTCGGCCACCAGGCAGCTCGAATTGTCTTGACAATCCATGCAATCCGGCCCGCCGCAATCGACATCCGTCTCCGTACCATTCTTTAATTTATCGGAACAGCTCGGCGCGACGCACTTTTTGTTGAGACAAACCCCGGATACGCATTCCACCGAGTCGATGCACGCTTCGCCGACGCATTTGGCACAGACCGGACCTCCACAATCCACTTGGGTTTCCTGACCATCCTGGACGCCATTGGTGCATCCTTCCATCAAGTTCCCGCCGGTCCCATTACCTCCGGTTCCATTACCACCCGTCCCATTACCTCCGGTCGCATTACCTCCCGAGCCATTGCCTCCCGATGCATTGCCGCCTTCCCCGCTGGACGAGCTCGAGTTACCGCTGGTCGAACTGCCGGCGGAGGATGAACTGCCACCGCTCGCCCCCGTTGAAATGGGCCGCGGATTGTTGTTATCCGACGAGCAGGAGGTCAATCCTGCGCCGACGAGTCCCAGGCTGATGAATGTCGCAATCACGGATATTTTCATCGAATTCCTCCAAGCGGTGTATAACATAGACCAGAACGAGAGGTGAATCATGAAAAACCGAAGAACACGGGGCGCTGCGGAACGAGTCATTTGGTTATGCGCGAGCCTTTGTATTGCAGGCGCGACGTGGACCTGTGGAACCGATGGCAAAAACACGGGATCGCAAAGTAGTTCGAGCGGATCGAGCAGTGGTGGCGGGGGCCAAGGCGGAGACGGAGGTGGCCTGTTGTTCGATGGAGGTCCGAATGTGACCGAATGCAGCCCGGATTTACGCTCGGTCATCGATGCCGCGGGACAAGTGATTCAGGTTTGTCCTGCTGATCAGGGGTGCCTCGCGGGGGCGTGTGCACCTGCATGCGAAGCGGCGGCGGCAAGCAAAGGAAACGTGGGGTGTGATTTTCATGTGGCGACGGCGGGATCATATCCGCCCGCGCTGCCTCCGTGTTTTGCGGTTTTCGTGACGAACACGTGGCCTCGTCCGGCCAAACTCACGGTGACGCGCGGAGGTCAATCGTTCGATGTAACGTCGTTCGGACGTATTCCTCAGAATGGTTTGCCCGAGGCATCTTGGCCTGCAGTACCGGCGGCCGGTATTCCCGAGGGCGAAGTGGCGGTGCTATTTTTATCGCATGATCCGAATTCGATTATGCCTGAAACAGGGAAATCGCTGGCTTGTCCGGTCCCCACGGCGATTCAAATGCCGACCGTTGCCTCGGGCACGGCGCGCGGCGAAGCATTCCATATCGTCTCGGATACGCCCGTGAGTGCGTACGACATTCTTCCTTATGGCGGAGCGGAATCATTTTTCCCAAGCGCCGAATTGCTATTTCCCACGTCGGCGTGGGGCACCAACTACGTCGTCATTGCGACGCCTCCCGGGACGCATTCCGTTCCCGGGCCGCTTTGGGCAAGCGTGACCGCGGCCGAGAATGACACGAAAATCGACGTTCTTCCCAGCGTTCAATTGCCCGCGGGCGCCGACTTTCCCGCTGCATCCGCAGGGGTGCCCGCATCGTTTACTCTTGCCGCCGGGCAATTTCTGCAATGGGAGCTGCCTGCCGGTTCCGTGGATACTTCGGGGACGGTTTTCTTGAGCGACAAACCCGTGGCGGTGAGCGCTGGAAATAGGTTTTTCCGGCTTCAACCCACGCCAAACCCCGGAGGTGAAGCGACGCATCAACAGATTCAGCCGGTGTCGGCGCTCGCCAACGAATACGTCGCGTCGCCTTATGAAACGCGCCGAAAAGACTTGATGCCGGAAAACATCTATTATCGCATCGTGGGCGTGGCGAATGGCACAAAGTTATCGTTCGATCCGCCCATTGCGGGAGTGCCCATGCAGATCGAGCAGGGCATGGTGGTTGATTTTCAATCGACCGCGGCATTTCGCGTGACGAGCCAAGATGCGGCGCATCCATTTTCGATTGCGCAGATCATGGATACATCCAACATCCCGGGCGGTACGCGCGAAGGAGCCACGGCGCCGAATTTCGCTCCGAATTTGGGCGATGAAGAATTCGTCATCATGCTGCCGCCGGCGCAATTCTTGTCGCATTACGTGTTTTTCACGGATCCGGCATATCCCACGACAAACTTGGTACTGACGCGGGTCAAAACGCCCAAAGGGTTTCATGACGTGACGGTGGATTGTCTGGGAACCATTTCCGGATGGAAACCCGTGGGTTCCGACGGGCGGTTCGAAGTGGCGACAGTGGACCTCGTGCGGGCTGAGATCGGCGTGAAAACGTGTCAAAATGGTCGGCATACAGCCGACAGCGACGGTCCTTTCGGCCTTGTCGTATGGGGATTGGACAGTTATTCGTCGTATGCGTATCCCGCCGGAGGTTACGCGGTGACGATTACCGATATCGTGGTCCCGCCCGTACCGAAATAATGTGCCGGAGCGATCTCGCGGTATTCTCGAGGGACGAGGAGGCAATTCCCTCGCGTGCAGTTGTCTGAATTGCACGCACAAAGCCTCAATCCAAAGGGCACTCTTCCAATCCCGCAGACAAGATGGGGCGCGAAGCGAGCGTCGCCGTGTGGCTGCAATCACCTCTCGTTGCACCTTTTCTTGGACGTGTTTACCCATGCGAGTAACGTGATGCGCATGCCGAGTAGAACGTGTCACGGTCGCGAAAAGCTTTGAGCTTGCGTCATTGCGCTATTGCTGAGTATGCTGCCGCTCGGGTGCCAACCCATGCGCATTGATTGTGAACACGATGCGCCGGCGCCGAAAATTCGGCTGTTTTCCCACGAAACCTAATCGATACGCTTTTCTTTGGAAGCAAATTGATGTTCACTGTCGAAGTCGGAACATATCGTTCCATAGGAGAAACCATGCGTCATAAAATGAGATACCTTCAGGGAGCATGCGCGCTGGCCGTCATCGCCGGCGCGGCTTGGGCCATCGCCGCAGACCATTTGGATAGCCCCGCTGTGAAGCTCGATCCTGCCGCGGACATTACCGATGTGTATGCGTGGAGTGCATCCACCGATAAACTCGCGCTGGTCATGAATGTCGCACCCCTGGCGACGAACACGACGAAATTCTCCAATGCCGTCCAGTATGTTTTCCATTTGGAGAGCACTACCGTATACGGAATGATCGGCAAATTGACCGACATCGTCTGCACATTCGACAACGCGCAAGCGATTCATTGTCAGCTCGGCGCTCCCGGTGACAAAGTCATCGACTTCGTCAAAGGCGATGCAAGCACGCCGGCGGGTATCACGAGCCAAACGTCGAAAATGCGAGTGTTTGCCGGTCTTCGCGCAGATCCATTCTTCTTCAATTTGGAAGGTTTTCAGAATGCAGTGACGGCGGTGAAGGGCGCTGCCGGAGGTCTCACATTCGATATGGCCGGTTGCCCAATGCTCGACGGTGCAACCGCCGCGACGCTCGTGGATATGCTCAAAAGGACGAACAATGGTGTGGACCCGGCGAAGAACTTTTTCGACGGCGTCAACGTGCTCTCGATTGTACTCGAAATCGATAAGTCGTTGATCAATTCGGGCGGAAACATCGTGTCCGTCTGGGCCGGCACATACAAGATTTGAGGGCGACATGAAAATCCAAATATGCTTGCTGACCGCAGTTGCCAGCCTCGCGCTCGCGGTTGTCGGGTGCGGAGACGATACGGTAAAGCCGCCGGCCGGCTCGAGCAGTTCGAGTAGTTCGAGCAGCTCGAGCAATTCGACCAGCTCGAGTAGTTCGAGCAATTCGAGCAGTTCGGGCAATGCGACCAGCTCGAGCAGTTCGGGCAATTCGAGCAGTTCGAGCGGCGAAGGTGGAGCTGGTGGATCCGGTGGAGCGGGTGGAGCGGGTGGAATGGCCGGAGCGGGCGGCAGTGCTGGGATGATGCCGTCGCTCGGCACGCAAATCGATCGAATGGGACGACCGGCGATCAATACGGTGCTGAACAAGACGTTCGAGGCGAACGATACGGTCGCGAATATGGGCAAGGACGCGTGGAACGCGAATGCGAACCGGTCGACATGGAGCCAATACGTGCCGGAGATTCAGACGAATCTGGCGATTCTCGATAGCCTCGACACGAATTGCGGCAATCAGCTCCTGGCGGACAAGAACAAGACGGATCCCACCCGTTATGCCACGCTTGCCGGCATGTTCGCCGATGATCGGCTGTATGTGAACATCGCAAGCACAACGTGCATCTTCTATCTTGGCGTCGAAGCGAATGCTATCGGTGTGGTCAATATGGATTGTGGTGGTCGTACGTTGGTGTATGACGTCATCGACAGCAGCTATTCGGCGCTGATCTCGGGCGCATTCATTGGCATCACGGACGACGTTCCCGCAAGCAATGCGGTCAAGGGCACGACCTTCCCGTATGTGGCCAATCCATATTGATGGCGGCTCTCGACCGGAATACTTGATGCCATGAAAAGGTGTTTTCCGGTGCGGCTTGGAGTGTGGGCGACGTGTGCGAGTATTGCATTCGCATTTGGTTGCACGAAGGCCGATACGAACGGTGTTTCGCCAATCGTATCGGCCGCTCCATCCGCAACATTACCTTCGAATCATCGTCCTCCAGCGAAGTCGACACGACGAACGACGTCGGGGGCGATTGCGGTGGGCAATCTCGAGGGGGAGATCAGCACATTGGAACGTTTGCTGATCAAGCCGGATCCGCAGCGTCGGCGTCAGCTCATCGAGTCATTGGCGCTTCGTGGGGAAATGCTGGGCCGAATTGCGGACGTCGAGCGGGCGGCGGCCATGGCCGAGGTATTGCCGCAGGAAATGCAGGACAAACCCGAGGCGTATGTCACACGGGCGTCGATGCGAGCTACGCTGCATCGTTTTGACGAAGCCTGGGCGGACCTCGACGAGGCCGAGAAACGGGGCGCGCGGGCGGGACAAACTCGTCGTATACGAGCATCGATTCTCGCAGCGCGCGGGCAGCTCGAGGAAGCATTGACGCTCGCGTCCATGATGCGCCAAGAAAAACCCGGTATCGACACAATCGGCTTCGTGGCGGTTTTGTTGGGAGAACTTGGGCGACGAACCGAAGCGATTACGGCATTTCGCGAGGCATTCGAATCGAATCGCGACACGTCTCCATTTCCTGTCGCGGGGTTGTTTTTTGCGCAAGGTCAATTCTGGGAACGAGAAGGCGAGGATGATCTGGCGGTGGCGTATTACCAAGCGGCGCTCGAACGGCTCCCGGTTCATGCGCACGCGGCCGCTCATCAGGCGCGGCGCATGGCGCCCGAAGGTGCCGAGGCCCTATTGAAGCCGCTATTGGCAACGTCCGACGATCCCGAATTAAAAGCCGTTCTGGCGGTGAAATTGCGGGCTCGCGGGGACGTTGCGGGCGCGAAAGAATACGCTGCGGCGGCGGCGGCGCGGTATGACGAACTCGTTGGGCGTCATCCGGCGGCGTATGCGGACCACGCGGCGCAGTTTTGGCTGGATGTCGGCGAAGATCCGATAAAATCGCTCGAATGGGCGAAACGTAACCTCATTGTGCGTAAAACGCCGAAGGCGTACGAGCTTGCGGTGGTGGCAGCGCTTGCCGGACACGACCGAAAGACGGCGTGTGAGATTGGGACGGAGGGATTGGCTCGAGCTCGGGTGACGTCGATGTTTCGAGCGATCGTCAAGGACGCATGCGAGCCTCGGGAAAAAGCGCCGACCACTTTTTGATTCAACGGACTTGTTTTCCGCAAGCGCCTTCGTTCTTCATTTGAAACGCACAATCACCTTGCCCTCGCGACCGTACTTCGGGTAAAACTCCTCGCATGGACCGACCCATCAAATTTCGATTGGACACGTTTCCCGTGCACCTCGGCTTGGGCGCGACGATCGCCCTTCAAGACGAATACACGGGTTCGTCGCGTTGGTATCAACGTTATGCCGAACGCGCGGCCGGCGATGGCAAAGAAGGGCGCCTGGTCACGATGCATTCGTTTACCAAGTCTTGGGATTCCTGGGAAATGCATCCGCACGGCGAAGAGCTCGTGTTGTGCGTTCAGGGCATGTTGACGTTGATTCAAGAAATCGACGGGCGGCTCGAAAAGAATCGATTGCGTGTAGGCGAAGCGATCATCAATCCGGCGGGGGTTTGGCACACGGCCGATGTCGAAGACGACGAGGGTGACGAGGTGATTGCGGTTTTCATTACGGCGGGAATGGGGACGGAGCATCGTCCGCGGGGAGAATGACGATGGCTGCGGACATCAAGCGGCGGACGCCGGTTGCATGAGTTTGTCCGCAACTTGCTCGAGCGCTTGGGCAAACTTGTCGAAACTGGGCGAACGTCGACGAAGTTTGTCGATGTCGACCTTGCTCGCCAGCATTCGCGCTTTATCGGCATGCAGGCGGGGCACTCCCAATTGCGTCAAAAGCTCATATTTGGGATCGGCGACCTCTTCCGGTTTGACAAACATATCCGGCAGGAGCCACGCTTCGATGGTGGGAACGGCGAGACAAACAGAAACTTCGCTCGACGTGAGCTGATGGGCGCGCATCATGTCTTCGTATTGGCGTGTCGTGCGTTCCACGTCGTCGTCGCGAGCAGAATCGGCGTCGAGAACAACGATGACGTGGTCGTATTCGGACTCGTCCAACAAGGCCAACACGGACGAATAAGCTCGACGCAATGCAAGCCTACCCCCCAGTCGAACAGCGTAAGCTTTGAACGAAGTTGAATTCAACCGCAGGGACAGCATCCGCTGGGCGATTTCTTCGACGACCGCTTTGTCGATATCTCCTTCAACGACGAATCCGATTTTCCACTTGGGTTCGTTCATGATGCCCTCACTTGTCTCGATCGACATGTTCGCGGTAGGAAGTGTATATTTCGCCGAGTCTTGCAGCTTCCCGCAATTTCATCCGAATCATTTCCGTAAAAGAATTCCCTGGCTCCAACGCGCACGCGATGTCGCTTTCATTGGCGAGAAGCATACAGATCTCCTTGCCCCACATCAAGGCATATTCGGCGTCATCGGCAAAGTCACCCACGGAGACAAACAAACCGACGGTTCCCCCAAGGCGGCCTTCAACCGCCCCGCGAAAGGTGTAAAGGGCGGACGCTGGGATAGGGTCTTTGGTCCATTTGGCTTCCAGCAAAAAAAATCGATCATCCAGTTCGAAGAAGCCATCGATCTGCTCGCTTCCTGCTTTGCGCCCTCGGCCGTCCTTAGCCTCATCATCATCGTTGGCGTCCTCATCTTTTTCGCTGATAGTGTCGTAGGATTCTTGGAAATTGCGTTTTTTGGGGCGCCTTTCAAAGGAGGGATGGGGATTTAATCCCTCAAGAAAGAACAGCTTGAACAACAGGCGTTCCAGGCGATACCCTCGAAGTCGTTCGTCCAATTTGGGACCATCCGCCTTTTGAGCGTCGTCACCGAGCGTCGAGAACTCATTTTGCAGAATCCTCTTGAGTTCCTCCTTCGTTGCATTGTCGGAGGGAGGACCTAAACGCAACAATTGCTTCAGGTCCTTCGGCTTCCAACGTCTCTCGGAGCCGAAGAACGCCTTCATGAATTCGCTTGCCTCGGGCTTCTGTACAGTTTCCGTCTCCACGATTTGCCGACGTTACCACGCCTTTCGCGTTTGTCTAGTTCGGCATGCTCGCATTTCACGTGGAAACAGCGATTGTTCTCCGTACTCAGGTTTTTTCTTAAAAACGCATCGTTTTTCTCGGCTCGACGTTCACCGCACCTGATCCAATACCCACCGGGCGGTGTCTTTCGCCCCGTCGCCCGCGAAATGCAATCCATCCGGACGAATCGGCACGCCGGCATTTTCCGTTATGCAACTGCCGCTGCCTGCCGGACAAAGATGCTTGGCCAAATCGAGGATACGCACGCCGGGGACACGCGACGCCGCGTCTTCAATCGTTTGGTTGTAACAATCGATATGCCCGTCGCGCTCGGGTTTATGCCAAATGCCAAGCGCGTACGGAATTCGCGCAATCCACAATTGGCCGACGTGGGGCTTCATTTTACGCAAATCGCTCTCGAGCTCGGCCCCGTACGCTTTGGTCCAGCCCGCTTCACAAGGCCGCTGCCAGGTATCTCCAATTTGCACCGGCGCGAAATGACCTCCGCCCAAGATGATCAACGCCACGTCGGGATGCAGTATCGCCGCGTCTTTCTCCCAATGCGCGTCGCAATCGCCTCCCGCGTGCGGTACGTTGGAGAGCGATAACGTCGGGAGCGTCCCCTCGAGAATGCTGCAATTCGGAGTTCCGCGTTCGGCGATCATGACTTTCTTTTCCGATTGCACGACACGCATGCGCTCGCCCAATGCTTGCGCGACCGAATCACCCACCACCAGAATGCTCTTCGTTCCCGGAGGAATCACCGTCGTAAAAGGCAGGGATTGAAATACCGTTCGCGCCGTCGCGATGAATCGCGTCGACATGAAGAGCAAACCCGAGCAGACTCCAACGACCAGCGGCAAGACCCAAATGGGTTTTCCAAATGGCAATCCGCGTTTTCGAATGGGCTGTTCGAGCCAATGATACGAGATCAGCGACAAACCGAACGTCGTCGACAAGCGCAAAAGCGTGAGCGGCAAGCCGGAAAAATGCATCCGTTCCGGGGAAAACACCACGTAAAGCGGCCAATGCCACAAATACACGCCGTAACTGATGAGCCCTACCCACGTGAGCGGCTTGAAGGCGAAGGCGCGGCCGATCAAGCTGTGCGCGCCGCGAGTCGCGCACACGATCAAGACGAGCACGGCGATCTCCGTGACGAGAAAGCCGCCGCGATACAGAAATCGGTGCTGTCCGTCCATGTGTATCCAGGAAAAACCCAGCACGAGCACCGCGACGAGGCCCAAGGCATCCAAACTGCGGGATGGACCCGTCGGCGGGGATGAACGAAATTCCGCCAAAAAGCAGGCCAATGCGGCGCCGAATAGAATCGCGGCCCCGCGCGTATCCGTACCCAAATACGCGCGATCGGTTCCGCCGATGCGTATACCGTGCCAAACCAATAACGACGTCGAAACAATCCCGAGGCCCAGACAAATCGCGAACATGGCCCGCCGCGAGCCTTTGAACAGCCGCAATGCAGCGACCGTGAGCAACGGCCAAAGAACGTAAAACTGTTCTTCAATGGCCAAGCTCCAGGTATGTTCGAGCGGCGACGGCGCCTCGAACATGTCCCAATAACTGCGCCCGGCAAAAATGGCGCGCCAATTGGCGACGTATCCCAAGGTGGCAAAACCATCCCAACGAATACGCAACAGTTCGCCGGGTTTGGCTAAGGTCGCGGCATACAAAGCGACCGCGGGCATCAAGGCCAGCAATGCCGGAAAAAGACGGCGGGCGCGGCGAATCCAAAATTGCGCCAGGTCAATTCGACCGGCCGCTTTCCATTCCGCCAAAAGAAGTGAGGTAATGAGATATCCCGACAGAACGAAAAACAGGTCGACGCCAAGGTACCCGCCCGAAAGCCGACCGTCGTGAAACAAAAGGACCCCAAGAACCGCCAATCCGCGAAGCCCATCGAGCGCGGGCAAATGCGGAATGGTGGGACGGCGAGCGGCGGATGGTTCCGTGGATGTCGATGTCACGCGGGGCGGGGAGATAGCGCAATTCGGCGGGGAGCGATAGTCGAAAAATCGTCTTGGACGATGTTCGATTCACTCGGGCCGATCGAAAATACGTCGCAGCTCCGTGGCCAGTGTATCGCGTGTAACCGGTTTTTGGAGGATCCCGACGATGCCGAGTTCTTCCGCAACCGTGCTTCCGAGGGCATCGCTGAAGCCGCTCATGATGAAAATAGGTAAATCCGGACGTTTGGCGTGAATCAATCGAGCGACGTCGATTCCACCGGGCCGGGGCATGTGCAGATCGATGAGGGCGGCATCGAACCGATTCGGGTTTTTGTCAAAAAAATCGAGCGCCGCGGCGGATTGCGTGTGCACCGTGACTTGGTATCCAAGGTTTTGCAACAGCCGACCGAGAATACGCGCCAAACTCTCTTCGTCGTCGACGATCAAGATGTACTCGTTGTTTCCGCGGAGCGAGGCCGACTTTTGCGCAGGTTTGTCGCTTTGCGTTTCCGCGGTCAAAGGCAACCACACTTCAACCGAGGTTCCTTTGCCGAGCGTGCTTTGCGCGCGAATGGCTCCTTCATGGGCGGTGACGATGCCTTGCACGATCGCCATGGTCAACCCCGAACCTTTCGCGCCTGATTCACTCGACGAAAGCGGCTCGAAGATATGGTCGAGCGTTCGGGCGTCCATACCCGCGCCATTGTCACTGACGCAAATCCGCGCATAATGGCCCTCGTGCAGCCCGGGGATGGTTTTGGCGAATTCGGCATCCATGGTGACGACGTCGAGATTGACGGAGATCGTACCTCGTGCTTTTTCAATCGATTGACAGGCGTATGTACAGAGGTTCGTCACGATTTGCTGCATTTGCGCAGCGTTGGCCAATACCGTCGGAGACGAACGTGTCATGACGCGGACCTCGACGTTCGGCGGAAATGACTTGCGGAGCGTTTCCGTGGCGTCGTGGATGACTCGGTCGAGTTTTACCGGGATACGTGTTTGGTTTGACTGTCGGCCGAACATGACGATTTGCCGAATCAAATCCGACGCGCGCTGGGCGGCAGTTTGGAGCTCATAAGCGATCTCCGGCAGTTCGCCGGAGTTGGGCAAAGACCGCAAATCGTGCAATAAGATATCGGTGCTGCACGTGATGGCGGCGAGGATATTGTTGAAATCGTGAGCCATTCCTCCGGCGAGAATGCCGAGCGCCTCCATTTTTTTTGCCTGGAGAAGTTGTGCATTCAATCGCTTGAGCTCGGCTTCGACTTCTTTACGGGCCGTAATATCCTGCATGCTGACGACGACGCCATCTTCCATGTCCGCGTGTACACCGGGAAGCGCGTCGACTGTGACCAGGCAATGCACGATGGCTCCCGAGGGCTGCACGTAGCGTTTTTCCATGGCAATGGACTTGGATGGACGTCGCCGCGCCGCCTCGGCCTTTTCCTTCGATAAATCAACGTCATCGGGATGCGTCACGTCCTCCATGCGCATGCCGATGACTTCATCACGAGATCGGCCGAAAATGCGACAGGCCGTCGCGTTGGCTTGGATGATCTTCGTTTTCGGCGAATAAATCACCATTCCAATCCCGGAATGCTCGAAGGCCAAACGAAATCGCTCTTCGGTCATTCGAATCGTATCGACCATGCGCCGCAGATTCGTCACGTCGGAGAAATGGACCATGACGTGCGCCAGACGCTGCGCGTGGTCGAGGACCGGAATCGCGTCGACTCGCAACCAAACGCGGTCATTGGTTTTAGGACGAAAAACCCCCATGACAACATTGAGTACAGGGGACTTGGTTCGGGCGGCAACCGATGACGGATGGTCGCTTCCCGGAAGGTCTTCGCCGTTTTCTCGAATCACGTTCCAACGTGGATCGAGCGACGTGACGCCCAGCAATTCGTCTTCGGACAAACCCAGGAGGTGTAATGCCGTTTCATTGCACAGAACAATTTCGCCGCGTTCGTTATGATAAACGATTCCCACCGGAATATAATGAATGATCGAGGCAAACCACGATTGCGCCGCGCGTGAATGCTGATGTTGCGCCAAAATGCTCGAACCTTCATGCCATTCCCGATCGAGCACCGCGGGCAAACGACCAATTCGGCGAAATGACACCACGTCCGAAGCTCCGGACCTCATCAATTGCGCCGCAGCGTCTTCGCCGATTTCTTCCGTCACGACGACAATGGGCGCCTTGTGGGCCAAGTCGACAAACTCCGTGATGGGAAATGAGACGCTGGTTTCTTCATCCCGGAGGGCAATGACGACCGCATCCCAAAGCTGCTCGCCGAGGGCGATCAGGCCCGATTCGATCGTCGCGACAACACGTATCGAAAGGTCTTCAGCGGTCGGCTCGAGCGCCTCTTGGATCCGCTTCGCGTATTCGGGTTGCGCCACGACGAGCAACTGCGGCATCGAGGGACGATATCGGACGTTGGAGTCTGCGTCACTGATTTCCAACCGAAAACAGTGTTCATTTTTTTGTACCAATGCCCCAAAGGCTCCAACCGTCCCGCAAAAAGATTCTTTCGTGACCACCCGTAATCGCCGGCTCGCTCAAGAATCGATCCACCACGCGGGGACGAAATGCACGACAAGGCGCGGGCAATGTCCACGTCCACAAGCGGTCGTACGGAGGCGCGATTCGTTCGGCAAAAAGCGCCTCGGGGCTCGCCCATAACAACACGTCTTCGTCCATGTCGACAATGGTCGGAAGCTCCGTCGACCATAAATCAAAAGATGCTCGCGTGCTCCACGGATCCAATGGAGACACGGGCCAACCCGCACCGAGCGACGTGGCTCCGCGCAAAGCTCCCGTCATCAAGTCGTGGCGATACAATGTCGCCGTCGTGCCTTCCACGCCGACAAGCGCCAAAACGTCGTCGTTGGCGTGAATCGACACGATTTCTCCGGGCACTTGCACGCTCCAACGTTCGGCGCCCGTGAGCGCGCTGCGCGCGGACAAACGCGCCGGCGTGCGCAACGGTCGTTGCGACAAAAGCTCACGATGTAGACGATCGAGGGCCGCGCCCATCAAACCGGGTTCTTCGGCGATCGCGAGAACGAGGTCTTCTTCGGTGGAAATGCGCCGCGTGACGTGTTCGACAAACCTTGCTCCGCGGTCGATGACCAACACCAAGCCGGCCAGAGCCGTCGCCACGGTCTTGTGATGCGCATCCAAGGTCCAAAGCTCGGTCCCGTCGTCAATGGATCGCGCCACGATCTGGCCGCGATTGTCCGTTCCTCGAGCCGGGGCCGTGATGCCGATGACCACACCGCTCGTCGACGCCAACATCGCTTCGTCGCTGCCCCAACGCAAGCCGGTTTTGAGCGATCGGCATTCGGTCCGGAAAAACTTCACTTGGCGATAAATCCAAGAAATCAAGTAATCATTGGTGCCCAAACCAATCGCCGGCGCCAAAGGCATCAGGAAAAACTTGCAGCCCGCATCGTGAGCGACGATGCGCATGTCGTTGCCCAGGGCGAGCTCTTCGATGCCCGGGGAATCCGACGAATCGAGCGTTCCATCCGGGGCGATGACGAACACGCGCAGCCAGGCATCTTTTTCGTACACCGGCAACAAGGTTCGTCCGTCCTCCAAAGGAAACGGCAAACCGATGTAACTTTCGGCGCTCGAGTGCTGCACGGAGACGGTGAAAATGGGTTTGCCCGTATCAATGGACAAACGAGCGCACGTGCCGCTGCCCGCGACGAGAATCGCGTCTTCGGTGACGACCGGTCGCTCGACAAACCCAGCCCAAGGGCGAGGAGCTTTGACCGAAAAAAGCAGACTTGGTTCGGTCAGGGGCAAGCGAGGCATGTGCAGCGGGACAAACGCAATCGAGGACCAGGGCGCATCATCCTCCGAGCCGCCGGCGGGGGCCAGGGGAAAACCGATGCGACTAATTGCTCGGAAGCATCCCCAGGTCAAGCATCGATGTGTATCGACCCGTGCTCGATACGATGACGTGGTCGATCAGCGGCATGCCGACCGACCTTCCCGCCAACGACACACGATGGGTCATCTCCATGTCCTCGCGCGAGGGCATCGGGTCGCCGCTCGGGTGATTGTGCACGAGGATGACCGCTGCCGCCGCGTCTTGCAGCCCCGCCGTCAGCACATCACGCGCCGTCAAGTGCACGCCGTGCAGGCCGCCTTGAGCCACGCGCCGCGCGCTGCGCATGCCGTGACGACCGTCGAGTGACAACAGCCATAACTCCTCTTGGTCCTTCCACCCCAAGCGACTGGTGAACCATTCGGCGACGGCCGTCGACGTGAGAATCTCGGGCCGAGGCTTGAGCGATCGAATGATCGATCGGCGTCCGGCTTCGAGCGCCGCGGTGACGCGCAGCGCTTTGGCCATGCCCATGCCGGGATGTTCCGCCAATGCTCGCGGTCCAAGCCGCGCCATGCCTTCCAATCCGCCAAACCTTGCGATCAAGGCATTGGCCAATTGCAACACCGGACAACCCGTCAGTCCCGTGCCGAGCAAAATGGCGAGCAAGTCGGCGTCGCCAAGAGCGCCCATGCCTTGGTCCAATGCGCGTTCTCGAGGACCAGGCACGAGCGAGACGGTGGAATCCACGAGGTTCGCGTCCGGAGGAAAGTGAACTTCGAGGTCTTGCTTGGGGACTTGGGGCTTCGGATCGCCGCCGGCGTCTTTCACTCCAAACCCTTGGTTGAACATCGGGAGCCTCGGATCGCCGCCGGCGTCTTTTGCTCCAAACCCTTGGTTGATGGTTTCGACGAGCGTTTGCATGGGCGGGGTATGTGCACGTTCCGCGCCAATCGTTTTTCCGCACAAACTTGCGATTTTGGGGTGGCGGAAACGACCTTCCGCCACCCCTCCGCCTGGCGGCCGCCAGGTGATGTGGCTGAAATTACGGCCGGATCAGTCCACGTTCACGATCGATTCGGGGGGCATGGCCGCGACAAACGCATCGCGAGCAGTGCGGACTCGTTCCGCGTCGAGCCCGTCGAAGGTGAGTTTGGTCCGGTAGCCTTGGCCGCTCCAGTGAGGATACGAGCCGATTTCCACGTCGGAATGATCCCGGACGACTTGGTCCAGCATGGGCTTGAGCGTGCCTTCGTCGTGCGTCGTGTACACGGTGTGGGTGACGAAGGGTTTGTCCGCGCCGATCATCTCGCGAACGAGCGGCATTTTGGCTTGAAAAATTTCGGGTACGCCCGGTAAAACCCAGACGTTTTTCATGATGATCGCCGGCCAAGGCGCATGCGGCTTCGATGCCAAGACCGCGCCGTTCGGGATCCGCGCCATGCGCAGATGCCCTTCGAGGAGCCGATCGCCGTAATAATCCTTCAGCATCTGCACCATCTGCGGCGAGTCGACCGCTTCGACGCCGAATGCTTTGGAAACCGAATCGATCGTGACGTCGTCGTGCGTCGGGCCAACCCCGCCGCTCGTGAACACGTAATCGTGCGTGTCGGACAATTCGCGAACTTCCCGCGCGATCACGTCGATTTCATCGAGCACCATGACGACTCGACGAAACACGACGCCGAGCGAACGCAAGGCCCGCGCAAGCACCACGACGTTGGCGTCGACGATCTTGCCGCTGAGCAGCTCGTTGCCGATGATGAGCGCCGCCGCTGTTCGCACGTTTGCCTCCTGAACTCAGCCTTCGAAGTTGCGGACTACAGGCTTGCCGTCGGGATCGACGCGCAAGAGCTCTTCGACACGTTGTTCCGCGCGATCGAGGCGAACTTTCGCCGCCCGCGCCAAACGCACGCCTTCTTCGAAAAGTTCGAGCGATCGTTCGAGCGGCAGCTCGCCGCCTTCGAGTTGCTCGACGATGGCCGTCAGCCGTCGCGCCGATTCTTCGAAGGAAAGTGCCGAGACCGCGGTGCTCGAAGCTGCTTCGTTGCTCATGGCGCCGCAGCGTCCCCCGACTTGGCTTCGGGCGCAAGGGTGAGTCCCGCTCGACCTTCCGGAACGCCGGGCACGATGAGCACACCATCGGGATCGGACACGACGGGAATCACCAAGCCATCCGGTCGGACAAACCTCGCCGCTCGACCCGTGACGGCCGACATGACTGCAGGCGAGTTGGCCACGAGCGACACCCAGTGCACCGTGGATGAAGCGTCCGAGATGGTCGGAAGCATCGTTCGACCGGAGAGCGCAGCCCGCGCGAGAGCTCGTACGCCGTCGTCGGGATCGAGGTCGCGCGCGGTGGTCAACGTGGCCAGGCGTTGCTTTTCTTTGCGCGCCGACAGCGCGCGAATCACCGCTCGACGCACGGTCGCGTCTTCTTCGAATCGATACGCTTGCACGAGCAGCGACACGGCATCGGCTTCGGGATCGGCGGCAAGACCCAACGCCGTATGCGCTCGAATGATCGGATCGGTGCCTTCGAGCAGCCGTTTGATGCGACTTCGTACGGTCTCGCCATCACGCGTCGGCAAAGCCCGAGCCGCCAGCGGAGCCAACGGTCCGCCTTCTTCGGCCAAGCGCGCCAAGGTTGCGGTGGACAAACCCATTGCGTTCGGATCCGCGAGCAACGCGATCCCCATGGAAGCAGGGAGATCCTCGGGCGTTTCGAGCTTTCCGCTCCGCCGCAAAGCATCGGCAAATTCGCTCACGCCTTTGTTTCCACGCGCGAGCGCCGCTCGACCTACGGCTGAAAGCAACGCATCTCGTTCTTTGCCTTTGGCGGCGAGCGCTTCTTTCACCGCGGAATCCACGTCTTTTCGTGCCGTCGCCACGAGCCCGAAGGTTCCGACGACTTTGTCTTCGAGCGTCTTTTCCGCGACGAGAGCTTCGAGCGCGGCATCCAGTCCGGAGGGTTCGTCCTGGAGCAACAACGCGCGTACGGTCGACGCCCGCACGATGAGCCTGCGCGGAGCACCGTTTTTCGCGGACGCACTCGCGAGCGCACGTTCCAATGCGCCTCGGGCTTCTTTCGCGGGCATTCGTGCAAGCGCAAACGCGATCGACGTGGCCAGCTCGGGTTTGTCGAAGTGCGTAACCAACACGTCGACCGCTTCCGGTCCGCCGGCTCGTCCGATCGCGGCGATCGCTCGTTCACGTTCATCGAGCGCCGACACTTCCAGCGCGGTCGCGAGCGGTTTGACCAGTTCTTTTTTCGGTGTCGCCAACGCCAACCGAATGCCGTCGCTTCGCGTCGCCCCGGACGACAAAAGCTTCGCGATCGCTTCGTCGGCATCGTCCGTGCCGAGCTTCGTCAGCACCTCCGCACCCGCTCGACGTAGGCGCGTATCATCCAGTTTCACCCAGCCTCGCGCGAGCGCCGTCGGGGTTGCATCGCCCAGCTTCACGAGAGCAAGCGCGGCAGCCGTTTGAAAGGCCGGATCGGTCTCGGCGAGCGCCGTGCGCAGCCGTTCTTGGGCTCGCAGATCGCCCATCGCGGCCAGCAGATTGGCCACGGCGGGATCGATGCGGCGTCGACCCTCCAGCAAGAGATTCAGCGAAGCCGGCGGATACTCGATGAGCGCCATGGTTGCCGCATCCGCGCCCGCTCCACCTTGCACGACGGCCCCGACAAGCGCGCTCAAGGCTTTTTTGTCGCCGGTTTTGGCGAGCGCCAACGCCGCGGCACCTCGGGACAAACCCGACAGCGGCGACGAACTTCCGCGACCCTCGGGACCTTCGCCGAGTTCCCGGATCAACAACGCCCGCACATTTTCCCGCGCGGCGTGCGGAGCGAGAACACGAATGGCCTCGAGTCGCGCTTTGGCATCCCGCGTGATGATCGTCGATTGCTCGAGCGACGTCGTCAGCGAATCGATGGCTTCCGGCGTTCCGATGGCTCCAAGACGCACCACGCCGCGCAAGCGATCCTGCGCCGAACTGGAGACGAGCAATCGTTCGGCGACGGGGACCCCGAAAAGCCCGCGCAACGAATCGCGTTCGGGGGGCGCATGCGGTTCGTCCGATTCTCCGCGCCCGCCCACGACACCGATGGCAATGCCTTGTGCGTATACGGTCGTGCCGGAGCAAATCGCGCCGATTGCGGTCAGCGCGGCGAGGGCATGGAAAAGTCGAGGTGTGCGACGCACGGCGCTACCATATCGAGACTTCGGGATGGAGTCACGCGGATGCGCGGGGAATCGTAGGGCTGGGTTCCTGGGCGGGAAGAAGTCCGGAACGAGATGTCACGGAACGATCGCGCGGTAGGTGATCGGTCCGCGTAATGGTTCCACCATGAAAAACGATTCTCGAACCGTAAACACGATTCTCGGGCAAACGTTCGTCCGAGTGATACAGGACGAACCATGGGCGTACGTCGTGAAGGATCGCGCCTGCACCGAGCAATTTTCTTGCCCACATTGCGCCGATCCGTGTAAGCTCGCCCCATGTGCTGCACGTTCTTCGAATCGAAGCTCTCGGATACCATTCTGTATGCCGCCGAGAGCGAACTCGAGGGTCGAAGAGTTCACGTCATGGCGTACCAAAATCGGGCGAAGAACTTGGCCAAAGGCCCCAATGCCATGCTGCTCCCGATTCCCGCCGCAAAACCTCTGACGCCCGACAACATGCTCGATACGCGCCTGTTCAAACGTATCTTGAGTCATTACGTGACCAAGTACGAAGCGGCCATACCCAGGCCCCAAGCGTTTGGCATTGGAAAGGACATGCTTCTTTCCACACCTGCCAAAGCCGAAGTATTCGAGCGAGGTTCCTTTACCGTCGTCCTCGCGCAAGACGCGCGATTGATTCCCGCCGCATTGGCGCGAGTCCCCGAACATCGTCGTCCTGCGCCGAATCGAGCCATTTTTTCCGCTTATGCCAAACATTATCCCGGCTGGCACATGGCGCTTTGTTGTTATGACGGCGCCATTGAAGCCGAACCGATGGTTTTTTGGTACGAACCTTTATTCCCCAAACGTCTTTTTGCTCCGGCCCTCGATGCGCACGACGGCAATCCTCCCGATCTGAATCGCCGGGTTCACCGCGACCATTACGTATTTTTTGCCGCAAAACAGGCGAAACGCGGGATCCCTGTCGACAAGGAGCGTCTGTCCAATACCATACCCCTGGCGCATCAGCCGCTGTTCGTCGACCATTTTGCAGGTGCCCACCTCACGGGTACATACCCGAATGGGGATTTTTGGCTCGACGTTCAGGACTTGAATCAGGAAGTCCTTGGTTTCGAGACGCTTCCGCCGCCCGGCGTAATGGCGGGCGCAATGAGTTGACCCATCGAATTCGGCTCGGCGTTTACGATGGATTCGGCGTAAACGAACGATATTGTCCGACCAATCGCTGCAATTCTTCGAGGGGCAAAGCCGGGGCATGTCGCCCGTCGCGTCCTGTTTGTCCCGACGACATACACACCGCATTCAAGATGGCTTCTTCGGTGGCTTCGACCGTCGCCTGGTAAATCGGATCGAGGGCGCTATCGAGCAAAATACGCAATTCGGCAATCATGTCGGGACTTTCGCGAGGCACCAAATTCGATGTGGAAAACGCCACGACGATTTCCCCCGAGCCGTGCGCGGCATACGAACCCACGCGACCAATCCCCAACGCCGCACGTTTTGCAATGCGTACCAGCTGGGCCGACATGACCGGGGCATCCGTCGCGACGATCGCAATGATGCTGCCGTACGAACGACGTCTCTGTCGGGCCGGGTCGTAGGAATCGGCCAACATGGCTCCCACCGGAATACCGTCGACGCGAAAATCGCGCATTTTGCCAAAGTTGGATAAAACCAAAACGCCAATCGTACATTCCAAACTCGGCAAGCGCACGCGCCGTGATGACGTGCCGATACCTCCAGCAAAATCGCACGTGAGCATACCCGTTCCCGCGCCGACGCTGCCTTCTTGCACCGGACCGGACGAAGCGTTGTCCAATGCATCGCGGACGTCCTGCATCGAAGGCAAACCCGTCGCCACATTGCTGAGCCACGAATCATCGCATTCACCGACGACGGGAATGATGACATCGTGCTCTTCGCCAATCGTGGGAAATCGTTCCAGCAAATATTGAACCGTCGCATCGGATACGCGACCGACGCTCATGGTATTCGTCAGCAAAATCGGCGTTTCGACGAGTCCCCATTCGACGACTTGCGTCAATCCGGCCACTTCACCGGCGCCATTCAGGACAAACGCTCCCGCCGGGACACGCTCGAAAAAAACATTTCCACCGCGCGGAAGAATGGCCGTGACGCCCGTACGCGCAATGCTCCCATCGTCATCTCGAACGACCGTCGTATGTCCCACGCGTACGCCGGCAACGTCGGTGATCGCATTGAGAGGTCCGGTCGGATGAATTCCAATACTGATTCCCAAATCCCGCAATCGCGCCCGCGTATTCGTCGTGGTCATGCCGCCCCTTTGTTCGCCACTCGCAACGCCGCTTGTTTTGCCCTGAATCGACGTAATGCGGGGGCGAGAATTTCCCCAATCAACCCGGCATAATCCAAGCCTGTTTGTTCGGCGATACGCGCCAAGTCGCTCCATTTCGGAGCAATCCCCGGCAACGGATTGCATTCGATGAAGTTGACGATTCCTTTGACGTCCATGCGCAGATCGACACGGGCGACATCGCGACACCCAAGCGCTTCGAATGCCCCGCGCGCGACACGCTCGATTTCTTCGAGCAGCTTCGCATCCAGCTTTGCCGGGAGATCATAACGAACTTCGTCATTAAAATCGAGCTTGTGGTCGAACGTATAAATTGGATTGTGCAGATCGGCTCGAAATACGATTTCCATGGGCGGCAAGATGCGCACCGGATTTTCTCCGAGCAGTCCGACCGTGAATTCGCGACCGGGCAAAAATTCCTCCACGATGACTCCGTCCGGATAACGTGCGACGATCGTGCCCGTGGCTTCGCGCAAATCAAATTCGTTTTCGGCGACGTTTTTGGCCAGAACGCCCTTGGAGCTTCCTTCGGCGATGGGCTTGACCACCACGGGATATCGTAAATCGTGCGGAATTTCGTCCCGCGATGTGCGCATGACAAACCAATTCGGCGTCGGGATCCCAGCCTGCCGCACGATTTGCTTGGCCAAACCTTTGTCCAAAGCCAAGAGCATGGCGGTCGGATCCGAACCCGTATAAGGAATATCGCAGAGCTCCAAAAGCGCCGGGACTTGGGCTTCGCGACTGCGCCCGCGCATGCCTTCCGCGACATTGAAGACAACATCCACCGTTCCGGGCTGCATTGCGCCGGCCAATGCGGGGGTCGCTTCCAGCAAGACCACTTCATGCCCGAACGAACGAATTGCATCGGCGAGCGCTTCAATGGTCGCCGGTGAATCGAATTCCGCCTCTTCGTCGTTCGCGCCGCCATACGACGGCTTGATGCGTTTGATGTTGAAAATCAATCCGACACGAATCGGTTCACGTTCCGGATGTGAAGGCGTCGAGCGCACGTTCGGGGTTCCTCGGCGGTTGCAAAAGTTCGACCGCCGAAGTCATAGCCGATGTGTGAGGGGTTGTCGACGAGTTCCACCCAAGAGGCGCGGGGAGCCCCATTCGATGTTCCGGTCGTAGCCGGAGGATCGCCCAAGTCGTTCGAGGTTATGAACGCTCGTGACGATCATTTCTCATGGCGACGCAGGGGTCTGGCGGGAAGAACCAATGCTTCGACGATCATTGGAACTCGACATTGAGCATGTACGCCGAATTCACGTATGCGCCTGGCGAATACGAGACTTTCACGTACACCAAGCCAGGTTGCGTCAGCGGCGAGCTCACCCAGTCTTCGTGGTAGAAAATATCGGTGCTCGGACCGCCGAGCGATGTCAATGACGGGCACATGCCTTCGAAGACCTCGACGACCGTATCGGTATTGTCTTCACCCGGCGACGTGACGACATGCACGGATTTGCCCACATCAGCAGCGGAAACCGGATACACGAGCCAATCCTCGTCGGCTTGATTGGGCAAATACAACGGACCGAACGGCATACCCAACGCGCCGCCTTGTTGCGCCTGCATGCACGTATTGTTCGGCTCGACATCGTCCGGTAAAACCATGGAGAAGCTCACGTTGTATTTCGATCCCCCGTACGGATACGTCGGCGAATTGGAAATACGCACGCGATACGTTCCGGCCGCCATGATCGGACCAACCTTCAGCGTTTCGTGATAATCCGTGTCTTTGCTCGTTCCCAAGAGCGTCGGCGAAGCACAGGATCCGCTGTACGCTTCAATGTACGTATCGGTATTGTCGTCCCCGGCCGTCGTCGCAATGGTGAGCAGTTTGCCCACGTCCGCCGCCGTCACGGTCACGGTATACCAATCCACGTCCGTCGCACTGCCAATCGTTGCGAAGCTCAGATCGGCAGGCAATGTCGTGATGGCATTACCTTGCGTGCACATATCGTTCGGCTCGGCCTCCGACCGCAACAAATCGACGTCCATGTCATAGTATGTCCCGCCAAACGAAGACGACGGGGAGTTGGACACCTTGACGTACACTTTGCCGGCTGCCTTGATGGGCGCGCTGGCGAGATCTTCGTGGTAATTGTTATCGATACTCGGCGATCCCAGCGGCACGAGATTGGCACACGAGCCTGTGAAGACCTCGACGAATGTGTCCGTTTTCGTATCGCCGGGTTTCGTCGTGGCATGAACGACTTTGCCGACATCCGCGGCGGCCGCATTGATGACGAACCAATCTTCGTCGACTTTGTCCTTCAGCGACAAATGACGCAATGCCGACGGGCCATTGGCGATCGTTTGCGCCGTGGCGCAGGTATCGTTCGGCTCCAAATCATCCGAATCTTGCGTCGTGATCTTGATATCGTACGGATATCCCGACGCGCCCGACGGATCCCAATAGATGATGTAAATGGGTTTGTCGGTTACGGTGAGCAATCGGCCGGTGGGAGCAAAGCTGACGATGTCCGCGAATTTGCCGCTCTCCGGCAAAAGGACCATATCCGCGAGGGCGTTCGGATCCGTTGCGCTGACTTCGATGTTCACGAGCTTGTGTGGGCCGGGCGCGAAGCTGTACAATGACGATTCGAATGCCGACGCCACCGAGCCGGGGCTTTGCGTGCCCTCCATGAGCGGCGTTGCCGTGCGAGCCGCAATCGCACCGACTTTCGGCGCAAAAGACGCAACTTGGTCGGCACCTTTGCCGCTCTTGACGCGGAAATCGACATCGCCCGCCGACGTGTCGACATCGACGGTGCCCGTAAAATCCAGCGTGTAACTCTGCACCTCTTCAATGGACATGCCCACGCCCGAGCCGGATTCCATCGATACGTTTTTCCCTTTGGACGACGGATCGAACGGCGTCGTGAGGTCATTTTGAATCAGCCGCGCAACGAAAATCGAGCCTTGCGCCAGCGTTCCTTGAACGGTGCCCAGGCTCAAGGGCGGCATGACCTCGAATGCGTTTTTCAGCGTGATTTTTCCGGCCGCACCATTGTCGACGGAAACTTCACGCGGACCCACCGCAGCCGTTTCGTCGATCGTCAAATCGACGACCAACAAAGCCGGAGATACCGACACGATTTTGCTCGTAATGCCCGGGCCGAAATCCACGGTGACCGTATCGGCCCATGCCGTATCATTTCCCCCAATCGTCACGGTGGTTTGGCGATCCAAATATACCGTGCGCGGACTGATCGCGTTGATGACCGGATCATTCGCTCCCGGCATCCCGTCCATGCCGTTTGTGCCATCGCGTCCCGGAGGTCCCGCGGGCCCGGCGGTGGTATCGCCGCAGCCCATGAGGAAGCACGTACCCAAGACAAAAAGGCTCACTGCTGTTTGACCAAATCGCAACATCTGACGACTCCTTCGTTGTTAAGCCAGGTAAAACATCTTTTCTGTCGACACGTTTTTACGTATCATTCGAACGTCACGGTCACGCGGTATTTGCTTCCGGCGTAAGCACGGGGCACCGAATGACTGACCTTCACATAAACCGAACCGGATTGAGTGAGCGGCGTGCTCTTCCAATCTTCGTGAACACCTGTATCGGGGCTCGGACCGCCCATGGTCGTGAGTCCCGCGCACGTGCCGCCGAACACTTCGACCTGCGTATCCGTATTGGTTTGTCCGGCCGATGTGACGACGTGCACCTGTTTGCCGACTTGATTGGCGGCGACGGGCAGGACGAACCAATCCACATCCGTTTTTGCGCTCAGCGTGTACGTGCCGGTGAAAACGGGCGCAATGATTTGCTGGGCTTGCGCGCAGGTTTCGTTGGGTTCAACTTCCAAATCGATCGGCGGAACGGTCGCCGGCCATGGTGCGAGCAGCGCCATTTGATCTTGCACCGCTTGAGAAACGGGCAAACCCCACGTTTGGACGAAGAACGGCGCCAGGTTTTTCCCGACATTCTGAGCAAACCGCAACGTCCACGTATCCAGTTTGGCCTGATCGACCGTCGGCGATTGGGCGGTCGTCAACAATTGGTAATCGGCATTGAGCTGAATGAACGGTCCCCAGCCGAACCATTGCTGAAGCTGCAAGTACATTTCGAGCGGGAGCCACGCATCGCTGCCCCACGTGGCGTAATTCTTCCCATTGGCCACATACGTTTGCATGCGCTGCTGGCGACTTTCGGGCGTCAATGCCGTATGGCCTTTGGCCCGCGGCAAATTGAAGAGCTGCTCGGAAACGTACACCGAATACCAATTGACGCTGCTCTCCGTCGTGCCTTGCAGCATCCACGGAGCCCATTGGTGATTATGCCCGACTTCGTGCCACATTCCCCAGTTTGTCGCGAGGCTCGCATAACTCACCGAGTTCGCCGCTTCGGCGTACGGCGCCATAATGGGATAATTGGCGTGCATGTACCCGGCGCGAATGTCACGATCAATGACGAAGCGCTCCGCCCGCGGGCGCGTACGCGGCATGGACGCCAAGTCGGCAATGTTATCCATGATTTCGTCCCACCGGTTCATCACTTGCGCCGGATCGGCCAATGTCCGAATGTAACTCGACGGGACCGTGACTTGCATTTTATCCGAGCCCACGTCGGCCCAAGGCGCAGGATAATCGCGAATGGTGAGCCAATCATTGAGCGTGGTTTGTCCGTGCACATAAAGCGGGGCGCGAACGACGTTATCGAGCGTAATCGACAAAGGCCCGAGGTTCTTTACGGACGTGAGGCTGATGTAGATCAATCCGCCGAATGCGCTCGAAACGGTCATCTGTGTCGACGTAATGGGATACGAACGCACGATCGCGGGATAACGCACATACGACGTCTTCGCCCACAATTGATCCGTATGCGGCCCGATTTGAATGGTCGTACCGTTGTTGACGAGCGCCGCGGGAACCGTGACGGTCACCATTTCGCCGGCATTGGCATACGCGCCCGTGCTTCGCCAAACGATATTCGTAGGACGAGCCGGATCCCAACGAGCGTCGCGACCGACGTACGTACCATCGATTTGCACGGTCATACTTTCGCGAGGAATGTTTGGCGCAACGGTTCCAGGAAAATCCGCGGCGCTCGGATGCGCCGTAATATCCGCAGCCGGAAGGTCCTGCGTGTATTTATAACGAATACGCGCCGCCGCTCGCGCGGCCGGGTTGCCCGCAGGACTCAAAGGATTGGCTGCCGTAATGGTTTGCTCCTTGGCCAGCAATGGTGCGAGTTGGCTGTAAAAGTCTTGCGCCGTAAGAGGCAGTATGGACACCGCTCGCTCCACCATGGCCGCGGCCATTTCTTTTTCGGCCGCCGACAAATTGCCTACACCGGTGAGCGTATCGACGAGCCGATCCGATGCGTACGATGCATTGAGCAATGGACTCAACGGTGTTGCGGAAACGGTATCGATATTGGGCGTGATATCATAGAGTTTGCTGATGATGATGCCGGTCCCGGCAAGCATTCGATTGGCCGAGAACGTCAGGTTCTCGCCCGTATACGACCAACCTTGCGCGCCCACGATGAGCCCGCCGCCATTGGAGACGAAATTCCGAATCGCGACGTAATCGGCGTCCGTATACGCCGTGTAACCCGTATTGATGTAGACGTTGACCCCGGCCAGTTGCGACGGTGTGGCGTACTTGGTTTGATACCCCGCCGCTTGCAGCGCCGCCGCAAGTGACGTCAACCCGGTTTCCAAAGCAATGACCGGGGCCGCCTTGTTGCTCATCCACGGAATCGCATTGAGCAATATTTTTGTCGCATCACCCGTTTTGACCGTGGCGTTGATGTAATTGTTATGGCCGAACGCCAACACTTTGCCCAAACCCGAACGCGACGCCGCAGCGAAGACTCGCCCGCCTTCGTCCTTCAAAAGCGGAAATGCCTCATTGCCATAAACCACCAATGCCGATACGGTGGCAGGCCCCGAATCCACCGTCGTCACCCCCGCCGTCAGCGCGAGATAATCGGCGTCCGTCGTCGGCCCGAGCGCCGCCAAGGATGATTCCCCGGGCGTTGGAAAGTCGACGTGAATCGCCGTCACCGCTTCATTCGTACAAGAATGGTCCGCATGAGCATCCGCATTTTCAGTGGAATCGGGATGCGGCACTTTCGCAGGCGCCTCCACGAGCGCCTCGTCCCCACAACCATTCACACAGGTCGCAATCGGCGACGGTTCCTCGGCACCGCATGAAATAAGCGCCGGAGCGAATACCAACAAGGCCGAAAGGCGACGGAAAGAAAGAGCTGATGCACGCATGAGCGTTCTCCATTGTCGAAAGCTCGCCTCGATATCGGTTCGCGCGAGCTCTGGGAATGACGCAGGATAGGAGAACGTCCCGGTCGGCTCTATCCGCCTAGCGCAAGACGGATATCCACAAAACGCCAAGTGGTTGACGAATGGTATGTCACAGCTGTAATCCCCCGCGACGAAACGGCCATGTAACGAGCAAATGGTCGCATGGAGGCGTGCAACTATACCTTGGTCTGGTGAATCGCTTCTTCCGCGAGTAATGCAAAATGAGCCGTCGTTTGGGCTCGAACCATTACATTGCCCGCAATCGTCCTCAAGGCCGGCGCGACGAACGGCTCGCTTTGCCCTTCTCCTCCCACCACCAATTCACCCGCCGACAAAATCAATGTCGATCCCGCTGGGATGTCCATTGATGTGTTTTCATCGAGCGTATGGGATGCCGCCGTGACAAACCATTGTTCGAGCTGCTCGCGCGACGATGCCGACCATTCCGGATGACGACGCGCCAAAAGTCCAAATACCCGCCCGTGAATGCGATCCCATAAGGCCGTTTCCAGCCGAGGTTCGGCGGAAAATAGCTTGTCGAGCTCTGCTCTCGTCAACCGCAGCAAGACCGAATCAATCGCCGCCCGTACCGTGGCCGCTCGTGTTTGTCCGGTCATCATCGCCATTTCCCCCACGAGCGTATTCGGGCCCAATTGATCAATCACGTATTCGCCGTCCGCATCTTCGCCCATGACGAACAACGAACCTTCCAGCACCACGTACATCGCGTCCGCTTTATCGCCCGCTCGAAAAAGCGTTTGGCGCGACGCAAGCGGATACCGCGTCCCCAAAAGCCCCTGCTCACGCACCGCATCGAGGTCGAGGCCCGTGATTTCCTCGACCGTTTCCAATAGCTCTTCCGCCGTTTGCGCGTCGAGTTTGCGCCGTAAAACCTTACGCTCCATCGAGCCTACGGTCCGCTGAATGGTTTTACGAAGGCGCGATGTCCCCGAGCTCCAGACCGTCTTCGCCGCTTCGCGCATACCGAGAGGTATCAGCGTCAACAGCCCGTGCCCTTGGACGTACCCTGGATTCTGTTCCAGGTAAAACCTCGCCACGGGAAAATCGCACGTTTGCCAATATCGACGTTCGGCTTCGGTATCCCGCGTTATCCAACCGACGTGCCGCACCAACGGGCGACTGGGATCCACAATGTCCAGGTGAAACTCCTCGCCGAGGCGCATCATTAAATCGAGGATGTCGTCGGGAATGTCGACGCCTTGTCCCGGCCAAACCGTCGGTACATGATTGGCCATCAACGTATAACTCGATGGATGCACCAGACAACCCAAGTAAAACAATGGGCCGCTGTACTCCCAATGCGTTTTCAGGATATTGCTCAAAGCAAACCCCGCGGTCGACGCATTTCCTCGATAAGCCCGGCGCAAGCCCGCTTCGGCTCGTAATACCGTGCATTCTTCGCCGCGTAGCTGCGGACGAAACGCATGCATCGCCAAGTACCCGGCGATTTCGCCGTTCTCCCCGTACGACAATTGAATGCGCGTCTTTTTTGCCGTCGACCGGACGACGTATTGCGCAAATTGATCGCGACTCACTCCGTCGAATATCTCGCAATGCACCGAATACAACGACGAAATCAAGGCCTCTTGGTCCGCCGTCGAGAGTGTCGAGGGTTCGACGACTTCATTTCTTACGATCATCATCCGTCGTTCTCCTACGCTGCTTTCGTTGCCGGCGATCGGCGTTTGATGTGCATGAACAGGCCGTCTTTGGGGCGCAAAGCGCTGTCGATTTCCCCCGGAATTTCCGCGTCCGATTCCAGCGAAAATTCGTAATTGCGCAACAACGTCGTGAGCACGATCGTCGCCTCCATCAAGGCAAAATGATTACCGATGCAAATACGCGGCCCCGCCGAGAACGGAATGTATGCATATCGATGCCGTGCCGATTCCGCGGCCGGCAAAAAGCGATCCGGATCGAATTTATCCGGGTCCGTCCACAATTCCGGGCGATGATGCGTCGCATACGGCGATATCAACACCGGTGTTCCTTTGGGAATTTCATACCCGCCCACGACGATGTCTTCAATCGTATCTCGTGCGAATAGCGGCAATGGTGGATACATTCGCAACGCTTCTTTGAAGACACGCAGCACGCTTCCCAAACGCGGCAAATCCGCCACCGTCGGTTCGTCCGCCAATGCATCCACATCGGCTTGAACCTGCCGATACACATCGGGATGACGTGCCAGCAAATACAGCGACCAGCATAACGACACCGCCGTCGTTTCATGACCCGCAACGAAAAGCGTCAGAATTTCATCGCGCAATTGTTTGTCCGACATTTGGTCGGCGCCGTCGTGCGCCTGGAGCAGCCGCGTGAGCAAATCTCGGCTTGCTTCGGGGTTTTCCCGCCGTTCGGCAATCAAGCCGGCGACGTATTGGTCGAGCAAAGCCACGGCTTCGTCCAATTCTCGAGCTTCTTCGCCGAATAGAACCGGCGATTCCAGACGCTGGACGCCTTTTTCCACAAGGCCCGCCAAGGCCTCGGGCAAATGCGGGCCAAGGCGCGACAAACCATCCCGAATGGCAATTTGCAGCGGCGCCAGCGGCGAACCGGCAAGTTTTCCGAACAAGCGAATGGCGGTCGCGAGTGCTTTGCCAATCGTATCCGCTTCCGAACACGTGTCCGAACCAAAAAGCGTTTTTCCGGCAACACTCATCGTGAGACGCGTCATCGATTGGGCCACGTCGAGCCGGGAATTGTCTTCATACGTCGCCATTTCACGCTGGGCACACGCGAGCATATCCGCGCCGTACGCCGCGATTTGCGCGGGCGTGAATATCGGAGCCATCAACTTGCGTTGCTTGCGCCAAAGTTCCCCGCTGCTGCCCAAAAGGCCATCCCCAATCACCGGATAACCCACCAGCTTCTGCACCGCGCCTTTGGCCAAGGACGACGCATGCTCGACCAGCAATTCCTGCACTTCGGACGCCCCGGTCACGAGCGCGATTTTGCGGTCGAGCAATTGAACACGACATACGGGCGCTCCGGATGCCAAGCGGCGCATCAAGCCATAACGATCGCGGCGGAATTCAAGCGTCGGACCGAGGCCCGTTCCATCGGGCAACATGGGGATTTCGTCGTACTTGCGAGGTTGGGCGTTTTCCATGACCGGCACCATAGCAATGTTTTTCCGTGCCGACGAGCCCTCGGGTTGTCCAAAGATGGCCGGCGGGTGGTCAAATTCTGGGCGTGGAGCGCGCCGTCAGGGCGCTGAGAGCAGATGTGCCGCGAGCTGATTACGCACGAAGTCGAGGGCGAAATATTTGAGCAAACAATCGAAGCAGAAAAACGCGGCGGCAATCGACCAGCGAGTCAATCGGCGCCGACGTGTCGAAAGAGGTTTGCCCAGCAATCCTTCGAGCGACAACGAGCCCATTTCGACGACGAGCAGCGTATAACAAATACCTCGACAAACCGACCAAGGATGCCAGCCGAAAAGGAACGACATCGGCGAACCGTCGCTCGTCGCCAACAGACGCCCGACATAATGGTTCATCAAATCGACTTCGTGAAATCCTTGCCAAAGCGGAGCCAAACCAAGCGACATGATGGTAAAAAAGAGCATCGCGCCGAGGAGCTGAAAATGGGCCGGCACCCAATTGCCGGCGATGTATTCCGGATCGATCCCCGTACGAATCCAATACAAGTTTTTATCGAAATACTCTGCGCCGCCTGGAAATGCCGCCGCAGTCGCCGTGGGCCAATAACGACTCGCCGCAATCGCCACGACGGAATGACTTACGAAGAGCAACGCCACGATGCCGACCGCGCGAAATGAATCGTCACGTCGTAATGCCGGTAAAAGCAGCAAAAATCCCAGCATTCCCGAGGCGATCTGATGGACCGCGCTGCCCACCGCAAGAGCGATGAGCAATGGAATCACGCCCGCAATAAATGCGGAAATGAACCAGCGATGCCCGACGATGAAAGGCTCGAGATCATTCGCCGCCCGTTCGAGCTGCGTCGCAACGAGGCGCGGGACGGGAATCAGCCCCAACCATCGACGTGGCACGTAAACGAACCTTTCCCACCGCGACGATTACTTACGCGGAATCGGAATGAGAAGGATCCCCGTCGTCGAATACAGAATCAAGTTGCCGACACCGTAGATGAGAATGAAAATCACCCAACGGCCGATCCCACTCCCGCTGCTTTGCTGCCCCTCGTTGTCATTCTCGTCGTTGCTCACGATCGGCACCTCCCACTACGAATTCGTTTCTAAACCGGTTCGCTTTCCGACACAAGCAAATTACCGCGCCGGCCCAAATGACCTCGAACCCGCGCGTACGGCCCTATTTATCCGCTGCTCGACACTTCGCGAGCGCTCCTTCGAGGCGGCTCGCAAGCTCGGACAAACGGTTTGCGCGCGCAGTGGCCAGCGCTCGTTCGACGACGGGGACAAACGCGCGGCGCGGTGCAGCCTCGACAAACTTTGCCGCCCGCATCCGCTGGTCGAAATCGCCCGCGACAAACGTCTTCTCGAGCCGCAAAAGCACGCGATCCGGCGCACTCGCGGCCAGCGCTTCGGCCAACCGATCATCTCGAGCGTCCGGCCGTTGAATGTAAATCGCGTACAATGGGTCCACCCATGGCGATACACGCGCGGAAGCCGACGCCGCCGCAATCTGCCCGCGACGCAGCTCATCCGCGACCTGCACCGCGTCGATACTTGGTTCACCAAGTTTTTCGCGTGCATACTTTTCGAAGAAATGCCGCTGTGTTGTCATGACAAACGCAAGCACGACGGCGCCGACGAGCGTCGATGTAAACAGCCACGCGAGCCCACGTGGAGACTTCAAGAACCGATTCAGCTCGTTCATGTCGCGCCTCGACGGACAAACGCTCGCATACCGACGAGCAGCACGCTCAGCCCCGCGAGCACGCTCAATTGCCGCAATTCATGGCCCGAAGCCGCATAGAGAATTCCTGTCGCCAACGACGTCGCGCCGGTCACCACCGACGACAACACGACAATCATGCCGCTCATCGTGCCTCGTGAAGGCGACCTGGAAAACGGCATGTCCAATGCGCTAGCCGCCGTGAATCGCAATGTCGTCGCGCACAGGATCGTCATGAATACGGCGTGCGCCAAGGCATGCAGCGGACTGTTCCAAACATACGCGAGCACGGCGAAAACAACCGTCGCAAACGGCATGACCACCAAAGCCGTGACGGCCGCTTCCGTGCCGCGACGAACCTCATTTCGCGAAGCCGGGAGCGTATCGAAGAGCCACGAAGCGTCGGCATGACGCGTGAATCGAAGCGCGTAAAGCACTTGAGGCATCGCACCTGCAGTCACTGCGGGAAGCGTCAACGGAAGAATGACCGCGGAATGTTTGACCACAAAGGGATCGCCGCATTGATCGGTCGCCACGCCGAGAACCAACGCTGCCACAGGCAACGAAAGCGCAGGGAAAAGACGCAGACGCAGGTCGGGATCACGCAGGAACATCCGGGCCGTGAAAAGAAAGCTCGCCGCTTCGATGCGACTGCGCGTGAACAATCCCGCGACGCGTCCGAGCGGCGCATCCATCGTCGTCCCGATCGCTGCCGATCGCGTCGCGCGACTCATGCCCAGCGCCCGGTACGTCGCCGACAAACGGAAAACCGCCGCCCCGACGAGACTCGCGGCAACACCCACGGAAATCCCGATCGCCGTCGCGCTCACGCGCACGGATTCAGCCTGGACAAACGCGACGACGGAACGTGCGAGGCGCGACGTGGGAAATTGGACAAACCATTCGGGGGGGTTTGCCGCGAACAACTCGAGCTGCCCGTCGCCATTTCGCAAAACGAGCTGCCCGCCATAAAACAAGGCGACGATGGCGACGATT
>WBZU01000521.1_pt1 | contig 32797 bp, 33 predicted proteins | sample 5204311 | NCBI WGS metagenome assembly WBZU01 (sample SAMN12344359, study PRJNA552823) | activated sludge metagenome | biome: Activated sludge suspended growth; feature: Nitrification reactor; material: Wastewater; isolation source: activated sludge from nitrification reactor of wastewater...
GGACCGGCCGGCGTGTGGCGCTCGGCTAGGCCGAGGCCGCCTCGCACACGGTGTTCGTGATCAGACGCGACACGATGTACGGATCGATGTTGGCGTTCGGGCGACGATCCTCGATGTAGCCCTTCTTGTCGACACCCACCTGCCACGGGATGCGGACCGAGGCGCCACGGTCGGACACGCCGTAGCGGTACTCGCTGAAGTGCGCCGTCTCGTGCAGGCCGGTGAGACGCTCCTCGTAGCCGTGGCCGTAGCCGGCGAGGTGCTCCTCGACCTTGCCCGGGCCACCGAGCGCCTCGCACGCGGCGATGATCGGATCCCAACCCTCGCGCATCTGCTTGGTGGAGAAGTTGGTGTGACAGCCGGCGCCGTTCCAGTCGCCCTTGATCGGCTTCGCCGAGATCGACGCGTTCACGCCGAAGTCCTCGCCAATGCGGTACAGCAGGTACCGGGACATCCACAAGTGGTCGGCGACGTCGATCGTGTTGAGGATGCCGATCTGGTACTCCCACTGGCCGAGCATCACCTCGGCGTTGGTGCCGACGATGCCGATACCGGCCTGGATGCAGGCGGTCGTGTGGGCCTCGACGAGGTCACGACCGGCGATCTCCACCGAGCCGACGCCGCAGTAGTAGGGGCCCTGCGGTGCGGGGTAGTAGTAGCCCTCCTTGGGCCAGCCGAGGGGACGGCCCTCCTGGAAGAGGGTGTACTCCTGCTCGATGCCGAACATCGGCTCGAAGTCCTTCGCGTACTTCTCGTGCGCCTCGAGGCAGGCGCGACGGTGGTTGGTGGGGTGCGGCTCGAGCGTGCCGGGAAGGAGCACCTCGCAGAGCACGAGGATGTCGCCCTCACCGCGGGTGGGGTCGGGGCACTGGAAGACCGGGTTGAGCACGCAGTCCGAGTCGGAGCCGGGGGCCTGGTTCGTGGACGAACCGTCGAAGCCCCAGATGCCGGGCTCCTTGCCATTCTCGATGATCTTGGTCTTCGAGCGCATCAACGGAGTCGGTTCGGTTCCATCGATCCAGATGTATTCAGCCCTGTACGGCACGGACACCACCTCTTGTCGGAGACCGCCAGCGGACGGCCTGTTTTTTGATTCGGAGCAAGGCTGAACTTACGCGATTTCCCACCCGTTGCCCCAATGTGAACGCTGTGTTAACTGGGACCCGAGAATTTTGCGGAACCGTCGAGTTCGTAGAAGGTAGGGGCATGGAACACCAGCAGTCCTACGTGCTCCGCACCGTCGAGGAGCGGAAGGTTCGCCTGATCCGCCTCTGGTTCTGCGACGTCCTGGGGCAACTGAAGTCGGTCGCGATCTCGCCCGTCGAACTCGAGTCGGTGTTCGAGGACGGCATCCAGTTCGACGGGTCCGCCATCGATGGGTTCAGCCGCGTGCAGGAGAGCGACGTGCTCGCGATCCCCGATGCGTCGAGCTTCCAGCTCATGACCTGGGGCGACGGCGCCGAGGTGAGCGCCCGCATGTTCTGCGATCTCGTCAACCTCGACGGCTCCCCCTTCGAGGGCGACCCCCGCCAGGTGCTCAAGCGCAATCTCCAGCGGGCCCACGACGCCGGTTTCACGCTGATGTGCGCACCCGAGGTCGAGTTCTTCTACCTCGAGAGCGACGACCCGTCGCAGGCACCGGTCCCGCTCGACACCGCCAGCTATTTCGACCTCACCACCAAGGACGTGTCGTCGGACATCCGACGCGCCACCATCCAGCGGCTCGAGGCGACCGGCATCCCCGTCGAGTACTCGTTCCACGAGGATGCCCCCTCCCAGCACGAGATCGACCTGCGGTACACCGATGCCCTGTCGATGGCCGACAACGTGATGACGCTGCGCCTGGTCGTGCGGGAGGTCGCACTCCAGCATGGTGTGCACGCCACGTTCATGCCGAAGCCGATCGCCGGGGTGCAGGGCTCGGGCATGCACACCCACATCTCCCTCTTCGCCGGCGAGACCAACGCCTTCTACGAGGAAGGCGCCGAGTCGAACCTGTCGCCCGTCGCACAGCAGTTCATCGCCGGCCTGCTCCGCCACGCCCCCGAGATCACCGCGGTGACCAACCAGCTGGTCAACAGCTACAAGCGCCTGGTGAGCGGCTTCGAGGCTCCCGTGCACGTCTCGTGGGCCCGCAACAACCGATCCGCACTCGTTCGAATCCCCGTGACCAAACGGGGTAAGGAAGCGGCTGGCACCCGTATCGAATACCGGGCGCTCGATCCCGCGTGCAATCCCTACCTCGCCTATTCGGTGCTGCTCGCCGCCGGCATGGCCGGCGTCGACGGCAACTACGAACTTCCGCCCGAGGCCAACGCCAACCTGTTCGAGCTGACCGAGGCCGAACGGGTCAAGGCAGACATCCCATTGTTGCCATCCTCGCTCTCCGATGCGCTCGACGTGATGGAGGCCTCCGACCTCGTCCGCGAGGCGCTGGGCGAACACATCTACGAGTGGTTCCTCCGCAACAAACGTGCGGAATGGAGCGACTACAAGGCGCACGTGAGCCAGTTCGAACTCGATCGCTATCTGAAGAACTGGTAGGGAGTCGTTTCGAATGGAACCACTGCTCTGTTGGCCGGATCCTCCCCCACACGATGTCGTGCGTTCCCTCGACATGGCCGGGTACTCCTGGGCGACCGCGACCGACGAGGCGTCGGTGGTGGCCGGAAGCTGGGCCGGGGCGATCGTCGACGCGTCCGACGATGCCGACGGTGCGTTCACGTTCGCCCGGATGCTGGGCCGCGGCGACCTCGGCATCGCGCCGCTCCTCCTGTTGGTGCGCGGTTCCCAGCTCGGGGAGCTGGAGAGCCGTCACGAGCTGTTCGAGGACTTCTGCGTCACGCCGTTCCACCCGATGGAGTTCGAGGCACGCCTCAAGCACCTGCTCACGCGCCAGGGTGTGCTCGCCGACGATTCCGAGACGATCGTCTACAAGGCGCTCGTCCTCAACCTCGAGACCTACCAGGCATCGATCGACGACGACCCGCTCGACCTGACGTACATGGAATACGAGCTGCTCAAGTTCCTGGCGCAGAACCCCGGGCGGGTGTTCACCCGGGAGACGCTCCTCAGCCGGGTGTGGGGCTACGAGTACTACGGCGGCGCGCGCACTGTCGATGTCCACATCCGCCGTCTCCGGGCCAAGCTCGGCGAGCAACACGCGCAGATGATCTCGACCGTGCGCTCGGTGGGCTACCGCTTCGGCGAGTCCCGTTGGGGCTGACCCCGAGGATCGGACCTCGCCTCAGGTTCGAGCGCTGAGGGTCCGACTCACCTCGACCACGTGGTCGGGGTCGTTGCGGAGCTGCAGGTGGGTGAACCTCACCGTGTCGTAGCCGTGCTCCCTCGCGAGGCGGTCACGTCGTGCGTCCTCCGTGAGCGCGGCGTGACGGACCCGGAACCTGCGACCGTCCAGCTCGACGATCGCCGTGGCGTCCTCGTACATCGCGTCGACCCGTCCGGGTTGCCGTTCCGCCCACGGTGGGGTCATCCGCATCGTGGGGACCGGCACGCCGGCGCGCTGCAGCAGTTCGGTGTACATCCGCTCGAGTTCCGCCTCCGAGGGTGGCCGGCCCTCGACGGCCTCGAGGACCCGCCGCGCGCCGGCGGTGCCCGAGCGGCCCTGACCTGCGAGCGAGCGGTAGGTCGCCTCGAGTTCGTCCCAGGTGATGCGCTGTGAGGAGACCGCTTCCTCGATGACGTCCTGCAGGCGACGATCAGGGGTGACGAGCGCGAGGTCGACGAGCGTCCGGCCGAGCGTGGTGTGCCGGAGCCCGTCGGTGACCATCACGTGCTCGTCGGACCAGCGACCCGTGCGCCGGATCTCGATGCCCGGAATGAAGTAGTGCGCCGCCAGGGGCACGCTCAGCGTGACCTCGTCGTGATCGCGGTACTCGGGCAGGCCGAGCACCCGCGCCGCCGACCCGTACCCGAGCACACCGCTCGGCACCGCCAGCAATGCGGCCGCAGCGCGTTGGGACCACGTTCGGGGTGACCCCGCGACCGCGAGCACCTTGCCGTTCAGGCGCTCGAACTCACCGGCGGCGATGCGACGACGGCGTTCGCCCTCGGTGATCCCGAGCTCGTCGAGTTCGCGGTCGGTGACGAGGCCGTAGCGATCATGGGCGACGTCGCCGAGTGAGCGTTCGGGCATGGGAACTCCGTTCTGGCCGACCCGCACGAACCGCGGGAGCGGGAGGACCGGCGTCGACTGCTCCAGTGCTCGAAAACGAGCGGGTGGCTCAGCCGTTGAGGTCGATGAGCTCGGAACCCTCGTTGAGCTGGTCGACGTCCTTCTGGACGAAGAAGCCGATGATGCCGGCGAGCGCGCCACCCGAGATCAGGACGCCGACGGGAACGACGACCAAGAGGGCGATGATGATCAGGATGGCTCCGAGCATGGGGGCAGGTTACCGCACCACCCCGCCTCGCCCCACAAGCGGACCGACTTCAGGCCGGGACGTGGCTCCAGGCCTCGATCTCGACGACGGCGCCGAGTGGCAGGGCCGCCACCGCCACGGCCGAGCGAGCCGGGCGATGATCGCCGAACCCGTCGCAGTAGACGTCGTTCATGACCGCGTAGTCGTCCATGTCGACGAGGAACACCGTCGTCTTCACCACGTCGGACAACGACGCCCCGGCCGACTCGAGCAGCGCCGCGAGGTTGGCGATCGCCTGGCGGAGCTGGCCGGCGACACCGCCGCCGACGAGGCCGGCGTCGCCGAGGCCGAGTTGACCGGAGGCGATCAGGAAGTCGCCGGCACGGACGAGCGGGGTGTAGGGACCGACTGGTGGAGCCATGGCCGGCATCCTACGCCCGCCGGTCGGTCAGACGGAGGTGACCGGGCGACCGGTCGGCCACGCCGGAGGAGTGCCCTGGGCGATCCATACGGCCGCCGCCGTCGCCGCGAAGACGGCGTCGCTGCCGTTGACCGGCTCGACCCCGGGTTCGTCGATGATCTCGACCTCGACGGGGATCATCTCGCCGGGACGGACGATGCCGAACGAGCGGACGGTCAGACTGGCGACCGAACCGTCGGCGTCGACGGTGAGGCCTTCCGACGTCACCCACCCGAGCGCCATGTGGACGGCGCCGATGCAGTAGCTCCGCAGCACCACTGCGTCGAGGACTGCACCGCAGCGCACGCGGACGTGGGCGCCCTGCTCGTCGACGGTCACCGATGCCCAACCACCCGACGGTGAGGTGATGTCGACCGGCGTGCCCGGCACCGCGTCGAGGGCCGCCATCGCGACGGCGACCTCGGCCCACCCGGCGGCGCGGGCGTCGGCGGAGGTAGCAGGACCGACCACGTCGACCTCCTCGACCGTCAGCTCCGGCGCGAACGCCGCGATCCGATCGACGAGACCGGGAGTCCGGGCGACCCGGACGACGCCACTGCCATCGGCGCGGAGACCGATGGCGACCGGCGGACGCTTCGGGCCGTTGCGGACGACGTCCTCCCGGGACCACCGCAGGCGCACGGGGGTGCCGAGCTCGTCGGCGAGACGTTGCGCGTCCCCCGGCACGGGCGAGGTGTGCTTGGCCCCGAACGCACCACCGTTGGCGAGCGGATTCGCCGGCTCCCCGCCCGGCGCGCACCACGACGCGTCGGTCTCGAGGTAGGCGGGATCGACCCAGCCGGTCTGCAACGCGACGGCCCAGTCTCCGTCGGGCAGGTCGACCGGCATGGTCGCGTCGATGGTGCTGCGGCGCCCCTGCACCTTGCCGACCTGACGGCGAGCCTCCGCCATCGTGGGGGCGACCTGCCAACCGGACGTGGCATCGACGACGCCGATCACCGCATCGTCGGGAGCCCCGTCGTCGGCGAAGCCACCGCGCCCGAGGGCGATCTCGGGAGCGACTCGCTGTGGTTCGCCCCCCTCGATCGACGCCCGGCGTCCAGCGGCCGCGAGGTCGCGGTCGTCGCTCGTCGGCGTCCCGTAGGCAGCGGCCGCCTCGACGATCGTCTGCCAGCCGGTGCACCGACACAGGTGGGCCGCGAGCGCTCGGTCGACGGCCGGCCGCTCGCCGAGGTCGCCGCCCTTGCGCCGCAGCCCTTCGAGACGCATCACGATGCCGGGAGTGCAGAACCCGCACTGGCTCCCGCCCGTCGCGCAGAACGCCTCGCCCCAGGCCAGCGCGACCTCGGGCGCGAGGCCCTCGAGGGTGTCGACGCGACGATCGGCGATCCGACGCGCCGGCGTGACACAACTGACCCGCGGCTCCCCGTCGACGAGCACCGTGCAGCAACCGCACTGGCCCTGGGGGCTGCAGCCGTCCTTGACCGACGTCAGCCCGAAACCGTCCCGAAGGACGTCGAGCAGCGAGCAGCCGTCGTCAGCGACCTCGACCTGGTCGCCGTTGAGCTGGAATTGCACGGAGAGGTTTCGTCAGCGAATCAGCTGAAGGACGAGCCGCAACCGCAGGTCTTCTGCGCGTTGGGGTTGTTGATCTCGAACCCCGACTTCTCGAGGCTGTCCTTGTAGTCGAGCTCGGCGCCGGTGAGGAGCTGGGCGCTCGACGGATCGACGACCACCTTCACGCCGTCGAACTCACTCGACAGGTCGTCGGCGGCGATGTCGGTGTCGAAGAACATCTCGTAGGAGAAGCCCGAGCAGCCACCGGGGCGAACGGCGACACGAAGGGCGAGGTTCTCCTCGCCTTCCGACTCGATGAGCTGACGAACCTTGACTGCCGCTGAATCGGTCAGAGTGATCATGTGCTGGGCCTCCTGATGACGTGACGCAACCGTGAGTGTACCGCCCGAACGGCGATCCACCCAGAGCGCCCCGTGCAACAACGTGCCCCGAGGCCCTATTCCACCACCACCCGTGGCACATGCCCGCCGGGGCCTCGGCGCCCGGCCGCCGTAGAATGGCCACGTGAGCGAACCGACCCTCCCCACGAGCGAGGACGTCATCGGGCTGCTGCGCGGTGTCATCGACCCCGAGCTCGGCTCCGACATCGTGACGCTCGGCATGGCGAAGGGCGCAACGGTGTCCCCCGACGGCTTCGTTCGCATCACCGTGGCGCTCACGACGGCCGGGTGCCCGCTGCGGGCACAGATCCAACGCGACGTCCGCGACCGTGTCGGGTCCCTCCCCGGCGTCACGAAGGTGAAGATCGACTGGACCGAGCTCACGGCCGAGGAGAAGGCCACCACCATGGCCACCGCCCGCCGAAACATCGCCGAGCGCGCTCCTGTGACCGCCATCCCCGCCACCACCAAGGTGCTGATGATCGCATCGGGAAAGGGCGGCGTCGGCAAGTCGTCGGTCACCGTCAACCTGGCCACCGCGCTCGCCGCGACCGGTTTCAAGGTCGGCGTGATCGATGCCGACATCTGGGGCTTCTCCGTCCCACGAATGCTCGGCGTCGATGGCCGCCTCGAGGCAGGCGAGGCCGACGGCCGCATCGCGCCGCACCGTCAGACCGTTGGTCGTGGTGAGCTGCGCATCGTCTCGATGGGCTTTCTCGTCGACGACGAGGAAACCGCGCTCATGTGGCGCGGCCTCATCCTCCAGCGGGCCGTCCGGCACTTCCTCGAGGACGTCGACTGGGGCCATGACCTCGACTACCTCCTGATCGACATGCCCCCGGGCACCGGCGACGTGCAGATGGGGCTCGCCAAGCTCCTGCCCCGGGCCGAGATGATCGTCGTCACGACGCCGTCCCTCAGCGCGCAGAAGGTGGCCGTACGCGCCGTCAACATGGGACGTCAGAACTACCTGCGCATCATCGGCGTCGTCGAGAACATGAGCGAGTTCGTCACGCCCGACGGAGAGCGCTTCGCGATCTTCGGTACCGGCGGCGGTCAGCGGCTGGCCAAGACGATCGGTGCGCCGCTGTTGGCGCGTATCCCGATCGAGAACGCCGTCGCCGAAGGCGGCGACACCGGCACACCGATCGCCCTCGGTGACGGCGCTGCCGCCGAGGCGTTTCGCGAACTCGCCCACCTGTTGTCGACCGACATCGCGCCCCCGGTCGACCTGGCCGGCTGCTCGGTCCGACTGCTCGACGCCGTCAATGCTGCGCTCGACGCGCACGACAGTGGAGCGAACGACTCCGACGACGACACGAAGGTCGCCAGCCCCGTCGCCGGCGGCTGACACCGTCGGCCGTCCAGCCGCCCGTCAGTCGAGGCGTTTGGACGTCAACGCGTCGTACGAACCGTCGCCGGGCAGCACGATGCGGAGCCCGTGGTCACCGTCGACGATCGTTGGCAGGATCGGCTCGATGTGGGCGATCTCCGACGCGTGCCGGACGATCTGCTCCGCCGTGTCGAACCGACCGAGCGCCTCGAGGCTCCGCACCGTGGGGAAGATCAGTTCGAACTCGCCGCGGGCGTGACGGTCGAGCGCCTCCGCCGGACGGATCCACAGGTTGGCGATCACTTCATGGTCGTCGTGCACCGGGTTCTGCCACTCGGGCGGGTGCGCGATGAAGAAGCGGGTGTCGTAGCGGCGGGGCGCACCCAGAGGCGTGACCCAACGACTGAAGTAGTGGATCCGGTCGGTGGCGAGCCGGAGCCCCTCGGATCGGGCGATGTCGACCAGCGACACCTCGCCGGCGTCGACCGCTCGACGGTGTTCGACGAAGCGCTCGTTGACCGTCGGGTCGTCGAAACGGACCATCTGATCGTTGTCGTCGACCGCCAACAGCAGGCCGGCCTCCTCGAACGACTCCCGGATCGCCGCCACCCAGTACGCGAGGCCGCCGGACTCGATGCCGAGGAGGGCGGACGCGTCGGCGTCGGCACGGCCGACGCACACGTCGCCCACCTCCGCAGCACCGTCACCGGCGTCCACCCCGCCACCCGGGAAGACGTAGGCACCACCGACGAAGTCGGAGTTGAGGTTGCGCCGGAGCATGAACACCTCGACACCGTCCACGCCGTCGCGAACGAGCATCACCGTGGCGGCGTCGCGGATCGGCACCTCCTCGGGTCGATCGACATCGAGGTGCATCTTCACGCAGGCCACTCCCGCGGCGGCTCGATCTCGGCGATCGTCTCGTCGAGGAACACCTCCTCGGCATCGAGGTCGATGATGTCGTCGTCGCGATTCGAGCGCCGGGTGCCGCCCGGGCCGAACCCGGGGCCGCCGAACCCGCCGTAGCTCATGGGGTCGCCGAACCCGAACACGGTCGTTGTGGTCCGGGCGCGGCTGACCTGGGCGGCGATGCGACGCTGGAAGTGGTCGGTTGCACGGACCCGCACGAGCCGTCGCACCGGTGGCAGCGCGAGCGCCATGGCCGCGACGTCGGTGACGAACCCGGGCACCAGCAGCAGGACGCCGGCGACGACAACGAGGCAACCGTCCAGCACCGACGACGTCGGCATCTGGCCGGCGCGCACACCGGACATGACGCGACGCCACGTTGCCGTGCCCTCCCGCTTGACGACCCACGCCCCGACGGCGCCGGCCAGCACGATGGCGAGCAGCGCGACCTCCCACGAGAGGGCATTCGAGACGGCCACCATCACCGCAATCTCGATGACTCCCATGAGGAGAAGGCCCAGGATCACGACGAACACGGGCAAATGGTACTGCTCGATGTCGGACCGCTCGCCGCGCCGCCGCGGCGCGTTCTCAGCTCGACGGAGGTCAGGAGACGCGAGCGGAGCGTGCTTCGAGGATGACCCGACGCTCGTTCTCGTTCAGTCCGCCCCAGATGCCGTGGGGCTCACGGATCTCGAGTGCGTAGTCGAGGCAATCGGTCGCCACGCAGCACCCGGAGCAGATCTCCTTGGCGCGAAGTTCGCGCTCTGCCCGCTCGTGCTTGCGTTCGAACTGCGGCGGCGGAAAGAACACGGTGGCGTGCGGCCCCCGACAGGCCCCCCGGTGCTGCCAGGATTCGAATGAAGGTTGTGCGCTCAAGTTTCCCCCTTGTGCTTCGCGCCGCACCATAGGGCGCAATTTCGCGAGGGAACAAGGACTAATTTGCGAGCGATCTGCTAGCTATCGGAAGCGGATTTCCGACGGCCGCCACGCTGCTCGCGGTAGTCCTTCGCACCACCCTCGAGCGGTTCGATCTCGAGGGTCAGCCCGTCGATTGCCACGACCCGCATCGCCTCACCGGCGAGCACCGGCGTGGCGCGGTTCGTGAGGGCTCGCCACTGTCCACCGTCGATCTCGACCGTGCCCTCGGGATCGACGTCGGTCAGCGCCGCGCCCTCTCGTCCGATCATCCAGTCGCGGCCGAGCGTCGGAGTGGCGAACCGGGAGCGGACCATGGCGGGCATGCCCGACAGCATCGCTACCGCCATGCCGCCGATACCGGCGATGAGCGCGAGCCAGGGCGCACGGAACCCGTCGAACAGGAAGACCGAACCGACGGTCCACGAGACGAGTCCGATGCCGGTCCACGTTCGTGGGATGGCCGTCTGGATGTCGATCGCGAACGCGAACGCCGAGAAGAGGCACAGGGCCAGCGCCCAGGGTCGCACCGGGATCTCGGCCAGGCCGTATGCCGCCATCACGGCGGAAGCGGCTCCGACCACGCCGGCGACACCCACGCCGGCGGTGAAGAACTCGAAGAGCAGCAGCCCGATGGCGATACCGAGTGCAAGGTAGGCAACGCCCGGGCTCGCCGCGGTGTGCAGCAGCTGGATCGTGACCGGCAACTTCTGCGTGACACCGTCGACGGCGATCTCCCGCTTGTCGCGGCCCTCGTCGTCCTTCACCTGCTTGAACGGCATACCCTCGATGCCCAACACATGGTCGCCGAGCGTCGGGTCGATCCGGTCGACGATCCCGGCCTTGGTGGCGGCCTTCTCGTCCAGCACCTTCGTGCGCAGGCGAGCGAACTCCGACGCCGGGTCGTTCACCGGCGAGTTGGCGAGGCGGGGATCACCCACCTCGCCGATGTCGGTATTGGGCGCCATCGTCGACGGCAACGCCGTGACGAGCTCAGCCGCACCCCCGAATGCCTGCGCGCCCGAGGGGCCGACCCAGATACTCACGGGCACCTCCGCCGTCTCCAGACGATCGACGAGCTGCTGCAGCACCGACGCCTCGACGACCGAGCCGGGGCTGTCGAGCACGAGGATGACCGCCCGATAGCCCTCGACCGCCTCCGCCTCGCTGACCGCGCGTTCCATGAAGTCGACGTTGATCTCGTCGATGAACCCGTTGACCGTCACGGCGCGGACGCAGCCCTTGGGATTGGGGCAGGTAGCCTCGGTGTCAGCCGACGCCGGGGTCGCGCCGATCAGCGTGAGCGTGCCCGCAATGGTTGAGATCAACGCCCATCTGACTATCCTGCGCACCCGAAGGCCTCCGGAGGAGAAAAGTGGATCCTGCGCAGTTTCTCACTGCACCACGGGTGACCATCGTTGCCGGGAAGGGCGGGGTCGGCAAAACGACCGTGACGGCGACCCTCGCGATGGCCGCCGCACACCTCGGGCTTCGCGCCCTCGTCATCGAGGTCGAGGGCAAGTCCGGGTTGCCCGCGCTGTTCGGCAAGGAGCGCCTCGACTACGAGGAACAGGTGCTCTTCACCGCCGACGGCCCCCACGGTGCCGGCGAGGTGCGAGCCCGCACGCTGACGCCCGACGAATCGCTCGTCGAATGGCTCCGGGACCACGGGCTCAAACGCATCTCGAAGCGTCTCGGCGAGAGTGGGGCCATCGAGCTCATCGCCACGGCGACCCCCGGGATCAAGGACGTGCTGATCCTTGGCAAGGTGAAGCAACTCGAGTCGAGAGGCGCCGCGGACGTGATCATCGTCGATGCTCCCGCCGCGGGCCACGCCATCACCTTCCTCAGCAGCGCCCAGGGCATGCTCGACGCCGTCACCGTCGGACCGATCGAGGCGCAGGCGCGTGAGGTGCGGAACCTGCTCACCGACGCCTCCCGGTGCCAGGTCGTGTTGGTGACCCTCCCCGAGGAGACACCCGTCAACGAGGTGATCGAAACGGCGTACAGCCTCGAGGACCGGATCGGCATCAAACTGGGACCGGTCGTCGTCAACGGCATCTACCCCGACCTGCCCGGCCTCGACCAGAGCCCGACGGCGGCCGCGAACGCCGAGGAGGTCGAGCTGTCGACCGAGCTGGCCGCGGCGCTCGAAGCCGCCGCGACGTTTCGTCGCGACCGCCAGGATCTGCAACGCCATCAGCTGTCCCGACTGGCGAAGGATCTTCCGCTCGATCAGGTACGCCTCCCGTTCGTGTTCCGGTCGGACCTCGGCCTCGACTCGCTCCGGGCGTTGAGCGAGTCGCTCGTCGAACAGCTCGGCCGCCTCGACGCGGTCGGGTCGCCGTCATGACCGAAGCCACCGCGCCGATGGAGCGCCTCGCGGCCGAGGCCTCGATTCTCTTGTGCTGCGGCTCCGGAGGGGTCGGCAAGACCACGACTGCAGCAGTGGTCGCCCTCGAGGCCGCCCGCCTCGGACGGCGCGCCGTCGTCGTCACGATCGATCCGGCCAAGCGCCTTGCCGACGCGCTGGGCCTCGGAGAGCTCACGAACACACCGTCGCTGATCGACGGCCCGTGGCCGGGTGAGTTGTCGGCGCTCATGCTCGACACCGAATCGACGTTCAACGGGCTCGTCGCCCGCTATGCCGGCTCCGCCGACCAGGCCGAGAAGATCCTCTCCAACCGCTTCTACCGCAACATCTCCGGCGCACTCTCGGGAACCCAGGAGTACATGGCGACCGAGAAGCTCTACGAATTGTCGAGCGACGGCGAGTTCGATCTCATCGTGGTCGACACCCCGCCGACCCGGAACGCGCTCGACTTCCTCGAAGCACCCGGTCGGCTGGCCAAGTTCCTCGGCCACCCGCTCTACCGAATGGTGACCGCTCCGACCCGCGGCATCGTCAAGGCCGTCAACATGGCCGCGCAACCCGTCCTTCGGAGCGTGGGCAAGATCGTCGGTGGCGAGGTCATCGCTGATGCGATCGCCTTCTTCGCCGCCTTCGACGGCATGGAGGAGGGGTTCAAACAACGAGCCCAGATGGTCGAGACCCTCCTGGCCGACGATCGAACCGCCTTCGTGCTGGTCGCATCACCTCGGCGCGACACGGTCGAGGAGGCTGCGTACTTCGCCGACCGTCTCGCCGACATGCGGCTCTCGGTGCGAGCCGTCGTCGTCAACCGCATCTACCCGTTCTTCGGCAGCGGCCTCGCCGACGAACTCGCCGTGGCAGCCAGGTCGGCCGACGCCGACGGCCCGCTCGCCGACCACCTGCGCAACCTCGCCGAGCTCGACGACATCGCCCGCGCCGAACGCGAGCACCTGGCCCCGCTGGCCGAACGCGTTGCCCCCGCTCCGCTGGTGGAAGTACCGCTGTTGCCCTTCGAGGTGCACGACCTCACGAGCCTCACCGCGCTGGGCGACTACCTCTTCGGTCGCGCCTGACCGTCGCACCCGACTCCGGGCCGATCGGGTTCAGGAACTCGGGGTGGCGAGCTCTGCGTGGGCGTCGTCGACGAGGGCCACGACCGTGACCATCCGATCGAACCGGGTGGTGTGGAGCAGTCGCAGGACTGCGGGACGATCGCACACGACGACGACCTCACCCTCGGCCTCGCGGATCTTGCGGATGCCCCCGATGAGCGCACCGAGCCCCGCCGAATCCATGAACGGGACACCGGACAGATCGATGATGACTGCGGCATCACCGGCGAGACCGCCGAGGTGCTCGCGGAAGTCGGCGACGCTGAAGGCATCGAGCTCGCCGACGGGCCGGCAGATCGTTGCCGCTTCCTCTCGAACCACCTCGACGTCGACCACCGTTTGCTCCTTCCGGCCCTCTCGGGATCCGGCGCTTCCAGCCGGACTGCCCGGCTCATACCCACGTTATGTCCGGGGCGAGCCACATGGTACCGACGCACCCCCGACAATCAACATCAGCTCCCCCGAACCGGGCAGCACGGTCGGTTGGGGCGGGGGGCACGACCGAAGTACCCTTCGGACGTGCGAAACGTGCTGCTTGCCACCGACTCCGACGAGGTGTTCATCGAGATCGACGCCGCCCTCGGGTCGGCGGACACCCAGGTGCACCGGATCCGGGCCGGCCGTGAGGTGCGGGCCGCGGTGATCGAGCTCGATCCCGACCTCGTGATCCTCGACCTGCAGATCGGTTCGATGGGCGGCATCGCCGCCTGCCTCGATCTCCGCCTCGAGGAGGGTGCCGGTCGCCTCGATCCGCAGTCGGTGCTCCTGTTGCTCGACCGCGACGCCGACGTCTTCATGGCACGGCGCTCGGGGGCTGACGGTTGGCTCGTCAAGCCGCTCGACGCCCGCCGCATCACCGCCGCCACGACCGCCGTCATCGCCGGCGACTTCTTCGCCGAGGGGCCCGAACTCGTCGAGACCTGAGACCCCGGACCGCCCTACCTGGGCCGCCGTGCGAATCGCATTGCGGCCGAGGGGCACCGAGGCGGTAACATCGCCTCTCCACGGGTTGTGGCTCAGCTTGGTAGAGCGCTGCGTTCGGGACGCAGAGGTCGGGAGTTCAAATCTCCCCAACCCGACTGCGAGGACCGCTCGAGGTCGTCGTGAGAGTTCGGCGCCGGGTTGGCGTTTCCGCATCACGGAGACCCGTCAGGGCGTCGGATGGCTGCTCCGTCTGCAGCACGGACCAGCCCGAAGCGCCGCCGCGATGGGTATTTTCGCCCCCAACTGGTTAGGTACTTTGACCTTTCTGCCGATAGGCAACCATGCCGATCTGCGCCTCGAACCCCCGACGTGGGCAGCGCGCACATCGACGGCGTGCCCGGCCCCACCGGCGCGTTGGTGAACGGGGCGCCACCCTGGTCGAAGGGGCCCTCGTCGCTCCCCTGTTCTTCCTCCTGATCTTCTCGATCCTCGAGTTCGGCCTCGTCTTCCGGCAGTACCTCACGATGTCGACCGCCGACCGAAACGGCACCCGCGCCGCGAGCGCCGCCGGCAACGCTGCTCAGGCCGACTACGTCACGCTGCAGGCCATCAAGAAGTCGTCGACCGCGATCAAGACGAGCGAGATCACCGCAATCGTGATCTTCAAGGCCTCCGGTCCAGCTGCATCGATCAACGACGTCGCGCTCCAGGCGTGCCTGACGGCATCGGTGGCCGGGGTCTGCAACCGGTACACGGCGGCCGACCTCGCCCGTCCCGTCGGCGACTTCGGCAACTGCTCGCTCGGCAGCGCCTCCCCCGACCGATTCTGGTGCCCGACCACTCGCGTCGTCGCGGCGTCGGGACCACCCGACTACATCGGCGTGTACATCGCGACCCGGTATCAGGCGGTGACGAAGATCTTCGGCAAGTCCTACAACCTGTCCGAACAGACCGTGTACCGCATGGAAGCGCAGACGCGATGATGCGGCGACGCCGACGGAGCGAACGCGGGGCGAACTTCGTCGAGATGGCCCTCGTGGTCCCACTGCTCCTGACGCTGATGCTCGGGATCTTCGAGGTCGGCATGATGTTCCGCAGCGACATCGCGATCGCCAACGCGACCCGGACCGCGGCGCGAACCGGCAGCACCGCCGGCAAGGCACCCACCGCCGACTTCCAGATCCTCAGCTCGCTCAGCGCAGCACTCGGCAGCGTGAAGAACGCCACCGTGAACTACGTCGTCATCTACAAGGTGACGGGGTCGACCAACGCCGTTCCCGCAGCCTGCACCAGCGCGGCCGCCATCGCGGCCCACGGCAACGCCGCCAACTTCTGCAACACCTACAGCGCCGCCGACCTCTCGGCGATCCTGGCGAACCCAGTGTCCGCACAGACCAGCTACGGCGGCAGCTGCGCCGGCGCCGGCAAGGACACCAAGTGGTGCCCGACCACCCGCGTGGTGGACCAGGGTGCGACCAACGGGCCCGACTACCTCGGTGTCGCCATCTCCCTGACCGTGCCCACCTTCACGCGGCTCGTCGGCACGACCAAGACCTTCAACGACCGCTTCACCATGCGTCTCGACCCGTCCGGACTGGGATGACGAACGCAACCGCCACCCCCACGCCCCGCGTCGGTCGCTCGTCGGAGCACGGCTACGTGCTCATGACCTGCGCCCTGGTGCTGGTGCCACTGCTCATCGTCGCCGGCATGGCCATCGACTTCGGAGGCAACTACTGGCAGGGCGTCAAGATGCAACGCGCCACCGACGCCGCCGCGCTGGCCGGGGTCGTCTGGCTCCCCGACCTCACCAAGGCGACCCAGGTCGCGAACGACGCCATGACCAAGAACGGCTGGGCGAACGGCGGCGGCAACACCGTCACCATCACCCAGGTCGGTGCTCGCCGACTGAAGGTTTCCCTCACCGCCCCGGCGACCGGCTACCTCGCCGCCAAGCTCCTCAAGACGAACTACAACATGACCCGCTCGGCCACCGCCGAGTACCTCCAGGCGATTCCCATGGGCAGCCCCATCGCCTCCTTGGCGAACGACCCCGAGTCGGCCGCCGCACCACCGCAGATCTGGCTCAACCAGTCCGGATCGGGTTCGACCAAGAACAACGGCGACGAGTTCACCTCAGGCGTCTGCGGGACCTCCGGCAGCGGGTTCAGCTCCGGGTGCACCGGGTCGGTGAACAACGAGATCAGCGATGACGGGTACATCTACGTCACCCGGGTCTCGGCCCTCGGAAGCGGACCGCTCAAGATGCAGGCGTTCGACCCGGCGTTCATCTACACCGACGACAACTGCGGTACGAACTCCTACTCGGGAGGCGAGGAGACCACCCTCATCGCCCAGTACTCCGGTGGATCGGTCGCCGACGCCAAGGCCGCGCAGCGCTACGACTACTCCAACAAGGCGTACTGCCCCGGCGACCAGCGCATCAACAGCCTCAGCAACGTCACGACCACCTTCATCGTCCGCGCCCCCGACACCACCCCGACCGACATGACGGACAACCCCGCGATCTGCGCCATCAGCTTCTCGCCTTACACCTCCGGGTACTTCTCGAAACTCGACCAGACCCAACCGGGGTGGAACTCGAACCAGGGGCTCGAGAACCTGCCCTTCTGGAAGATCTTCCGACGTTGGGTCGACATCTGCACGATCTCGTCGCCGGTCGTCGGCGACTACGTCACCCAGATCACCACGACGGCCGACCAGTCGAGTCCGCAGTTCTCCACGACCGCCTCGCTGAGCCCATCGCTCGGTGCCGGCAGTCTCGAGCAACGCGACCCGGGCATCGTCACCGGCGGACACAACCGGTTCGCGCTGCGCTCGGGGTTCGGGGCGAGTGTCAACGGCACCGGCGTGTCGGTGTTCGCCGGTGGCCGGCTGCCCATCTTCGTCAACCAGAACACGTCGTCGGCGACGTTCTACCTGGCGAAGATCCAACCGCAGTACGCCGGCGCGACGCTCTCGCTCCAGTTCTTCGACATCGCCGACACCGCCGGTTCGGCGACGATGACGGTGCAGCCACCGACCGACAGCAACTACTCGACGTTCCCCTCGTGTGCCTTCGTGAAGGACGCCTCGCCGCCGACCGCAATCTCGTCGTCGGGCTGCTCGGTCTCGGGCCTCACCAGCGCCCAGTACGACGCCCGGATCATCACGCTCACGCTGGTCGTCCCGACCGACTACACGTGCAACACGTCGGTCGCCACGGGTTGCTGGCTCAAGGTGAAGCTCGACTTCACCGGCGCTCCCGCCGACACGACCACCTGGTCGGCATCGCTCCTCGGTGATCCCGTCCGGCTGGTCGAGTGACCCTGCCGACAGCGGAACCGATCACGCCATCAGCACCGTGTGCATCGCCAACGCGAGGCCCACGCCGCGGAAGTCGACCGTGCTCCCCTCGCCCATCCGGTTCATCGCGTACGCGAACGTGACGTTCGCATCGAGGTCGTTCAACACGATCGAGCCGCCCCAGCCGCCCCAGTAGCAGGCGCGCGGGTTGGGGCTGACCGGCAACTCGGGCCCGTTGATGCCGTAGCCGACACCGAGGCGGAGCGGCACCGCCTGCACGAGGTCGACACCACAGGCCTGCTCCTCGAACAGCGCCTCGATCCCGGCCTCCGACAGGAACCGGTGGCCGTCGAGCACCCCGCCGTTCGACACGATGCTCTGGACCCTCGCCATCGACCGGGCGTTGCCGTGACCGTTGGCAGCCGGCAGTTCGGCCCTCCGGAACGCCTCGGTCGCGGAGATCGTGGCGTGCACGACCGGGTTGCACAGGGTCATGTGCGGGATCGATCCCACCTCGAGGTCGACTCCCCCGCCCAACGGGAACGAGGGCGGAACGATCGTGGCGACCCTCGCGTCGTCGGTGGCGCCGACCCCGATCTGGAAGTCGGCGCCGAGGGGCTCGGCGAACGTCGTGCGGAAATACTCGCCGAACGACACACCGGTGACGCGGCGAACGATCTCGCCCATCAGGTGGCCCTCGGTGATGGCGTGGTACCCCGACGCCGTGCCCGGCTCCCAGAGGGGCGCCTGCGCTGCGAGGAGCGAGTTGGCAGTGGGAAGGTCGTAGAGCCCGTCGACCGTCATCGGATCCCGCCACCCCGACAGGCCCGCCGTGTGTCCGAGCACGTGGCGGACTTCGATGCCCTCCTTCCCGGCGGCCGCGAACTCCGGCCAGTAGGTCGCCACCGGCGCGTGCAGGTCGAGCACACCCCGATCGGCGAGTTCCAGCGCGACGAGCGCGACCATCGTCTTGGTCGACGACCAGACGTTCACGATCGTGTCGCGCTCCCAGGGTCGCCCGGTGTCGACATCGGCGACGCCACCCCACAGGTCGACGACGAACTCGCCGTCGACCGTGACGGCCACGCTCGCTCCGGCCTCGAGTCCGTTGGCGAAGTTCCCCTCGAACACCTGGCGGACCGCGGCGAACCGCTCGTCGCACACCCCGTGGACCTCGGGCGAGGTCACGCGCCGACCCCGTCGAGCGCGGCGGTGATCGCCGCCATGCCCTGCTCGGCGACGTCCCGCCGCCACTCCTCGTCCTCGACGAAGAAGAAGTCGCGCATCCGACAGCGGATCTCGACCCCGAGGTCCGACCGGGGGTCGCCGTGGTGGTGGAGCCAGTTGTCTGCGCGGAAGACCGTCACGCCCTGGATCGGGTCGTGGGTGCCGAACTCGATCACGAAGGCGGCGGTGTCGGCGACCAGGTCCTCGCTCGCCGCGACCCACGAGTCGAAGCCGGGTCCCATGAGGCCGGTATCGGTCGCTTGCTCCTCGTCGCGGTCGGCCCGATAGAGGTAGTCCGGGAACCAACTGCGACCGAGTTCTGCGGCCGGCTCGTCCTCGTTCGCCGTCTGGAACACGGTGAGCCGACCGGTTGGCCCGAGGCCGGTGTGGATGTCGAGGGCGACCGCCCGCACGGCGCCGGGAAGATGGTCGGCCCAGATCCGTTCGAGCGTGCGTCGCGACCAGCTCTCGTGCTGCCCACCGAACTGCACCCCCTGCGGATGGCTGTACTGGCCGCCGCTGATGACCCGGAACGCCTCGAGCATCCCGGCGAGATCCACCAGTTCCTGCAACTCCGCCAGGAACGAGAGATCGTCGGGATCGAACTGGTCGGCGGTCGGATTGAGCGCCGAGTCCACCTCGGCGTACCGGGGATTGGCCGGGAGGTGGTCCACGTCGACGAAGTTGCGATTCACGTCGATGTTGTCGTGGTCGACACGTCGTGACCACGCAAAGCCGAACGGGTTGACCGCGTGGACGAGCACCACCGCGACCGACGGCTTCAACGTGGCGAGACGCCCGGACTCCACGAGCAGTCGCTGCAGGCCCCACCCCGCGTGCCCCTCGACCCCGTGGAGCCCCGAGGAGATGAGGACCACCGTCGCAGCGTCGCCCGGCGGCGCGCCGAAGCGGGCGACATCGCACGCCAACTCCTCTCCCGCCGGACCTTGTTCGGGATGGAGGTGCGACTCGACGACCGAGCCGGCGGCGCGTACCAGGTCGAGGAACGACGCTCGGGAGGACGCATAGTCCTCGGCGGGAGGGATCATGGCGCTCCTTCACGGGAGGGACGGGAGGACAGGCGGGGATCGCGATAGCACTCGGCCCCGCCGATGACGGTCGACAGGACGTCGATGCGTTCGAGCTGGTCGGGCGACGACGTCCTCGGGTCAGCGGACAACACGACCAGATCGGCCAGGCCGCCGACGCGAATCGCACCCTGGTCCGTCTCGCACCCCCGCGCCCGAGCCGCACCGGTCGTGTACAAACCGAGCGCCTCGGTCGCGCTGATCGCCTGCGGCTCGTGACCGGCCACCCGCTCGGTCGCGGCCGCCATGGCCGCAAACGGATCGGTGCGTTCGATCGGGGCGTCCGACGACCCGGCGACATTCACCCCGGCGTCGAGCAACGACCGGAAGGGATACGTGCGCATCATCCGTTCGTCGCCCACACGGCGCCGTAACCAGTGACGCTCGCTGCGCAAGCTGATCGGCTGCACAACGGCGGACACGCCGAGTTCGGCCAGCAGCTCGACCGTCGGGTCGTCGAGCACGGAAGCGTGCTCGACACGATGCCGGTGCGGTCCCGGATCGTCGGCGAGCACCCGCCGGAACATCTCCGCCGCTTCGCGGTTCGCGCGGTCGCCGATGGCGTGGACGCACACGGCCAGGCCGCGGGCATGGGCTTCCCGGGTGCGCCGCTCGGCTTCGTCGGAATCCATCGTTCGCATACCAGCGGTCTCCGGCCGATCAGAGAAGGGCTGATGCATGCAGGCGGTGTGGCCGCCGAGCGTTCCGTCGATGAACAGCTTCACGGCATCCACCCGCCGGCGGCGGGCCGGAGCGTGAAGCGAGGTCGATCGGGCCGCGTCGACGGCAGCGAGATCGGGCGCGACCAGGATCGTCTGCACGTCGAACGGCACCCGGTCGACGAACATCTCCCAGCCGTACACCTCGAGTTCGCCGGCCACTCCCGAAGGTCCCTCGGCGGTGGTCTGACAGATCGCCGAGATCCCGGTGACGCCCTGGCGCACCAGCCGATCCGCCCACGCGTCCACGCCGAGCGCCAACCCGTCGAGGTCGAGGTCGGGCAGAAACGCGAGGAGCGGTGCCACGGCGTTCTCCCGCACGAGCCCGGTCGGGCGGCCCGATGCGTCGCGTTCCACCACGCCACCGGCCGGCTCGTTCCCGGGGCGATCGAACCCTGCTGCAACCAGCGCGCTGGTGGACGCGACCGCATGGTGCCCGTCGCGACGCACGAGGATCACGGGCCGCCCGCGCCCACACGCGTCGAGCTCGATCGCGGTCGGGAGACGCCGCTCAGCGAGGACCGCGTCGTCGAGCTGGAACCCCATGATCGCCGTGCCGTCGTCGCCCTGCAGCGCTCGTTCCGCCACGAGATCGAACACGTCGGCAAGACACCCGCACTGGTCCAACAGCAGCTGCTGCTCGAACACCGCCATGATCAACGGGTGGAGATGGGCGTCAACGAGGCCCGGCGACAGGGTCCGCCCGCCCACGTCGACGATCTCGTGATCGGTCGGCAACGCGGCGACACAGTCCGCGTCGGAGCCGACCGCAACGATCCGGTCGCCCAACGTCGCCACGCTCGTCGGCACCGGCCCGCCGTTGCCGGCAGACGTCACCACGACCCCGTCGCGATAGTGGCGGGCAGCGACGTCCACGACTCAGCCCCGAACGACGATCGGCTCGGCGACGAGGTGCCGCTCGATGGCGTCACGATCGACCGTCACACCCCACCCGGGCCCGGTCGGGACCAACAGGTGCCCGTCCGCCTGGACGCACCGGTCGACCACGAGGTGCTCGTCGAACATCACGTCGCCGGCCAGTTCCACCGCATGCCCGAGCCGGTCGAACCGGGCGGCGGCGAGGTGCAACTGCGCTGCGGTGCCGAGGCCGAGGGACTGGTTGTGGATGATGGTGCGCAGTCCCCGTGCCGCCCCGTAGTCGATCGCCCGGAGCGCCCCGGTGAGGCCGCCGGGTCGCTCGAGGTTCACCCCGACCACCCGACACCCCCCGAGCTCGATCAGCGTGACCAGGTCACTCATCGAGAAGAACCCTTCGTGGAGGAACAACGGGATCGACGTCTGTCGCTGGACCTCGACCATGCCGAGGAGGTCACCCAGCGGCAACGGTTGCTCAGCAGCGTCGATGCCGAAGGGCTCGAGCAGTCGGAGCGCGCGGATGGCTCCCGCCGCCGAGTACGCCTGGTTGTAGTCGACCCGGACACGGAGGTCGTCGCCACAGCGTTCACGCACGGCGGCGATCACGTCGCGATCAGCCGTCGGCCCCGTCCCGAGCTTGATCCGCACCGTGCCGTAGCCACCACGTTGGTATCCGGCGCACAGCGCCGCGACCGTGTCCGGCGAACCCAGCGGGACGAGCCCACACAGTGGGATCCGATCGACGGCGGCACCGCCGATGAGGTCGTGGACCGGCCGCCCGACCTGCCGAGCAGCGAGGTCGTGGCACGCGAGGTCGACGAGGCCCTTGGCGATCTCGTTGCGCGCCACGTTGCGATCGAATCGGGCGGCGAGGGCCTGGGTATCGGCGGGTCGGGCGCCCAGTACGTAGGCGCCCAGGTGGTGCTCGATCGACAGCGCGAGTTCGCGTTGCGACACCCCCGTCTCGGGCAACCACACGTACGCCTCGCCCCAGCCCTCGTTGCCGTCGCCGTCGACCAGCCGGCAGTAGAGGAAGTCGGCCTCGAGCCAGGGCGCCTCGCTCGGGATGGCCATGCCGAGCCCGTTGGGACTCTCCGCCATCGCGCCCCGCGCCAGGTCGGAGAGTGGGACACGCAGCTCGAACAGCTCGATGCGTTCGACCCGTTCCCCTGAACCCGCCCGTATCGTTTGATCCACGATGCGTACCGTATCGTACAAGTGGTGATGGTGCTGGTTCGGATCAGTTCAGTCGAACAGGCCGTCGTCCACCCACAGGCGCTCGAGCACATCCACCCGCTCGGTCACATCGGACCGGAGCCGATCGACCACGGCCGCGACGAGCAGGTTGCCGAGAGCGAGGACCCCCACCTGACTCTCGAACGGACTCGTCGTCTCGCACGCGAACGTCATGGCGACACCGCCGGTGAGGTCGAGCGAGCACGGGAGCCGATCGGTGAGGGCGACCGGCACGGCGCCACGACCCACCGCTTGCCGCTGGACCCGGACGAACCAGCCCTCGTGCCGCTGGGTGTCGATCGACACGAGCACGTCGCCGGCCCGGAGCTTGCCCAGCGTCGTCGCGATTCGGAACTCCGAACCCTCCAGACGCACGACGCGGTCGCGACAGAGCTGCAGCTCGTCCGCGAGATGCCCACCCAGGCCGGCCAGCTGCGAGTTCGCAAGGACCCACAGGCGGCGCGACGTGTCCGAGACGAGCTCGACGGCTCGGTCGAGATCGGTCGGGTCGAGCTGGGCGAACGTGCGCTCGACGTTCTCGCGCTCGACACGCAGCGCCTCCTCGATCAGTGGCTCGTCGCTCGACCGACGAAGCCGCGAGGCCGCCGAACGCAACTGACCCGACACCTCGGACCGCACCGCATCGCGGAGCGCCGTGAACCCGTCGTAGCCGAGTTGCGCCGCGAACCTGATCACCGTCGGCGTGCTCGTCGCCGCCTGCTCCGCGACCGAGGCCAGCGTCCCGAACGCGACGCTCTGCGGATCGGACACCACGAGGGCAGCGACCCGCCGCTGCGAGTCCGGCAACGAATCGGCGAGCTCCGCCACCTTCGCCTGGATCGAACGGCCCACCATGGGCGACACCGTAACCGGCTCGCTCCGCGTCAGATCGATGCGCCGAACACCGGCGCGACGACGACCGCAATCGCCGCGATCAACCCGTGTCTCAGGAGACGGCCAACGTCATCTGGTCGAGACCGCGCAAGGTGAAGCTCGGCCGATAACGCGGCTCGGTGCCCACGACCTCGATGTGTTCGAAGCGGTCGAGCAACGCGCCGAGCACGATCTCGCCCTCGGCTCGCGCCAGGTGGGCCCCGAGGCAGTGGTGAGCACCCCAGCCGAAGCTCAACGGCGCCGGAACGCCCTCGCCGGCGAATCGCCCCACGTCGAACCGTTCCGGACGGTCGTACGCCGCCGGGTCGTGATTGCCCGATCCCTGCAGGATCATGACCGCGGTACCGCGCGGCACCGGGGCTCCGAAGAGCTGGTCGTCCTGCAGCGCGAACCTCACGTTCAACTGCACCGGGCTGTCGAAGCGCAGGATCTCCTGCACGGCCGAACTCATGAGCGACCGATCGGACCGCAGGCGCGCCAGCTCATCGGGATGAGCGAGCAACGCCCGCAGACCGTTGCCGATGAGGTTCGACGTCGTTTCGAACCCGGCGGCGTACATGAGGAGCGTGTTGGCCAACAGTTCGTCCTCCGACAGGCGTTCGCCCTCGGCCTCGACCTGGATCAGCGCCGACAGCAGACCGTCGTCGGGCGTTGCCCGCTTCTCCTCGATCATCTCGAGGAAGTAGCCCGCCATCTCGACCGTCGCCGCTTCGGCGCGAGTGATCGCGGTCTCGTCCGCGGCGGCGTCGATGAACGAGGTCATGTCCCGGACCAGGCTCGTGAAGTTCCCGGTCGGATCCTGAGGAACGCCCAGCAACGCGGAGATCACCGCGACGGGGAACGGGACCGCGAGCGTCGACATGATGTCGCACTCCCCGGCGTCGGCGACCTCGGCGAGGATCGGGGCCAGGAGTTCGTCGATCCGGCCGCGGAGCTCCTCGACGCGTCGCGGCGTGAACGCCCGCGCCACCAATGAACGAATCCGCGTGTGGTCGGGTGGATTGAGGAACAGCATCGTGGTCGTGTCGCGATCGGACCGACGGGCCGAACCATTGAGCGTGGGCGGCAGGTCCATGTCGACCTCGGCGCGACCCCAGTGCGGATTCCGCAGGTACTCGAGACCGTCGTGGTAGCCGGCGAGGATCGTCATGCCGGTGACGCTCTCCCACCGCGGCGATTCCGCGAGCAGTCGCCGGTAGACCGGGACGGGGTCCTGGCGAGTCTCGTCATCGAGCACAACGGCCAGCAGCAGACCGTCGGCCTCCGCGGTGGTCAGCGATGCCGCCTCGGCGCTCACTCCGCCGCTCCCCCGCTGATGGCCGCGCCGACGTCGTACCCCTGGAACCCCTCGGGACCCTCGACCTCGACGATCGGGTCGGCACGGTTGTCCCACTCGGTCCGGAGGGCCTTGCTCATGATCGCGTGCATGACGTAGAGGGAGGTGATGTAGGTGAGTTCGAGGATTTCCAGATCGCTCAGGTGCTCACGGAGTGCAGCGAACAGTTGGTCGTGCATTCGACCACCGGAGACGGCGAGCGCATCGGTGTACGCGAGTACCAGGCGTTCGACAGGAGTGAATTCGTCGGACGCCTGCCAGTAGGCGATCGCCTGGATCTTCGACTCGCTCATACCGAGCAACCGGCAGGACTTGCAGTGCTGGGAGAAGACGAACTGGCTGCCGACCGCCCACCCCGCCCGGGTCTGCCCGAGCTCGCGGAGCACCGGGTCGAGCTGGCGACGCGAGCTTCGGTAGATACCGAAGCCCTGCACCGCGTGCTCGAAGATGTCGGGGGAGTTGGCGAAGACGGTCCACCAGTCACCAGGGGTGCCGGTGGTCGTACCCGGCTCGGCCACCGGATCGCGCTCGCCGAACAGGAAGTCGTACATCATCGTGACGACCGGGGCCGTCACTTCGTCACGTGGGATCTCGCGGAGGCGGGGCATCTCCGTACCCTAGGACTCCGTCTCCCGATGGGCTCGGAGAACGCTGGCATCATGTCGCCCGTGGCCGTCGGACGATTCGCACCCAGCCCCACGGGCGACCTCCACCTCGGCAACCTCCGCACCGCAGTGCTCGCCTGGCTGTGGTCACGGCACGCCGGTAGCGAGTTCGTCGTCCGGATGGAGGACCTCGATCGGGTCACGTCCAGTCCAGAGCACGAGGCGTCCCAGTTGCGTGACCTTGCCGCAATCGGGCTCGACTGGGACGGCCCCGTCGTGCGCCAGTCCGACCGGTTCGACCTCTACCACGACGCCATCGCGACCCTCGATCGAGCCGGGCTGCTGTACCCCTGCTACTGCACGCGCAAGGAGATCGCCGCCGCGGCGAGCGCTCCGAACCAACCGGTGCTCACCGGCTATCCGGGCACGTGTCGCCGGCTGTCCGCCGTCCGGCGCCGGGAGTTGGAGTCGAGTGGCCGCCCGCCGGCTCTTCGGATTCGGGCGAATCGTGCGCCGGCGGGATTCGACGATCTTCTGCTCGGTCCGGTCGCCGGCTCTGCCGACGACGTTGTCGTCCGCCGCAACGACGGCGTCCCGGCTTATCACCTCGCCGTCGTCGTCGACGACGACGCCCAGTCGGTTGGCATCGTGGTCCGCGGCGACGACCTCGCGTCGGCGACGCCGAGCCAACTCCATCTGCAACGGCACCTCGGCCTGCCCGAACCTCGGTACGCGCACGTTCCGCTCGTCCTCGGCCCGACCGGTGAACGCCTGGCGAAACGGCACGGCGCGGTGACCTTGGGCGATCGGCTGGGCTCCGGCGACTCGGTCGAGGACGTGGCGCGCTGGTTGCTCGATTCGTGCGGCCAGCCGGTCGAGGGCGAACTGTCGGCCGGCGAGTCGATGGCCGCTGCGGCCGACCGGTTCGACCCCGGACTGCTCGATCGACACCCGCTGCAGTTGTCGGGGGCGGACCTCGATCGGTCACTACGCTCCCCCGGGTGATCCATCGCCGCGCCCACCTCGCGACCATCCTGCCGGCGGCACTGCTGACCGCGCTGCTGATGATCGGTTCCGGCTGCTCCTCCGACGACGACGCCGTCGACGACGGCTCCACCACCACGGTGGCGACACCGTCGGGTTCCGCCACAACGCCGATCGAGTTCTCCACGACCGTGTCGGACGAGTGGGGGCCCCTCGCCGACTGCCCGATCGCCCCCCAGTCGGCCGACCCGTCGGGCACTCCCGCGGACGACGGCGTGGACGGCGTGCTCGAATTCGGCGACCAGGCGCGGGACCACGTCACCGAGTGCGTCGACTACACGGTCAACCCGGCGGTCGGAGGCAAGCACTTCCCCCAGTGGGCGAACTGCGGCTTCTACACCTCACCGGTTCCCGAGGAGTTCGCCGTGCACGTCCTCGAACACGGCGGCGTGTGGATCGCGTTCGATCCGACGATCGGCGCCGACGACGTGGCGGCCATCCGCGACGCGACCGACGCCGCGACGCACGTCCTCGCGAACCCCTATCCCGGTCTGACGTCCAAGATCGTGTTGTCGGCCTGGTCGCGCCAGCTCGATCTCGACTCGACGAGCGATCCCCGGTTCCAGGCCTTCATCGACACCTACGTCCAAGGTCCCAACACTCCCGAGCTGGGAGCGCCCTGCTCCGGCGGCATCGGCACGCCGAAGCCATCCGCCGCCACGAAGTGATCCGTCAGCAGTCGATGAACGATTGGTTGTCCGTCTGTCGATTGGCCTCGTCCAACTCCTGGGCATCGATGGCCAAGCCGTGCCCGTCGTCGTTGGCCCGCGCGTAGACGAGCGCTGCGACATCGCCACGGCGGTCGATCACGGCGCTTCCCGATTCGCCGGGAACGACCGGACGGTCGAGCCGGAGACGACGTTCCGGGTCGGGGAACCCCCACCCCCGGTCGACCTCGGCGATGGCGGCGGCGCGGCTCGAGAACTCGTGACCAGCCGGGAACCCGGCCAGCACGTACCCGTCGCCGAGGGCTGACGGCTCCTCGGCGAGCGACAGACCGCGCGGGAGACCACCGGCGGCGAGGCGGGCGAGATCCACGTCCGACGACACCCCGATGCTCCGAACGCGGTGGGTGGTGCCATCCGCCGTCGTCAGCAGCACCGACGCGGCGCCGTCGATCACATGCCGGTTGGTCAGGACGATCCCGTCGACGATGACGCCGCTCCCGCGGATCTCGACACCACACCGGTCGGTCGTGATGCGCACCACCGCCGCGCGCCACGGCTCGTCGTCGACGACGGCCCAGCCACGATCGGTCCAGCCGTCCGGTGACTGGGTCGACCCGGCGTTGGCCGCGACCCGAGGCGACGGCGTGCGGGACACGGGCGTGATCGACCACCAGGTCGCGATGAGCACACCGAGTACGAGCCCAACGACCACGAGCCCGGCCACCGGCTCCGACGATCCCGATGTTCGGCCTCCACGCACGCCAGCAGTGTGATCACAGCATGTCGTGCTATTTCAAGTCTTTTTAGGAGGTTTCACTCCGGTCGGAGCTGCTCCGGCGGCGTCAGAAAGCGATCGACGAGGCCGTCCGCAGCCACCGTCGCTGCGACCTCACCGTCGCGGACCTTCGATTCGACCTCGCCGAGGAGGTCGCGGACCGCATCGTGGGATCGGAACTCGTCCAGCAACCGGTCGTTGATCATCGACCACATCCAGTGCACCTGTTGCTGCTGCCGCTTGGCCGCCAGCTCCCCCGTCGCGCCGAGCTTCGAGCGGTGCAGCTCGATCTGGTCCCAGATCTCGTCGAGGCCCTCGTTGGCCAGGCCGCTGCAGGTGGTGACGGGCGGCGACCACGTCGGCGTCGGTTGCGCCATGAGGTGCAGGGCATGCCGATAGTCCATGGCCGCCCGACGGGCCCGGTCGGCATTGTCACCGTCGGACTTGTTGACCGCGACCATGTCGGCGAGCTCGAGCACCCCCTTCTTGATCCCCTGCAGCTCATCGCCGGCCCCCGAGAGCATGAGCACCAGGAAGAAGTCGACCATGTCCGCGACGATCGTTTCGGACTGGCCCACACCCACCGTCTCGACCAGGATCACGTCGAACCCGGCGGCCTCGCACAGGAGCATGGCTTCGCGCGTCGTCCGGGTGACCCCACCCAACGTGGCGCCCGCAGGTGACGGCCGGATGAACGCGTCGGGGTCGACGGCGAGGCGCTCCATACGGGTCTTGTCACCCAGTATCGAGCCGCCGGTGCGTTGGCTCGACGGGTCGACGGCGAGCACGGCAATGCGGTGTCCGGCCCGCGTGAGGTTGGTCCCGAACTGATCGATGAACGTCGACTTGCCGACGCCCGGCACGCCGGTGATGCCGACCCGGATCGAGGAGCCGGTCGAACCGATCACACGGTCGAGCACCTCGGCGGCCAGCCGACGGTGATCGGCGCGGCGGCTCTCGGTCATCGTGATCGCCTGGGCCAGGACCGTCCGTCGACCCGCGAGCACTCCGTCGGCCAGCTCGGCCGCTGTCAGCTGGGGTCGCATCGTCGGCATCGTAGACAGATCCGATCCGGACTGCGGTCACCGCTCGACGCCGCCGGGAAAAAGAGGTGGGCGCCCCGAAGGGCGCCCTGAGACTGGGAGAACCTCATCTGGGAGAAACCTCTGGAGACCACGCGGGACCCCAACGACAATTCTCGTTGAACAGGCCGCGAAGAATCGCCGTCTCGACCGCGAAGAAACGGTAAAGGCGATCGGTGATCGCCTCATCGGCGATCGGATCGGCACACTCGGAGCTGCGACGTTTACGCTCGTCGGCGTGCACCGCCTACTTCTCGTCGAGGACGACGCCGCGATCGCCCAGCCACTGCAACGCGCCTTGAGTCGAGAGGACTTCGAGGTCGTCCACGTGGCGTTGGGTGCTGACGCGATCGCTGCTGCCCTCGCGGGCGGGTTCGACCTCGTTGTGCTGGACCTCACGCTCCCCGACATCGACGGGCTCGACGTGTGCCGTGCCATCCGCGCCGAGGACTCCGGCCTACCGATCATCATGCTCACGGCCCGGAGTGACGAGCTCGACCTCGTCGTCGGCTTCGACGCCGGCGCCGACGACTACATGGCCAAGCCCTTCTCCATGGCGGAGCTGACGGCCCGGGTCAGGGCTCGACTCCGCCACACGGTCGCCACCGAGAGCGTCATCGAGGCGCAGGGCATCCGACTCGAGACCGACGCCCACCGTGTGTGGAACGGCGAAGAGGAGCTCCACCTCACCCCCAAGGAGTTCGAGCTGCTGTCGCTCCTCGTCTCCGAGGCCGGCCGAGTCGTCACCCGACAGCGCATCCTGAGCGAGGTGTGGGACGACGACTTCTACGCCACCAGCCGATCCCTCGACGTCCACGTATCAGCCCTCCGCCGCAAGCTCGGTGACCATCCCGACCAGCCGCGCTACGTCACCACCGTGCGCGGCGTCGGCTTCCGCTTCGAGACCGGGGCACCGTGAAACGACGGTTGGTCATCTCGTTCCTGAGCGTGACCGCCGTCGTCCTCATCCTGCTCGCCGTCCCGATGGGCTACCTCCTCCAGCGCGTCGCCAGCGACGAGTCCAAGGCGCAGCTCGACCAGCAGGCGTCCTACCTCCTCGACCAGGCGGTCGACCCGACCACATCGATCCTCCGCGTCAACGCGTCCGGGCTCGATCGCCTGCTCCCGCCCAACAGCAGCGCCGTGCTCAAACTCGCCGGCGGGAGCACCGTCGAAGTGCGCGAGCTTCCCGCCGGCGACCTGATCTCGGCCACCGCCTCCGACGTCAACGGGTCGTCAGCGACCGTCTACGCGAGTGCCAATCCCGTACGCGACCGGGTCCGCCAACCGCTGATCATCCTCGCCGGCCTCGGCGTCGCCGGCCTTCTCACCACGTGGTTGCTCGCGCAGGCCGAGGCCCGACGCCTCGGCCAGCCCCTCCGCGAACTTGCAGCAACGGCCGCCCGCCTCGGTTCCGGTGACTTCTCGGTGATCGCGCCGCGCTCGGGCGTCCCCGAGCTCGACAGCCTCGCCACGACGCTCGACGCGTCGGCGGCGCGCATCGACGCGCTCGTGCGCGCCGAACGGAGTTTCAACAGCGACGCAGGGCACCAGCTGCGGTCCGCGCTGACCGGCCTTCGTCTCCGGCTCGAGGAACTCGCCCACACCGACGATCCCGACACGGCCGCCGAGGTACAGGCCGCGATCGAACAGGCGGACCGCCTCTCCGCGACCATCGATGCACTGCTGCGCCTGTCGCGGACCGGTCGGGCCGGCGTGGCCACCAGGTTCGACCTGCGGACCCTCACCGCGAGCCACGTCGACGACGTCGGGGTGGCGCTGCGACGTCAGCGGCGCCGGATCGACGTGGTTCCCGGTCCGCCGCTCACGATCGAGGCGGCACCCGGCGCCGTCGGCCAGGCGTTGGACGTGGTGCTGTGGAACGCGGCACGGCACGGCAGAGGTCGGGTGACACTGTCGCTCCGCGACGCCGACGGCTGGGCCGAGCTCACCGTCTCCGATGAAGGCAGCATCGATCCGGCGACACTCAGTGACCTGTTCGTGGAACCCCCGCGGCCCGACACCCACGGCATCGGACTCCCGCTGGCGCGGCGAATCATCGAGTCCGAGGGCGGGCGGCTCGACGTGGCCGAGACCGACCCGACCACCTTCCGGATCCGGTTGCCGCTCCCGTCGAGCGGCGACGATGTCAGAGCGAGTAGCCCAACCGATCGGCCAGTTGATCGAGCAGGTCGTCTGCGGCTGCGGCGATCACCGTCCCGGGCGGGAAGATAGCGGCCGCGCCGGCGGCGCGGAGCTCGTCGAAGTCCTGCGGGGGGATCACGCCGCCGACCACGATCATGATGTCGGGGCGCCCGAGATCGGCCAGTGCCTGCACCAGCTCGGGCACCAGGGTCAGGTGGCCCGCCGCCAACGAGGACGGACCGACGATGTGCACGTCGGCGTCGACCGCCTGTTGCGCGGCTTCCTGCGGCGTGGTGAACAACGGACCGATGTCGACGACGAACCCGAGGTCGGCGAACGCCGACGCAACGACCTTCTGACCGCGGTCGTGACCGTCCTGGCCCATCTTGGCGAGCAGGATCCGGGGCCGCCGGCCATCGGCCGCCTCGAAGGCCTCGACCTTGCGACGGACCCGTTCGACCGTCTCGTTGTCTGCGCCCATCTCGCTCCGATACACACCCGAGATCGACCGGATCTCGGCCCGATGCCGACCGTAGACCTTCTCGAGGGCCTCGCTGATCTCGCCGACGGTGGCCATCTTCCGGGCCGCGTCAACGGCCAGCTCGAGCAGGTTGCCGTCGCCCGAACCGGCGGCGTTGGTGAGGGCGTCGAGCGCCGAGGTCACGGCGTCGCCGTTGCGCTCGGCACGCAGCCGCTCGAGCTTCGCGATCTGACCGGCGCGGACCGTGGCGTTGTCGACCTTGAGCACGTCGATCTTCTCGTCACCGTTGGGCCGGAACTTGTTGACGCCGATGACCGACTGGCGGCCCGAGTCGATTCGTGCCTGCGTGCGAGCGGCCGCCTCTTCGATGCGCAGCTTCGGGATGCCCGCTTCGATCGCCTTGGCCATGCCGCCGAGACCGTCGATCTCGGCGATGTGATCCCACGCCTTGCGGGCGAGTTCGTAGGTGAGGCGCTCGACGTAGTAGCTGCCGCCCCACGGGTCGATGACGCGGGTCGTGTTCGACTCCTGCTGCAGGAACAGCTGGGTGTTGCGGGCGATCCGGGCCGAGAAGTCGGTCGGCAGCGCGAGGGCCTCGTCCAGCGCGTTGGTGTGGAGCGACTGGGTGTGCCCCTGGGTGGCGGCCATCGCCTCGACGCAGGTGCGCACGACGTTGTTGAACACGTCCTGGGCGGTGAGCGACCACCCCGACGTCTGGCTGTGGGTACGCAGCGAGAGCGACTTGTCGTTGCTCGGCTGGAACTCGCGCACGAGGCGCGCCCACAGGAGACGCGCGGCCCGGAGCTTGGCCACTTCCATGAAGAAGTTCATACCGATCGCCCAGAAGAAGCTGAGCCGTGGAGCGAACGCGTCGACGGGAAGACCGGCATCGATGCCGGCCCGGAGGTACTCGACGCCGTCGGCCAGCGTGTACGCCAGCTCGAGGTCGGCCGTCGCTCCGGCCTCCTGCATGTGATAGCCGGA
>WBZU01000523.1_pt1 | contig 32767 bp, 30 predicted proteins | sample 5204311 | NCBI WGS metagenome assembly WBZU01 (sample SAMN12344359, study PRJNA552823) | activated sludge metagenome | biome: Activated sludge suspended growth; feature: Nitrification reactor; material: Wastewater; isolation source: activated sludge from nitrification reactor of wastewater...
GGGACTTGATCGATCTGGCTGCGGATGCGACACCGTGGTTGGCGGTGTTTCGTGGGATGACCCGCGAGATTCTGGATTTCGGGCGGGGTCAGCGGATCGCGTCGCGGGCGCAGCGGTTGGCGGTGTTTGCCGCGGATCTGGGATGCACCCGGCCGGGGTGCACCGAACCGCACAGCCGCTCCCAGATCCATCACGGGGCATTGGACTATGCCAAGGGCGGTAACACCGATATCGGCGAGTTGACCTGTGCCTGTGGCACGGACAACCGCAATGTTGGTGACAAGCCGGGCCAATGGGAGACCGCGATCATCACCGCCGGGCCGGATACCGGGCGGATCGGATGGCGCCTGGTCGGATCTGATGGGCCCTATCGCACCAACCCGGTGCACCACCCGCAAAAGTTCCTGCGTGGGCACCCGTTCAACTCGACACAGGTAACCCCGATCCCCGCGACCACCGGCGAAACCCCGCCGATGGCCGGGACGAACGGTGCTGATGCGGAGACCACGGCAGGTCCGGCGACCGGGTATGCCGTCGGTGATCCGGGCAGGCCCAGTGCCGGTCCCACGATGCTGCGCATCCGGCCCGACGACGCCGACGCCAGACCCGACCGACGACGGATCTCGCCCGACCGGCGACGGATCTCGCCTGACCGGCGGCGAGGATCGCCAGTAGAAACAGCACTCGCCGCAGCCCTCCGATCAGCAGCCTGATCGGAGGCTCGGCGGTGCGGTTCGATGCCTCGTGCGGCGAGCTTCGGCACTCCGCCCCTCTCTCGTGCCTATGCTCAGAGCGTTCCCCTTTTTGAGCATTTCTCTCCGTAGAAAGAGGCACCTGTGTCCCAGCACGAGCACGCGCCCACCGAACCACCGTGTCAATGCATGGGACTGAACCGCCGGCATTTCCTCGCCGTCGGAGCGGCGGGTCTGGCAGCGGCCTTCGCTGCAGCCTGTTCCTCCGGCGACACCGGCAGTACCTCGTCGTCGAGCGCAGCCGCGCCGCGACCGGCCAACACCCTGCTCCGCAACGTGCGTGTCCTGGACGTGCGCGCGGGCAAGCTCGGCGCGCCCACCGACGTCCTGGTGCGGGGCAACCTGATCGCGGGTATCGGGACGGGGCAGCCCGCGGATCCGGGGACCGCGGTCATCGAGGGCCGCGGCCGGACGCTGATGCCCGGCCTGATCGACAACCACGTCCACCTCATGTTCGGGGCGGTCACCATGGCGCAGTTGATGGACCCCGACAAGGACGAGCAGTTCTACGCGAAGGCCGCGATGGAGAACGCGCACCAGATGCTGCTGCGCGGGTTCACCAGCGTGCGCGACCTGGGTGGGCCGATCTTCCCGCTCAAGGTCGGGATCGACAAGGGCAAGGCCGTCGGGCCACGCGTCTGGCCGTCGGGTGCGATGATCTCGCCGACGTCGGGCCATGGCGATTTCCGGACCCCCGACGAGAAGGCGCGCCGCTTCACGGGTCAGCAGTCGCGAGCGGAGAAGCTCGATGCCACCTTCATCGTCGACGGCCGCGACGAGGTGCTCACTGCGTCGCGGGAGAACCTGCGCATGGGCGCGAGTCAGCTGAAGATGGCTGCTGGCGGGGGCACCTCATCTGTCTACGACCCGATCGACGTCACGCAGTTCACCCTCGACGAGATGCGCGCCGGAGTGGAGGCCGCCGACGACTGGAACACCTATGTGACCGTTCACGCCTACACCGACAAATCGGTGCTGCGGGCCATGAACGCCGGGGTGAAGTGCGTCGAGCACGGTCAGTTGCTCGATCCGGCGACGCTGCGCGTGATGGCCGACCGTGGCGTTTGGCTCAGCGGGCAGTATCTCGTCCCCAACAACGACACGATGAGCGCCGATCGTCGTCGCAAGCGCGCCGGGATCGTCGCCGGCAACGCCAAGGTGTGGCCCGAGGCCAAGCGCGCGGGGGTCAAGCTGGCGTGGGGCACCGACTTCCTCTTCGATCCGTCGGAGAACCCCAAGCAGAACTCCATGCTGCTGTCGCTGCGCGAATGGTTCAGCTCCGCGGACATGCTGCGGCTGGCGACGCTGGACAACGCCGCCCTGCTGGGTCTGAGCGGGCCGCGATCGCCCTATGAGGGCGTTCTCGGCGTCGTAGAGCCCAACGCCCTTGCCGACCTGATCCTCGTCAACGGCGACCCCCTGGCCCAGATCGACCTGATCGCCGACCCGGGCAAGAACTTCGACGTCATCATGAAAGACGGCGTGGTCTACAAGGGCGCGTGAGCACGATCCGCGCCATGCACACCGGCGCAGCAGCAGCGGGGCACTAGGGTTGGCGGGCATGGGACAACCGCGTACGCGCATGACCGGTACGCAGCGGCGCGCCCAACTCATCGAGGTGGCACGCGGCCTGTTCGCCGAGCGCGGCTACGAGGCGACATCGATCGAGGAGATCGCCCAACGCGCCAACGTGTCCAAGCCCGTGGTCTACGAGCACTTCGGCGGTAAAGAGGGGCTCTACGCCGTCGTCGTCGACCGTGAGATGGAAACGCTGCTCGAGATGATCACGTCGTCACTCTCGACTACCCGCTCGCGCTATCGGGTCCAGCAAGTCGCATTGGCCTTGCTCACCTATATGGAGGAACGGCCCGATGGTTTCCGCATCCTGGTCCGTGGCCGCAGTGCCGGCGACGGTGAGAACACGACCTACTCGAGTCTGCTCAACGACGCCGTCACCCAGGTTGAGCACATCCTCGGCGGAGACTTCTCGCGCCGCGGCTTGGATCCAGGACTCGCCGCGCTCTACGCGCAAGCCCTTGTCGGCATGGTCTCGATGACGGCACAGTGGTGGCTCGATGTGCGCGAACCGCCCAAGGAGGTCGTGGCCGCGCATCTGGTCAACCTGTGCTGGAACGGCTTGACACGATTGGATCCCGACCCGGACCTCGTCGGCCCCGACTACGCGGAGAATATGAAGAATCAGTCCAAGACCAATACGCAACGGACCGGCGACCAGTGATCGTCGATCCCACGACGCCGATCATCGTCGGCGTCGGCGAAGTCTCCGAGCGTCTCGACGAGCCCGGCTACCGCGGCCTCTCGGCCGTCGAACTCGGTGCCGGTGCCGCATCACTCGCCGTTGCGGACGCCGGGCTGACACCCGAGGATCTGGACCGGCTGGACCTCGTCATCGGCATCCGGCAGTTCGAGACCTCCCACCCGCTGGCGCTGGCGGCACTGGGCCGCTCGGACAACTACCCGCGTTCAGTGACCGACCGAGTGGGGGTCGATCCGGTCACCGCGGTCTATGACGTCGTCGGCGGCGATGGTCCGCAGCGCCTTGTCGGCGAAGTCGGCGCGCGGATCGCCGCGGGCGAGATCGACTCGGTGCTCCTCGTCGGATCTGAAGCCATGTCGACGGCCAGGCACTTCGCCGGGCGCGACGATGCCCCCGACCATTCCGAGGAGCGCGGCGGTCAGCTCGACGACCGCGGGTACGGGATCGACGACATGATCACACCGTCGGCCGTCGCCCACCGGGTCTACGGCCCGCCCGCGCACTATGCGCTACTCGAACACGCCCGGCGGGCGCGGCTCGGGCTTTCGCGGGAGGCGTATGCACCGACGATGGGCGGGCTGTTCGCGCCGATGTCGGAGGTGGCGGCGACCAACCCGCACTCCGCCGCCCCGACGCGTCGCAGCGCAACCGAACTCGTCGAGGTCACCGAGCAGAACCGGCTGGTAGCCGATCCCTACCCACGGTTCCTCGTCGCGCGTGACCAGGTGAACCAGGGTGCCGCGGTGCTGATGATGTCGGTCGCCCGCGCGCGCGAACTCGGTGTGGCGCAAGACAAGTGGGTATTCGTGCACGGCCACGCGAAAGCCGCTGATGTGCCGGTTCTCAATCGCGCAGACCTCGGTGTCTCCGCAGCGACGGAGGCAGCGCTGCACGGCGCCCTGGCGGCGGCGGGTATCGGGATCGGCGACGTCGACGTGATGGATCTCTACAGCTGTTTCCCGATCGCGGTGTTCGTCGCGACGGATTCCCTGGGCCTGGCCGCCGACGATCCGCGCGGCCTTACCGTCACCGGTGGCCTGCCGTACTTCGGGGGAGCGGGCAACAACTACGCCATGCACGCGATCGCCGAGGTGGCTCAGCGCCTTCGCGCGGAACCGGGCAGCATCGGGCTGGTCGCGGCCAACGGCGGCATCATCTCGAAGTATGCGGCCGGGGTGTACTCGACGACGCCGACGCCGTGGCCTGTCAGTGCGGACCCGCAACCCGCCGTCGACGCGGCTCCCCGGCTGGAGTCGGTCGACGAGTTCACCGGCGAGGCGGTGGTTGAGACTTTCACCGTCACGCCGTACCGGGGCGCGATGGTGGGAATCCTGGTGTGTCGCGCCGACGATGGGCGCCGGTTCTACGCGAACGCCGATCCCGCCGACGAGGAATTTGCCGAGATCTTGGCGACTGGTGAGCCGATCGGAACGCGCGTCACCGTCCGCCCGGTCGAGGGGCGCAATACCGCCACGCGCTGCTGAACCGCGGCTGGCGGGAGTCGCCCGCCGGCGGTGGCAGACTGGACCCGTGATCCGGACTCTTCCTATGGGCGCGGCGGCGCTCCTGCTGATCGGCGGCCTGCTCTCCGGGTGTTCGCCCGACGGTGGCTCGGGCGTGCGCGTGGAGTTTGCGGCCGAGTCGTTGGCTTCTGGTGACGGTGAGTTCCCGCCCGGGACGGACCAGGCGAAACTCGTCGGCGAAGCGACGGCCATCCTTGCGCAACGCTTGTCCGATAGCGGTATCGCCGATCCGAAGGCAGCGGTTCACGGCGATACCGTCGTCGTTACCGCGAAGTCGGGCAGCCCCGCCGACATCGAGGCGCTCGCGGCCGCCGGTGTGCTGCTGCTGCGCCCGGTGCTGTTCACCGCGCCGGTCGCGGCGGATGCCTCCGGTCTGGACCTCGAGCTGCGGCAGGCCAATGTCACGACGCCGCCCGCGGAGATGGCGCGCCGGGCCCAGCAGCTCAAGTGCATCGGCGTCGATCCCATGGCCGGCAACGACAATCCCACCGAGTTGCTCGCGGCGTGCGGCCAGGACGGCCAGAGCGTCTACGCGTTGGGCGCGGCGATCATCAACGGAAACGAAGTCGCCAGCGCGAAGGCCTCCCCATCGCAACAGGGCGGGGGATGGGTCGTCACCGTGGAGTTCGGGGGGAGCGCCAAGGAGGAATGGCCGACTTACACCGCGGCGAACATTGGTCAGCAAGTGGCGTACGTCCTTGACTCGCGTGTGGTGACCGCGCCGATCATCCAGAGCCCGATCAGCGGGCCGACCCAGATCTCCACGGCGGCCGGCTTCTCACAGGCCGAAGCCGAGCACCTCGCCACGATGCTCACGACGGGAGCGTTGCCGGTCCGCTTCGTGCCGAAGAAGTAGACGGATCAGCGTCAGGCCCGCCAGGCTGGATCGCGACCGATGAAGCCCATGAGCCGGTCTTGCGCGGAAGCATCGTCGGGGACCGCAACAGCCGGGCCGTACTGCCCCGATCCACGCAGCATCTCCTCCATCGGAGCCATGCCCGCGAGCATCGCCGCACACTGGTCCTCGTCGAGGGCGAGGTCCTGGCCACTTGCCTGCGCCAGGTCCCACGAGTGCATGAAGACGTCGGCGGTGTAGAAGTTGTCGACCGCGACGGCCAGTGGCATGGTTCCGACCTGCGGGTGGGTGAACTCGGCCGTCGCCGATGGTCCGTCGAGCAGGGCCTGTACCTGACTGGTGTGCCGGCGCCACGCGGCGACCGGGTCGGCATCGACGGCGGGTCCGGGCTCCAGGCCGACGCCCCCGGCGGCGAGGAACCCGGTGAACCAATCGACGAGATGGCTCACAACGTCGCGCGCGGTCCAGTCGGGCACCGGCGCGGGGGCGGACCAGTCGGTCACCCCGGCGACCAGGTCGCCGAACGAGGCGGCGACGACGCGGTGGCGCTGCTCGGGTGTCGCCGGCAGCATCAGATCGATCCGTCGGCGAGCAAGTCGTCGATCTTGGCGTATCCGTCGTTCACGCCGACCTCCATGCCGCTGCGCAGCCACGCATCGCGGTCTTCGATGCTGTCGCACAGCGACTGTGCGACCAGCCGGCTGCGGCCGTTACCGAGGTCCTCGACCGTCAGCGTCTCCAGGGATACCCCGTCGGGCTGTTCGGCCCAGGTGAAGGTCTGGACGATCTTGTCGTCGGTGATGTCGTGGAAGGACCCGTAGAACGAGTACTCCTCGTCGCCGTTGATGTGCGTGAAGGCGTAGCGGCCGCCGCGGCGCGCGTCCCAGTAGTCGATCCGGCCCGTCAGGCCGTTGGGCCCGGACCACTGGACGAAGAGGTCGGGATCGATGTGGGCCTTGATGAGCTGCGCGGGGGTGGCCGCGAATTCGCGCGTGATCGTGATGATCGGCAAGGTCGGATGGGCCTCGATGGTGGCCTCGGGATGGGTGGTGGTGCTCATGATGCTGCTCCTTGCTCGGTGGGTTCTTCGGTTTCTGCCATGGCGGCCAACACGGCGTCGAGGCGCTGATAGCGCTCCTCGGCTTGTCGTCGGTACCGCTCGATCCATGCGGTCATCAGGTCGAACACCTCCGCTTCGAGATGGACGGGCCGGGTTTGCGCCTCGCGGCCCCGGCTGACCAGACCGGCGTCGCCGAGCACTTTCAGGTGCTTGGAGATCGCCTGCACGCTGACGTCGTAGGGCTGCGCGAGTTCGTTAACGGTCGCGTCGCCCTCGGTCAGCCGCGCGACGATGTCGCGCCGCGTCGGGTCGGCCAGTGCCGAGAACACCAGTGACAGTTGGTCCGTCATGTCGATCCTTTATTTAACTGCATGGTTGAATAAGCGTCTCATTGGACCGCTGCATTGTCAACCGTTTAGTTGAATAAAGACCCGTCTCGATCCTGCGATCGGTCGATCCGAGGTCAGGCGAAGGTTGCGCTCCGCTTGGACAGGCCCGCCCAGAACCCGTCGATGACTTGGTCGGGGGCTTGATCCGGCGTGGCCGCCGCGCCGAGTGCGACGAACAGCGGCACGAAATGCTCGACGGTCGGATGGGCGTACGGCATCCCCGGGGCCCGATGGGCGAAGTCGGCGAGTGTGTCGACGTCACCGCGGGCGAGGGACTCGTGCACCCAGGCGTCGAACTCTGACGACCAGGCCGGCGGGACCGCCTCGGGACGTCGGTCGGTGAGGAACGGCAGTCCGTGCGTCGTAAACCCCGAGCCGATGATCAGCACGCCCTCGTCGCGCAACGGCGCCAGGCGCTCGCCCAGTTCGATGAGCCGTATCGGGTCGAGCGTGGGCATCGAGATCTGTAGCACCGGGATCTCGGCGTCGGGGTACATGACGGTCAACGGCACGTACGCGCCGTGGTCGAGGCGGCGCCCGGTGTCGTGGTGGACGGGCTCGCCGTCGGGGATCATCGCCGCCACTCGGGCGGCCAGCGCCGACGAGTCGGGCGGCGCGTACCGCGTCTGGTAGTAGCGCTCGGGGAAGCCGTAGAAGTCGTAGGTCAGCGGCACGGTCGGGTCCGTGGCACCGATCGTGAGGGGCATTGCCTCCCAATGGGCGGACACGACGAGGATCGCCGAGGGCCGGGGCAGGTCGGTACCGAGCTCGGCGAGCTGCGCGACCCAAGTCTGATCGTCGACGAGGGGAGGGGCGCCGTGGCTCAGGAAGACGGCCGGTGGGCGCGGTGTGGTGGGGGCTGTCATACGACACGTAACGCATCGACCGAGCTTGAGATTCCGCCGACCGAGCCCAAACCCGCGCCGAGTGAGCCTACGGCGTGACGCTGCACTGCAAGATCGCCACGTCGATCCATTGTCCGAATTTGAATCCGACCTGGCGCAACACCCCGACTTCGACGAAACCGTGGCGGCGGTGCAGTGCGATCGACCCGTCGCCGGGCAGGGCGATGAGCGCGACGATCTCGCGAACGTCGGTGGCCGCGGAGGCCTCCAGCAGAGCGGACATCAGTGCGTTGCCGACCCCGCGCTGTTCCCACCCCGGTGCGACGTAGATGGTGTCCTCACTCGTTTGCCGATAGGCCGGTTTTGGGTTGTAACCACCGAGATAGGCGTACCCGACGATCCTCTTGTCGTCGACGGCGACGAGGAACGGCCGGTCGGCCCCGGTGATGGCGGCAAGTTTCGCGACCCACTCGTCGACGTCGAGCGCGACGGTGTCGAACGTCGCGATGGAGGTGGCGACGTAGTGGGCGTAGATCTCGGCGATCGCTGCACAGTCGTCGGCGGTGGCCGGACGGACGATCGGGGTGTTGCGCGCCATCTCCTGCATGGGCATCACGTTCTCACGGCCAGGCGGATCCGGCCATGCTCGGCCCGCTCGCGGGGCTACGATCCGTGCACTCGGTGTAGGGAGGACCGTCATGACCATGACAGCCGTGACCACTCGTCGCCACCTCGGCGGAGCAACGGTCGCACTGGCCGCCGCCACGATGACCGCCACGACGATGACCGCCACGACGATGGCCGCCGGGTCCGCGCATGCGGCTCCGATCGCGGTGCAGCAGATCCCAGCCAACGGGATCGTTTCTAACGGGATCACCGACTTCGGGACCTACGCGGCCGCGATCCGCATCGATACCGCATCGCCGGGCGTCGTCTGGTTCAGCGCCCCGGCCGGTGGTCGGTGCGGCAATCCCGCGATCGACGACTCTTTCGTCCGCTTCGACTACCGCAATGCCGCCACCGGGCGAGCCGGGTCGGCGATGGTGCGGCCATGTCCTGGTCCGTGGTCGGGTTCACGGCGGGTCAAACTGTTCACCGGCCGCGGCCCGGTCAGCGGCACCGTCAACATCGTGAACCGCGGCGGCCCGTGGCAAGTGCCGGGGTGGGCGTCGTTCACCGCTCCCTGACCCGACCACCTGCCCGACCCGGCCGCCGGTCGGGCGCCGGTGCACCGCCCCTAGACTGAGCCGAGTGGCACCCACCCCTCTTCTGCACGGCCTGGCACAGGCGGTGTGCGCCGACGAGACGTTCGCCGCGCTGGCCGCGCACCTGCCGGCACCCCGCCTGGCGCTCACCGCTCCCGACGCCGCCCGCCCGTTCGCCGTCGCCGCCCTCGCACAGCAGACCGACGACCCGATCCTCGTCGTCTCGGCCAACGGGCGCGAGGCCGACGACCTGGTGATCGAGCTCGCTGAGCTCCTCGACGACCCCGAGTCCGTCGCCCTCTTCCCGTCGTGGGAGACCCTTCCGCACGAGCGCCTCTCACCCAGCGCTGACACCGTCGGCCAGCGCCTGGCCGTCCTGCACCGACTCGCCGCCCCGGGAGATCACCCGCTGCGCGTCGTCGTTACGACAGTCCGCTCGGTGGTCCAGCCGATGGCCCCGGGCCTGGGGGATCTGCACGCGATCACCCTGCACGAGGGCGATGAGATCGACTTCGACGGTCTGCTGGCCTCGCTGGTGGAGATGGCCTACGAGCGCGTCGACCTTGTCGGGCGCCGTGGTGAGTTCGCGGTGCGCGGCGGCATCCTCGACGTCTTCCCGACCACCGCCGACCACGGTGTGCGCATCGAGTTCTTCGGCGACGAGATCACCGACATCCGCGCGTTCTCCGTCGCCGACCAGCGCACCCATCCGGAGATCGACGCCAGTCCCGTCGTCATCCATGCGTGCCGCGAGCTGCTGCTCACCGCGCCGGTCCGCGCACGCGCCGGCCGCCTACTGGAGTCGCAGGACGAGGGCAGTGACCTGACGTCGATGCTGGCCAAACTCGCCGAGGGTATCCCCGTCGAAGGGATGGAGGCGCTCATCCCGCTCCTTGCCGACGACGATCTCGAACTCCTCACCGAAGTCATCCCCGACAGCTCGCTCGTGCTGCTGTTGGACCCGGAGAAGATCCGCACGCGTGCGGCCGACCTGGCGGCCACCGGCAAGGAGTTCCTCGATGCCGCGTGGACGGTCGCGGCGATGGGCGGCGATGCCCCGGTCGACGTCGAGAACGCAGTCGGGCCTTTGCGCGGCTTCGCGGCGAGCGCCTATCGGCTCATCGACGACGTGGAGGCGGCGACGCTGGCCTCGGGTCGCCGGTGGTGGACGTTGAGCCCGTTGAGCAGCGGCGAGGCCGACGAGGTGGCGCTCGCGGTGACGGCGGGCCCCGCACCGCGCGGCAACGACGACGAGATCGTCGCCCTATTCGCCCAGTTGCGTGCCCACGTCAGCGACGGTGGGCGCGCGGCGATCGTCGTCGCGGGCAAGGGCACGGCCGAGCGCATCGACGAACGCTTGGGTGAGGCCGAAGTCCCGTCGACGGTGGCCGCCGCCGGTCAGCCGCCCGTGCCCGACGCCGTCACGATCTACCACGGAACCCTGCGGCGCGGTCTGGTCACGAGTGGTTCCGCCGCCACGACCCCGCCGCTCGTCGTCGTCACCGAGGCCGACCTGACCGGCACGCGGGTGGCGGGCACGCGCGACGGTCGCCGGCTCGGTGCCAAGCGCCGCAACCAGGTCGACCCGCTGGCGCTGACCGCGGGTGACCTCGTGGTGCACGACCAACACGGCATCGGCCGGTTCGTCGAGATGATCGAGCGCACAGTGTCGGGGGCGCGCCGCGAATACCTCGTCATCGAGTACGCCGCGGGCAAGCGCGGCCAGCCCGGCGACAAGCTGTACGTGCCGATGGACTCGCTCGACCAGCTTTCCCGCTATGTCGGTGGCGAAGCACCGTCGCTGTCGAAACTGGGCGGCTCGGATTGGCAGAACACCAAGCGCAAAGCCCGCAAGGCTGTGCGCGAGATCGCCGGCGAACTCGTCCAGCTCTACGCCGCCCGCCATGCCGCTCCGGGGCACGCCTTCGCCGCGGACAGCCCGTGGCAGCGCGAGATGGAGGACGCCTTCGACTTCACCGAGACGCAGGACCAGCTGACGGTCATCGCCGAGGTGAAGGCCGACATGGAACGCGCCGTTCCGATGGACCGCGTCATCGTGGGCGACGTCGGCTACGGCAAGACCGAGATCGCCGTCCGCGCAGCGTTCAAGGCCGTACAGGACGGCAAGCAGGTGGCGGTGCTCGTGCCCACGACGATCCTCGCCCAGCAGCACCTGCAGACCTTCACCGAACGCATGGCCGGATTCCCGGTGACGATCCGCGGCCTGAGCCGCTTCACCGACCCGGCGCAGGCGCGCGAGACGATCGAGCAGATGGCCGACGGCACCGTCGACATCGTCATCGGCACGCACCGCCTCTTGCAGACGGGGGTGCGGTGGAAGGACCTCGGCCTGGTCATCGTCGACGAGGAGCAGCGTTTCGGCGTGGAGCACAAGGAGCACATCAAGTCGTTGCGCACCCACGTCGACGTGTTGACGATGTCGGCGACGCCGATCCCGCGGACCCTGGAGATGTCGATGGCCGGCATCCGCGAGATGTCGACGATCCTCACCCCGCCCGAGGAGCGCCACCCCGTCCTCACCTACGTCGGCGCCTATTCGAGCAAGCAGGTCGCCGCTGCGATCCGTCGCGAACTGCTGCGCGACGGTCAGGTGTTCTACGTGCACAATCGGGTGTCGTCGATCGACAAGACGGCGCGCGAGATCGCCGAAATGGTGCCTGAGGCACGTGTCGCCGTCGCGCACGGCCAAATGAACGAGGACCGTTTGGAGTCGACGGTCACCGCGTTCTGGAACCGCGAATACGACATCCTCGTGTGCACGACGATCATCGAGACCGGCCTCGACATCGCGAACGCGAACACGCTCATCGTCGACCGCGCCGAGCATTTCGGCCTGTCGCAGCTGCACCAGCTGCGTGGTCGCGTGGGCCGCAGCCGTGAACGCGGATACGCCTACCTCTTCTACAGCCCCGACCGCCCGCTGACCGAGACGGCCTACGACCGTCTGGCGACGATCGCGCAGAACAACGAGCTCGGCGCCGGCATGGCCGTGGCGCTGAAGGACTTGGAACTGCGTGGCGCGGGCAACGTGCTCGGTGCCGAGCAGTCCGGCCACGTCGCCGGCGTCGGGTTCGACTTGTACGTGCGCCTGGTCGGGGAGGCGGTCCAGGCATACCGGGCGGCCGCCGACGGTGAGACGGTGACTGCGCAGGAGCCGACGGAGGTGCGGATCGACTTGCCCGTCGACGCCCACATCCCGGTCGACTACGTCGATGCCGACCGCCTGCGCCTGGAGGCCTACCGCAAACTGGCCGCGGCGAGCAGTGATGACGAGGTGGCGTCGGTCATCGCCGAGATCACTGACCGCTATGGCGAGCCGCCCACGCAGACCCAGCGCCTCGCGGCGATTGCCCGCCTGCGCCTGCGGGCTCGAGAACACGGGGTGACTGAGATCGGGGTGACCGGGTCGCAGGTGCGGATCTCGCCGTTCACGTTGCCCGACAGCCTGCAGGTCCGGCTCAAGCGGCTCTACCCGTCGGCGACCTACCGGCCGACGACGTCGACAGTCGCCGTGCCGATCCCGAAGGCGGGCGGAGTGGGGTCGGCGCCGCTGCGCGACGATGAGCTGATCGACTACATCACTACTCTCTTGGATCAGGTGACCCGCAAGGTTTAGCGCCGGTTCGGCGGGTGATGCAAGCGCATCCCGGTCCAGTGGTGTGGAATGGTCACTAGCCGAGAAATTGGGGAGACATGACCGTCGTTCTGTTGGATCCGAAGCATCAGGACCTCTTGCCGTTTGCTGCTGCGAAGCTGGTCAACGGCCCGGTGCAAGTCACCGAGGACGTCTCCGCGTCCGTGCTGTGGGCGCTTCCACACGCCGAGGTCGCGGTCGGCGACGACGGTGATCCCGCGACGGTCCTGATCAGCACGGACCGGGAGCATCCGCTCGTCGTCGTTCGGGTCGACCGCGGCGAGGTGTTCCTGACGCCGCCACCCGAGCCCGAGGTGGTGCGGCGTCCAGGGACGACCCTGCTCGACGCCGTCGAGTTGATGGACCGCTTGCGCCGGACGGGCCCGTGGGAGAGCCAGCAGACCCATGAGTCGTTGCGCCGGTACGTGTTGGAGGAGGTCTACGAGCTCCTCGACGCCATCGACGTCGGTACGGTGAGCGATCTTCGCGACGAACTCGGCGACCTGCTCCTGCAGGTGCTCTTCCACGCTCGGATTGCCGCCGACGACCCGACCGAGCCCTTTGATATCGACGACGTGGCGCAGGGGTTCATCGACAAGGTGACCCGACGGACCCCGGGCGTGTTGTCGGGTGAGCACAGTGACCTGCAGCGTCAGATCGCCGACTGGGAGGCCGCCAAGGCCGCCGAGCGTGAACGCGGTTCGATCCTCGACGGCATCGTGACGACGGCACCGGCGCTGGCGCTGGCCCAGAAGGTGCTGGAGCGGGTCGCGCAGGCCGGGTTCCCGCGGTCGCAAGTCGATCCGGCGTTGTTGGAGGTCAACCTGGAGTTGGGTGGGGATTCGGTGGAGGATGCCACCCGCCAGCGCGTGCTGGACCTGATGGATCTGGTGTTCCACGCCGAGGCCACCGCCGCGGCGGCGGGGGCGGTGCCGCGTGAACCGGCGGAATGGCTCTACTACCTGGGTGACCATGCCTACATCCCGCCGGTCGAGTCGGCCCAACCCGTTGAATCGTCTGAATCGTCTGAACCGCCGGTGGAGCTGTTCCCCAGCGAACCGCCCGCGGAGCCGCCGGTCGCATTCGAGCCCTTCCCCGGTAGTCCGCCACTGGGGGCCGAGCTGACCGATCGTTTCCCGCCGGTCGAAGCCCCGGTGACGCAGTACTTCACATCGGCGCCCGAGTACGTCCCCGCGCAGCCGTACGCCGCTGAGGTGCCGGCGCCGGTGGAGACGACGATCCCCATTTTCACCGAGGGGATCGCGATCGAGACGGACCTGCCGATCACCGAGTTCCCGACGGTCATTCGCCCGAAGGCGTCGCATTCGTTGTTCGCCTCGCCCGAGCCGTCGGCCACCCTGGGCGCACAGTTCGTGCCCGAGGAGATCATCGAGATCGAGACCTACGAGGTCGTCGACGTCGAGCCGGAGCCGGAACCCACGCCGGTGCCTGAGCCCGGGCCGGAGCCGGAACCCGAACCGGAGCCCGAGCCCGAACCGGAGCCGGAACCCGAACCAGAGCCGGAACCCGAACCGAAGGGGCGCAAGCCCATCCGCATCCGCGACGCCGACGAGCCCGAAGTCACCATCACGGTGCCGCGCCCGGGCAATGCCGACGAACTCGTCGCCACTCAGACCAGGCGCCGCCGCCGGGGTGATGCGCTGACCGGCCGGGTCATCTTCTCCACCGACGAGTAGGCCGCAGCGGGTCAGCCCTCGAACAGCGTCTGCCCCCACCACTGGCCCGCGGAAAGGCCGGGGGGACAGGCGAACACGGCTTGGCCGTTGGGGATCAGGTATTCGGTGAGTGCGTCTTTGAGCATGAGTTTGCGCTGCATCGGCACGAACTGCTTGCCGGGGTCGCGGACGAACGCGATGAAGAACAGGCCGGCGTCGAGGTGGCCGAAACCGTCGGAGCCGTCGGTGAAGTTGTAGCCGCGGCGCAGCAGATGCGCCCCGTCGTTGCTGTCCGGGTGGGCCAGGCGCACATGGGCGTCGACGGGGATCATGGGGGACCCGTTGGCCGTCAATTCAAAGTTCGGTTCGTCGAACTCGATTTCCTGGCCCAGCGGCGCGCCGCTGCCCTTCTCGCGGCCGATGACCTGTTCCTGCTCGAGGAGCGTCGTGCGGTCCCACGGTTCGATGTCCATCCGGATCCGCCGGGTCACGAGGTAGGAGCCGCCCGACATCCAGGACGCGGGGGCCGGGTTGTCGTCGGCGCCGACCCACACCCAATCGTCGAGGAGTTTGGTGTCGTCGGCGAGCACGTTGTTGGTGCCGTCCTTGAAGCCGAAGAGGTTGCGCGGCGTCTCCTGTGACCTTGTCGTCGACGACGTTCGGCCGAAGCCGAGTTGCGACCACCGCACGGAGACGACGCCGAATCCGATTCGCGCCAGGTTGCGGACGGCGTGCACGGCGACCTGCGGGTCGTCGGCGCACGCCTGAATGCAGATGTCGCCGAACGACTTGTTGGGGTCGAGCCGCTCGCCCGGAAAGGCAGGGAGGTCGTTGAGATTGGCCGGACGGCGCGACGCCAGGCCAAACCGGTCTTTGCGGTCTGGTTTGGCCGGCGTCGGGCCGAAGAGTCCGGGACCGAATCCGATGGTCAGCGTCAGATTCGACGGCGGGAGGCCCAGTGCTTCGCCGGTGTCCGACGGCGGCGTGTAGTCACCGAGTCCGACGGCGCCGTTCGGAGTCACCTCTTCACCGAGGGTCATCCGCTCGGCGGCCGCGGTCCACCGCCGCAGCAGTGCTGCCAGCTCGGTCTTGTCCTTGGTGACGACGTCGAACGCCACGAAGTGCAGGCGGTCCTGCACCTCGGTGATGATCCCGGCCTGTCGTTGGCCGCGAAATGCGACGGTGTCGTGGTGCAGCCCCGACGGCGCGGTGGCGCGGCCTACTGCTCCGCCGGCCACCGCCGCCCCGCCGAGTGCGGCGGCGGCTGCCGCCCCGCCGATCGCCTGGCGCCGTGAGAATTTCATCGACTCAGAATAGACCGTGCGGGGCAGGCTAGCCTTCCTTAACCTTTAGCTGCCGAGGACGGCGGCAGGGACCTTCGACAGGGTTGACGAAAGCGCGTCGATCTGCGCTGACAGCGACTTGCGGGTCGCCTCGTCGACCGTCTCGTAGGAGACGTAGCCCTCGGGCGTGCGGAGCTTGTCGATGGATGCGGTGATCGCCTCGAACTGCTTGGTGATCTCGGCCATCAGGGCCGGGTCCTTCTTCTCGATGATCGGCTGCAGTTCGCCGATCAGCCGCTGACTGCCCTCGACGTTGGCGGCGAAGTCCCACAGGTCGGTGTGGCTGTAGCGGTCCTCTTCACCGGCGATCTTGGTCTTGGCGACCTCGTCGATGAGGGCCTTGGGGCCGTTGACGAACAGCTGTGTGTCGAAGTTGAAGTCCGGCTTGTCGACCTCGGCCTTCAAGGCGCGGACGTCGGTCAGGAGCTGGTCGGCGGTCTTGGCGATCGCCTCGGGGGTGTCGTTCTTCTTCCCGTGAGCGGCGTCGGCTGCGGTCACCTTGCCCTCGGCGTCGCCGATCTGCTCGGCCTTCGGCGGCCACAGGTAGCGCTCGATGCGGTGGAAGCCGGTGAAGTCTTCGGCGCCGTCGCCGGTGTCATCCCAGCGCATATCGATCTTGGGGTCGAGGTCGCTGAACGACTCGGCGACCGGCTCGACCTTCTCGTAGTACTGACGGGTGGGCCCGAAGAGGGCGCGTGCCCGGTCCTTGTCGCCAGCCTTCACGGCGGCGACGAACTCGGCGGTCGCCCGCTCCAGGTTCGCGATCTCCGTCCGCACCGACGCCAGGTAGCGCTGCTTGGCCGACTCGACGTCGGCGGGAGCCTCGCTCTTCTTCTTCTCGTCGCCGGTGACGGTGATCTCCTTGCGGATACCCGATCCCACCATGCCGGGCTTGCACGCGACGGCGTAGGTGCCGGGCTTGGGCAGCTCGACGGTCAGCTTGCCGCTGACACCGGGGGCGATGTTCTCCACCTCGCCGAGGACGCGCGAGCCCTCGTAGACGTAGAACTCGGTGACCTTCGAGCCCGAGTTGGTGACCTTGAAACCGACCTTGCCGGTTTCCGCCTTCATCGGGCTGATGTCGCACGCGGTGTCGGTGGACGTCACGTCCAACGTCGACGCGGATTCCTTGGCGACGCAGCCGCTAAGGACCAGTGGTACGGCGACGGCGGTACCGACGACGACGGCCCTGGTGGCCAACTTCTTGGTGTCACGCATTGCTGGGGGTTCCTTTCTCGGTGGTGGCGGTTGCCACCGGGGGTGATGCGGGTGGGTCGGTCGGCCGGGTTCGGCCGCCGAGTTGTCTGCGGAGGAAGATCGGCAGAACGATCGCGACGTAGAGGACCCAGGCGACCACCTGCAGCCAGGTGGGGTCGGGCCGGAAGTTGAGGATGCCGGCGAGGATGGAGCCGTACCAGGAGTCGTGCTGGTAGCCGGTCGCCTCGGCGAGGTTGAACGCGGTCTGCGAGTGACCGGGGATCCAATCCAGCCAGCCGTAGCTCTCCATCGCACGTACGCCGTAGGCGAGGATGCCGGCAGCGACGAATACTAGGAAGGTGCCGGTGGCCGCGAAGAACACCTTGAAGTTGATCCGCACCGCGCCGTAGTAGAGCCCGACTGTGATGGCGACGGCGACGGCGATGCCGATCAGCAAGCCGATCAGCGGGACGAGTCCACCGGACACACTCTCGGCGTAGCCGACCATCAGCAGTGCAGTCTCCAGGCCCTCGCGGCCGACGGCGAGGAAGGCTAGGAAGAACACGGCCACGGGGCCGGTGGACAGTGCCTGCGCCATGCCCTCCTTGAGGTCGCCGGAGATCGAGGCCGAGGCCTTGCTCATCCACAGGAGCATGTAGGTGACGATCGCAACGGCGATGAGTGACGCGACGCCAGCGACGAGTTCGGCGTACTTGGAGTCGATGGTCGAGGTGCCGAACTGGATGCCGAGGAAGGCCACGATCAGCAAGAGAAGCGCCAGGCCGACGCCGAGCCACACGTACTTGAGGGCGTCGCGCCGGTCGGATTTCACGAGCACGGCGACGAGGATCATCACGACGATGCCCGCCTCGAAGCCCTCGCGCAATCCGATGACGCCGCTTCCGGTGAGCTTGGTGACCAGCGAGGTCGTCGGTTCGGCAGCGACGTGGATCAGCATTCGTACTCCGAACTGGCCGATGATGAGGGGAGGCTAACCAAAGCAATATACGTCCGGTCTGCAACGAGCGCGAGCCATCGGCGAATCGTTGTCGACACAATGCGTATTTGCGCCGGTAAACCACCCATTCTCGCTGGTGACGAATGCACCGCTTCCGGTCCCTTGTGCGATAATCGCGGTCAGCAATCCGTCAAATCAAGGGGAACCGGTTCTCATGGTGACAACACCGCGCAGCGGGCGACTGGGGGTCATGGCACTCGCCTTGGCCGCCATCGCCGTCGTCGGCGCAGGGTGTGTCAATCTGCCGGCCCGGTACCGGTCCGACATCCCGACGGGGGTACCGCCGGCGGCGGGCGCGCCGGTCCCGTACCTGGACATCAATGCTCCCGGGCGCACCGCCGACGAACTCAACGCGTGGGCGATCCCGATCTCCAAGGGCACCGGCATCGGGGTGACTGCGTTGGAGGCCTACGGCAACGCCGCCGAGATCCAGCGCCAGCAGCACCCCGAGTGCGGGATCACCTGGACGACACTGGCGGGCATCGCCGGTACTGAGAGCAAGCACGGTCGTCACCATGGAGCGCGAATCGCGGCCAACGGCGACGTCAGCCCGCCGATTCGTGGTCCGCAACTCGATGGTGCCAACGGCAACATGCGGATGGTCGACCCGAAGCAGCCGACGCTGGCCGACGGAAGCCCCAACTATGTCCGCGCCGAGGGCCCGTTCCAATTCCTGCCGGAGACGTGGCAGCGCTACGGCGTCGATGCGAGCGGCGACGGCGTCGCCGACCCCGACAACATCGACGACGCGGCGCTCGCGGCGGCTCGCTACCTGTGTGCGGCGTCCGGCGGCGATATGACCACGCCCAAGGCCTGGATGAAGGCGCTGATGACCTACAACCAGTCGCGCCCCTACGCCGAAGAGGTCCGCGACCGGGCCAACGCCTACGCCGCGAACGTCCGGTACTGACGTAACGCGCAACGTCGTCCGGTATTACCCTTGGTGCAACCGCACAACAACCACAACGACGCGGGCGCCGGGAGCGAGAGCGAGCGGTCCGCACAAACACCAAGGGGTAGACAGCCGTGGCAATAATCGAGCAGGTGGGCGCGCGCGAGATTCTCGATTCGCGCGGCAATCCGACCGTCGAGGTGGAAGTGGCACTCGAGGACGGCACGCTCGCCCGTGCGGCCGTGCCGTCGGGCGCCTCGACCGGTGAGCACGAGGCCGTCGAGCTGCGTGACGGCGGCGACCGCTACGGCGGGAAGGGCGTCCAGAAGGCCGTCAACGCAGTCCTGACCGAGATCGCCGAGGAGGTCGTCGGGTACGAGGCCGACGACCAGCGCCTCATCGACCAGGCCCTGCTCGACCTCGACGGCACCGCCGACAAGTCCCGGCTGGGCGCCAACGCGCTGCTCGGCGTGTCGTTGGCCGTCGCCAAGGCGGCCGCCGAGTCCGCGGCGCTGCCGCTGTACCGCTACGTCGGCGGCCCCAACGCGCACATCCTGCCGGTGCCGATGATGAACATCATCAACGGCGGCGCCCATGCCGATTCGGGCGTGGACGTGCAGGAGTTCATGATCGCCCCGATCGGTGCGCCCACCTTCGCCGAGGCGCTGCGCTGGGGCGCGGAGGTCTACCACTCGCTCAAGTCGGTGCTGAAGAGCAAGGGGCTGTCCACCGGACTCGGCGACGAGGGCGGGTTCGCCCCCAATGTTGCGGGCACCATCGAGGCGCTGAGCATCATCGAAGAGGCCATCACCGGCGCCGGCCTGCGTTTCGGGTCCGACGTCGTGCTGGCGCTGGACGTGGCGGCCACCGAGTTCTACTCGACGGAGAAGGGCTACGCCTTCGAGGGCGGCCACCGCTCCGCTGAGGAGATGGCGCAGTTCTACGGCAAACTCGTCGACGACTTCCCGCTGGTGTCGATCGAAGATCCGCTGTCCGAGGATGACTGGGAGGGCTGGGTCGCGCTCACCGAGGAGATCGGTGACAAGGTGCAGCTCGTCGGCGACGATTTGTTCGTCACCAACCCTGAGCGCCTGGAGCGCGGCATCGTCGAGGGCGCGGCCAACGCGCTGCTGGTGAAGGTGAACCAGATCGGCACGCTGACCGAGACTCTCGATGCGGTCGGATTGGCGCACAGCAACGGGTACAAGACGATGATGAGCCACCGGTCGGGCGAGACCGAGGACACCACCATCGCCGACCTGGCCGTCGCGTGCGGCTGCGGCCAGATCAAGACCGGTGCACCGGCGCGCAGTGAGCGCGTCGCGAAGTACAACCAGCTGCTCCGCATCGAAGAGGGTTTGGGCGATGCGGCACGCTACGCCGGTGACCTCGCCTTCCCGCGGTTCACGCCGCAGGCGTGATTAGCTAGAAGGCATGTCAGAGCGCAGAAACGAACGGGCGGGCCGACCTCGGTCCGCCCGTTCGTCGCGCAGCCACCCGCCCGCGTCGCGATCGGCGTCGCGGCGCGGTCGCAATCCGGCGCCCCTGCCCACCGAATCGCTGACCGGGACCACCAGTCTCGATCTGATGGATGACGACGGGCTGCCCGATTCAGCATTCGACGACGGCGAGACCGTCGTCATCGATGCCGTCGTCGACGGTGACAGCGCCGACGATGATGGCGACGATGTTGACGCGGGTGTTGCCGATTCATCGCGTCGCTCGTCGCCGAGACGCATCGGCGTCGATACTGCTCGTCGTGGGCGGGCGCCGGCACGTGCTCTCGCGGCACGGTGGCACCGGCTCAATCCGCGGCGGGCGATCGTGCTCGCCGTCGTGCTCGGTTTTGTCGCACTGACGCTCGCCATGCCGCTGCGCACCTTCTTCACCCAACGCGCCGAGCTGGACCAGGTTCGCGCGGCCAACTCCGCGATCGAGCGGGAGAACGCTGAGCTGACCCGCAAGGTGAACCAGCAGGGCGATCCGGCGTATGTCGAGGCACAGGCACGTGCGCGCCTGCAGTACGTCCGTCCCGGGGAGACCGCGTTCGTACTGGAGGTGCCCGGTCGGGCGCGGGCCGAGCAGGAGCGCCGTCGCGCCGCCGAGCGCGCCGCCAACCCGTGGTACGCCAATCTGTGGGACTCGGTGGCGACACCCCCGGCGAAGTGACCGGCGCAGTGTCCGTGTCACAGGCCGATCTGGCCGTCGTCGCAGAACAACTCGGGCGTGAACCGCGCGGGGTCCTCGAAGTCAGCTACCGCTCGCCCGACGGCCGGCCCGGCGTCGTGAAGACCGCGCCGCGACTGCCCGACGGCACCCCGTTTCCAACGCTCTACTACCTGACCGATCCGCGGCTGACGTCGGCGGCGAGTCGGCTGGAGTCGTCGGGTGTGATGAAGGAGATGTCGCAGCGGTTGGCCGACGACGAGGAGTTGGCCGCGGCTTACCGTCGCGCGCACGAGGGCTACCTGGCCGAGCGTGACGCCATCGAATCGTTGGGCACCGATTTCAGCGGCGGCGGCATGCCCGACCGGGTGAAATGCCTGCACGTGCTGATCGCGCACTCGCTGGCCAAGGGGCCCGGGGTGAACCCGCTCGGCGACGAGGCGGTTGCCTTGGCCTGTGACGACGGGTTGCGCGGCACGGCGCTGCCGGCAGATTGGCCGTCCTTCTCGTCGTCGGGAGACGAGTCGTGACCCGGGTTGACGGGGGTGCGCTTTGACACGAGTCGGCGCCGTCGACTGCGGGACGAATTCGATCCGTCTGCTGATCGCCGACGGTGTCGAGGCACCAGGCGGTCCGAAACTGCGCGATTTGCACCGCGAGATGGTGGTCGTGCGCCTGGGGCAGGGCGTTGATGCGACGGGGTGCTTCGCCGATGAGGCGATCGAGCGCACCCGCGTCGCGCTGGCCCGCTACGCGTCGACGATGCGCGAGCTCGGCGTCGAGCGCGTCGACATGGTGGCCACCTCCGCGACGCGCGACGCCGGCAACCGCGACGAATTCTTCGCTATGACCGCCGAGTTGCTCAGCACGGTCGAGCCCGGTGCGGTGGCGCGGGTGATCAGCGGCGACGAGGAGGCCCGGCTGTCGTTCCGCGGGGCTGTCGGCGACTTGGATCCGGCACTCGGGCCGTTCGCCGTGACCGACTTGGGTGGCGGGTCGACGGAGCTGGTCGTCGGTGATGCGTCCGGCGTGCGTGCGGCCTATTCGGCCGATGTTGGGTGTGTCCGGACCACCGAGCGTTGTTTGCGCGGTGACCCGCCGTCTGACGAAGAGATCGCCGCGGCACAGGAATTCATCGCGCAGCGCCTGGCGCCGGCGTTCGAGGCCGTCGACGTGTCCGGCGTGCGGACTTGGGTCGGCGTAGCCGGCACGATGACGACGCTGGCCGCGCTGGTGGCCGGCTTGGACGAGTACGACCCGACGCGGATTCACCTCTCGCAGGCGTCTCTAACCGACCTGCACCGGGTGTGCTGGGATCTGGTGGCAATGACGCGCGAGCAGCGGGCGGCGCTGGGCGTGATGCATCCGGGCCGGGTCGATGTGATCGGCGCGGGGGCGCTGGTGACCGACGAGTTGTCGCGGCAGATGTCGAGCCGGTCCGGAGTCACCGAGTTGGTGGTGTCCGAGCACGACATCCTCGACGGTATTGCGCTCAACCTCCTCGACTGAGCCCAAATCTCCGTCGAGCGAGCCCAAATCTCCGCCGAGCGAGCCCGCGCTACTGTGCGAGCGTGGCCGCGCCGCGGTCGAGGTTGAGATTGTTGCACGCCTCGCAGACGGTCTCCGGGATGATGCCGACCCGCTGTAGATAGCCGAAGGTGATGCAGCCCAGGCAGATGCCGAAGGCGAACTCGAGGAACGCTGCGACGACCAGCAGGCCGATGGTGATCTGCGCGGCTAGCCCGAAGCCGAGTAGCGACAGTACGGTCGCGACAATGCCGAAAGTGAGGCCGACGGTCTGGGCGAATCGCTTGGGCGGGCCCGGGACCAGCTTCTCCTTCTTCCAGATCTTCGGCACGATGACGTGCACGGCCAGTCGACCGAACGGCGAGTACTTCGGTCCGCCGGCGACACGCAGGGCAAAGCCAATCGCCACGATCGCGTACAGCCACCACTGGTTGACGACGATCGACACGACGGCGAGTGCGACGACGAGACCGGCCGTCGCGCGGGCGGCGTAGTCATTGACGGGATTGGGGAAGCTGAGCGCTTCGGGCAAAGCCATGGCGGTATACCTCCAAGTAAACAGACCTTGTCCACGGTAATCGCAGGTCGGCCGTACTGCGGAATTACATTCACGCCGCACGTAACCGCACGGTCGCTGGGTTCTAGTCGGTCTCGACCTCGACCTCGGCGTCGCCTGCTTCAAGGGCGAGCTCGTCGACCTCGGCTTGCTCGATGGTGTCGGCCAGGCGGTCGGCTGCGATCCGGTCCAGGCGGGCGGCGTCTAGCTTCGCCTGCTTCGCGGCTTCGCGCATCTCGAATCCGTCGGTGATGAGCTCACCGATCTCGCGTGCCACATCGGCGACGGCGCCGGTGATGATCGTGGCGATCCGTCCGACGCGATTCGCCGTCGACTGCACGGCCTCTTGAGCCAGGTCCTTGTTGCGCTCGAGCCGGTCGTAGTCGATCTCGCGGCGCTTCGGTGCGTTCTCGCTGCTCATGGGAGTGATCCTACCGTTGGATTGAAGGCTCGGTCGGCGCGGATTGGGGCTCGGTCGGGGAAAAGGAGCGGGGGCCGGACGCCTTTGGCGTCCGGCCCCCGCTTCGTTCCTTGCGACGGTCAGCTGGCCTGTGCGGCCTTGGCCTTCGCCTCGACGTCCGCGGCACGCTCGATGTTGACGACCAGGTCGTCGTCGTCGCGCGTCCACGAGTTCGGCAGGCTCAGCTTGGCGATCTTCTTCCAGGTCGAGCCGAGCTGTCCTCGCAGGTTGCCGGTGTTGTACGGCAGGCCGTGGCGCTCGCAGATCGCGCGGACCTCCTCGCTCATCTCCGGGTACCGGTTGGCCGGCACGTCGGGGAAGAGGTGGTGCTCGATCTGGTGGGACAGGTTGCCGCTCATGATGTGGAACAGGTTGCCGCCCTCGATGTTGGCCGAGCCGAGCATCTGGCGGATGTACCACTCACCGCGGGTCTCGTTCTCCGTCTCCTCCTTGGTGAAGGTCTGCGCGCCGGTGGGGAAGTGGCCGCAGAAGATGATCGAGAACGTCCACAGGTTGCGGATCAGGTTCGCTGAGACGTTGCCCAGCAGCGTCGGGATGAACAGCGGGCCGGTCAGCGCAGGGTAAATGATGTAGTCCTTGAGGACCTGCTTGCTGGCCTTGCGCCACATGCCCTTGACCAGGCCCTTGACGTCGGACCACTTGCGCTCGCCGGCGACGATCCGCTCAGTCTCCAGGTCGTGCAGCATGACGCCCCACTCGAACAGCACCATGAGTGCGGTCGCGTAGCCGAGGTTGCCCAGGTAGTAGGGGTTCCAGTCCTGATCACGGGACATGCGCAGGATGCCGTAGCCGACGTCGCGGTCCTCACCGACGATGTTGGTGTAGGTGTGGTGCATGTAGTTGTGGCTGTGCTTCCACTGGTCGGCCGGGCACACGGTGTCCCACTCGAACTCGCGGGAGTTGTAGGTGTCCTCGCGCATCCAGTCGTACTGGCCGTGCATGACGTTGTGGCCGATCTCCATGTTGTCGAGGATCTTCGACGCACCGAGCATGCCGACCGCGACGATCCACGCCGGCGGGAACCAGCCGAGGTACATCAGCGCGCGTCCACCGATCTCCAGTCCGCGCTGGGCCCGGATGATCTTGTAGATGTACTCGCGGTCGCTCTCGCCGACGTCGGCCATGACACGGGCGCGCAGTTCTTCGAGCTCGCGCCCGATCTGCTCCACCTGCTCGTGGGTGAGGTCGACCTCCTTGATGGGGGCGGTCTTCTTGTTCTTCTTGGCCTCGTAGAGGTCGCTGATCTGGATTGCCATGGTTCTAAACCTCGATTTCGACGTCGCCAACAGCGGTGTTGACGCAGAGCTGGATGTGGGTGTCGGCTTCGGAGTCCGTCTCGCCGGTGAGGATGTTGCGGGTGCAACCGGACTTCTTGACCTTGGTGCAGGAGAAGCAGATGCCCATGCGGCAACCGCTCTCGGGGGACAGGCCTGCAGACTCGGCCTGGTCGAGGATGGTGCGTCCGTCGTTCTCGGTGGTCACACCGGAGTCGGTGAAGACGACCGAGCCGGTGACGGGCTCGTTGGGATCGATCTCGGGGACGGTCACCGTGAACGCCTCGCTGTGGAGGCGATCGTCGATGCCGGCGTCGGCGGCGTAGCTGCGGACTGCGTCCATCAGCGACGACGGGCCGCACAGGAAGAACTGCGCGTCCGGGGTCACGACGTCGGCGATGTGCTCGCCGGTGAAGTGGTCCGGCGATGCCCCGCGGGTGTAGTGCAGACGCAGGTCCAGGTTCGGGTTCAGTGCGGCGAGGTTCTGCAGTTCGGTCGTGTACGCGACGTCCTCGGCAGAGCGTGCGTAGTGAACGAACGTCATCGCACCCTGGTAGTTCTGAGCCACGAGCGTACGCAGCATTGAGAGTACAGGTGTAATGCCCGATCCACCGCTGATGAAAACGACCTCGGAGCCGGGGTCGGCGGGGAGCTTGAAGTCACCGGCGGCCTGGTCCAGTCCGACGACCATGCCTTCGCGGGCATGCTCGAACAAGTGGCGCGAGACGAACCCGCCGTCGTGGGCGGTGATCGTCAGCTCGATGTTGTCGTGCTTGTCGCCGGCGGCGTTGGCCGGGGAGAAGCAGCGGCTGTGGCGAACGCCGTTGATAACGGTGCTGAGCTGCACAAACTGTCCGGCCTCGTGGCCCTTCCACTGGCGGGTGGGGCGCAGGGTCAGGGTGACGGTGCGGTCGGCGGTGCGGCGGACGCCGACGATCTCGGCGCGCAGATCGCGCCAGGTGATCATCGGGTCGACCAGCTCGAGGTAGCGGTCGACGGGGTGCGGGGTGAGGGCGGCCTGGACGACCGATCCCACCAGGGTTGAAAGTCGGGTGCTCATTTGGTGTTGCCTCCTATTGGGCTGGTGGCTTGCGACGGAGCTACAGTGAACGTCTGTACACCGAAAAGTGTGCCATATGTAGCCACCATTTCGTCAAGGGAAAGAAGGGTGACGGTCATCACCCCCGTAGACTCAACCGCTGTGACACCGGCAGAGGACCAGCGCGACACCCCGCGAGCGGGCCGTTCGCGCAGCTCATCGCGCCGCGCCCCCCGGGAACCGGAGTCCCGCGCGGAGAAGAAGGGCCGCACGCGTCAGGCGCTGCTGGACACGACGATGGACTTGGTCGCCGACCGGAGCTTCTCCGGGTTGAGCCTGCGTGAAGTCGCGCGCGGCGCCGGGATCGTTCCGACCGCCTTCTACCGCCACTTCACCTCGATGGAGGATCTCGGCGTCACGCTCGTCGAGGACTCGATGCGCGTCCTGCGTCGCACGCTGCGCGAAGGCCGCCGCGACCTGGCCGCCCGCAACGCCCTGCCGACGGCGACGAACTCGCTGGAAATCCTGCTCGATCACGTGCGGACCAACGAGGCCCAGTTCCGGTTCCTCGTGCGCGAACAGCACGGCGGCGTCCCCGAGATCCGCCGCGCCATCGACACCGAATTGCGCCTGTTCTCCAAAGAACTGGCGATCGACCTCGCCCGCATCCCCGACATGGCGGCGTGGCTGCCCGACGACCTTGAGATCGTCGCCGACCTGATCGTCACGATCATGCTGACCGCCGTCGCCGATCTCCTCGACGGTGAGTACCGCGGTGCGACCGTCGAGGACGAGGTGATTGCACGGGCCAAGCGCCAGCTGGTGCTCGTCTTCCTCGGCATGGGCCGCTGGGATCCGCAGCGCTCCAACTAGCGCCCGGTGTACGTCCGTGCACCGTCGTATGCTGCTGGCATGACCGATGGAGACCGCACCGGCACGACGTTCGGTCGCTACGTCCTCGGTGAGCTCCTGGGCCGCGGGGGCATGGGGGAGGTCTACCGGGCCTTCGATACGAAGAACGACCGCACGGTCGCGCTGAAGCTGTTGCCGACGGCGTTGGCCGGCGACGAGGTGTATGCCGAGCGGTTTCGTCGCGAGTCACGGGCCGTGGCGCGCCTGGGTGATCCGCACATCATCCCGATCCACGACTTCGGCGAGATCGATGGCACGCTCTACCTCGACATGCGCATCGTCGAGGGCTCGGACCTGCGAGCGGCGATCCGCGGATCCGGCAAGCTTGCGCCCGCGCGGGTGGTCTCGATAGTCGACGACGTGGCGCAGGCCCTCGACTCCGCACACGCGGCCGGGCTGGTGCACCGCGACGTGAAGCCGGAGAACATCCTGCTCACCCCCACCGATTTCGCCTACCTGGTGGATTTCGGCATCGCCCGCGACGCCGGCGACCAGGCGCACCTGACGCAATTGGGCACGGCTATCGGTTCCCTCGCCTACATCGCGCCGGAGGTCTTCGACGGTCAGGAGGCAACGCCCGCCAGCGATATCTACGCGCTGGCCGTCGTCACATTCGAGGCGTTGACCGGGCGGGTGCCGCACCCGGGCGCGACGCAGGCGGCGGCGATCAAGGCTGCCCTGCTCGACCCGCCTCCGCTGGCGAGCACGCTCGACCCCAGCCTGCCGCTCGGCTTCGACGAGGTGCTGGCGCGCGGGCTGGCCCGCGACCCAGCGCAGCGCTACGCCACCGCAGGGGAGTTCGCAGCGGCGGCTCGCGAAGCACTCGGCACAGCGTCGTCGTGGAGCCCGACGACGGTCGCCGTCGTTCCAGGTCCGTCGCCACAGCAGTACCCGGCGGCGCCGACCGGTCCCCAAACCCTGCCGAGCCCGCAACCGCCGTTCTATCCGCCGACTCCCTCGGCCTACCAGAGCGGACCGGGTTACCCGGCCGACTACTCGGTCGGACCCGGTCACCCGGTGGGTTACCTGACCGGACCCGCGTACCCGCCCGGCCCGGCGCCGCAACCGGACTACCCGGCGCAGGGGGAGGGCCTCCGGGGCGTCTCATCGACGATCATCACCGCCGTCATCGTCGCGATCGCGCTGATTGGAGGCGCCGTGATCGCGGCGGTCCTGTGGAACTCCGACGGCAAACTGTCGACGACCACGACGGCCCCGGCTCCGGTCACGGTCACGCAGACCGAGGCCGCCGATCCGACGACGAACGCAGAGCCGCCGCCCGAGTCGACGCCGTGCGACACGACGGTCGGCGTCGGTACGCCCGTCACGTCCTGCCAATTCGCGGCGGCGGTCCGCGATGCCTACCTCGCCGCGGGACCGAAGGGTCAGGCGCGCAGGATCACCGCGAGCAGTCCGGTGACCGGCCGGCGCTACACCATGAACTGCCTGCCCGAACAGGGGATTGTGGTGTGTCGCGGCGGCAACGATGCGGTCGTGCATATCTACTAGAGGTCATGAAACGGTCCCTGTCGCCGCTAGTGGCGGTCGGATTCGTGGTGGCGCTGACGGTGTCGGGATGTGCGACCGACGAGAAGCCGGGTGCTCCGTCGTCGAGCGCTTACGCACCGCCCTCGGCAATCTCGCCGTCGGTGAAACGACCTGCGCCAGGGCCGTCGGTGGCCGCGGCGACTGCGAAGCTGGGGGCGGCATCGCTGCAGTTGAACAAGGCGCTCGAGCCGCTGGGGTTGAACCAGAAGGTCGCGGTGGCGATCGTGCCGGTCGGTGTGAAGGCGGCCCCAATCGCGATCGGTGACACCAGCCCCGCCCAGGTGGCGTGGTCGACGATCAAAGTGCCCCTCGCCGTCGCCGCGGAGCGCAAACACGGCGGGCCCATGCCCCAGACCGTCGCGGCGATCATCAATTCGGACAACAACGCAGCGCAGGCGCTGTGGGATTCGCTGGGGGCGGGTGCGCAGGCCGCTGCCGCCGTGACGCGCGTGCTCCGCGAGGGCGGGGATGCGACGACGACGGTGCCGGCGGTCGTGAAACGGGCGCCGTACACGATCTTCGGCCAGACGTCGTGGAGCGTGGTCGGCGCCGCGCAGTTCACCGCGGGCCTGGCCTGCATGCCCGGCGGTGATCGGGTGCGGAAGCTGATGGGCCGGGTCGATGGCAACCAGCAGTGGGGTGCGGACGTGCTGAAGACGCACACTGAGGTCAAGGGCGGCTGGGGGCCGGGGGTCGTCGGCGGCTATGTGGTTCGCCAGATCGCACTGATCACCTTTCGAGACGGCTCGCAGACGGCGGTCGCTATGGTGACGTTTGGCGCTGGCACCTCGATGACCAGCGGCACCTCCGCGCTGAACCACGTCGGAACCTGGCTGGGTCGCAACATCAATAGCCTGCCGCGCGGCTACTGCTGACGGGGATCGGTCTCAACGTCGCAACGGATCGGCTTCGGGCACACAGCAATTTGCCAGAAACCGCGGCAGAAGGCATTCTGAAATGATCTGATAACAGACGTGGCCCGATCTGAGGCCCAACTTCTCACAGCCAGGGAGTTCTACCGGTGATGGACAGTGTCAGCAGGCGCGATGCGCTGAAGGTCGGGGGAGCGGTGGCGGGCACCGTCGGTGCGATGTCGGTCGGATGCCCGATGGCGATCGCCGAGCCGAAGAAGCCCGCCGCACCGTGGACGTGGTCGCCGAAGGGGTCGGTGGCCGGTCGCGGTGACGGGGGAGATCCGCACAAGCGCTGGGACCCCGAGGCCGATCCGGTGATCGCCAACGTGCTCGAGCACCACAACGTGAACCGCATCAATCGCGAACTGCGGACGTGGGTGCGCAACGGCCAGGAAGTCCCCAGGGGTCTGCCGAACGAGTTGCGCGACTTCATCTACTACGCCAAGGAACTGCCCGAATGGGCAGACGAGCGCAAGATGGCCGACGGATTCAGCTACGTCAAGCGCCAGGGCACGCTCATCTCGGTGCTGTACGCCTTCGCCAGCGGCATGATGTCCACGGTCATCCCCAACGAGGCGCGGGCCGTCTACTACTCCAAGGGTGGGCAGCACTTCAAGGACCGCATCTCAAAGACCGCCAAGCTCGGCTACGACATCGGGACGGTCGACGCCTATCAACCCAGCGGTCAAATGGTCGTGACCTGCGTCAAGACGAGGATGATCCACGCGGCGGTGCGCCACCTGCTGCCGCAGTCGCCCTACATTCCCGACGATTACATCCCGATCAGCCAGGACGACCTGCTGGTGACCTGGCACAGCCTGCCGACGACGATCATGCAGAAGATGGTTGCGTGGGGCGTGCCGACGTCGAAGGCCGAATCCGAGGGCTACCTGCACAGCTGGCAGCTGTGCGGCCACCTGCTCGGGATCTCCGACGAGTACATGCCCAACTCGTGGCACCAGGCCAACCTGCAGAAGCGTCAGGTGCTCACACCGAAGCTCGCACCCACCCGGGAAGGCCGGCTCCTGGCCGACAAGCTGCTACGCCTGGGCGAACAACTCGACCTCACGCTGTTGAGCAAGGGAATCCTCGGGGCGTTCACCCGGTACATCCTCGGCGACAAGATCGCTGATTGGATCCACGTTCCGCGCGAGCCGGTGTGGAGCCCGTTGCTGGAGGTCAGCTGGCCGCCGTATGTGGCGCTGCGCTCGGGCATCATCACCGTCGCACCGCCGATGGACAACGCCTACTGGCTGTTCGACGAGTTCCTGCGCCAGTTCGTGCTCTGGTACATCTCCGAGCTGCGCATGCCGATCAGTATCGAACTCCCCCAACACAACCGGACGGTGTTCTGACATGGAGATCTTCTACTACCTCCAGAACCTTCTGTACTGGCTCGACACCGGCTCGACCGGCTACGGCGGGTACGGCAGCTGATTTCCCGACGACGAGCGGTTGGACGCGTGGCGGTTTCAACCGGTCGTCGTTCATCGTGGGTGATGTCTGGTTTGCGTCTTTCCAGCTAGTTCATTTGGCGTTCGCTGAGTTGATTTCGACGCTTCATCCAGAGCCACCGCGCGGCCTCCTTTTGTCCATTTCTTCTCCGTAACGTTCGGCGCGACGTCGAGCCCGGCCTGCATTGGCCGGGTGAGTCCGAGCACGCAACGTTTCGAAGGAGACAGACAAAGATGAGCACATTCACCGGTGCCGCACGGCGCCTGGCCGTCGGTTCCGCGGTAGCCCCGCTGACGGTGACGGCGGTGGCGCTGGCCGGAGCAGTCCCCACCGCCGACGCCGACGCCAGATTCGGCTTGCCCAATGGAAAGGCACGCGGCGACGGCGTCACGATCGTCAAGACCGGCGAGCGCGTCCGCATCACGCAGTCGCTGGCGGCCAACGGCGCAGGCCGGACGGCATGGGTGTCGGGCAAGGTCAAGGTCTTGGCGCCCGGCATCGACACTCGGGAGGCGGGTCCCAACAACGGGCCGCGAGGCGAGGACGCATCACCGGGATCCAACGGCACGTCGACGACGGGTGCCGCCGGGACACTCTCGGTCGGCTACCTCATCGGGTGCCAGGTGGACATCGGACAGGTGAAGCTGGGGCTGGAGGGCGCCGTCACCGACGTCGGTTTCGACGGTGCTGCCGGTCAGTTCTCCATTGCGCTGGCGCCGGGTCGGATCGTCTACGCGCAGCTCGAGGACAAGCAATTGGAAGAGCCGGGCGACTACTTCTTCGACTGGCGCAACGCCCAGCTGGAGATCCAGGGCTGCGGCGGATACGCGCAGGCACGGTCGTACGTCACCGTCGAGGTCACGGGCGAGGACCACCAGAAGATCCTGCTGTGGGGCAAGCCCTTCTCCATCGGCTGACCACCGACGATTCGACGATCAGACCTATAGATGAGGAAAACGATGAATACACCTGTCAAGCACACCCCGGCCGTCGCGCTGGTCGTAGCCACGGCGGCCGCCGCGGCCGGCGCCCTCCTCGTACCTGCCACGGCAAACGCGGACACGCACTACAACCTGCCCTCGGAGACGCAGAGCGCCACCATGGGCGACGGCACCGTGGTGACCTTCAAGCGCATCCGTGAACGTGCGACGGTCAACCCGTCGCTGGGAGGCACGCCGCTGCACCGCAACGCGTGGGTCTCCGGCAAGTTCGCCGTCACGCTCTCGAAGGAGGCGAAGAAGTTCGAGATCCGTCCCGGTTACCTCGTCGGGTGCCAGGTGAACATCGGTGGCGCGACTGGAGAGGGCGGCGCCGGGATCGCCAGCGCCGACGAGGGAGTGGCGTTCGACGGTGCTGAGGTCGGCGGGTCGCTGACCCTCGGACCCGGTCAGGCGCAGGCGTACTACTTGGTCGACGCGGAGAAGGCCGATGATTTCGGTGCTGAGAAGCACGACCGGAAGATCACGTACAAGAAGACCAAGCGCGGGACGTTGACCTACACCAACTCGCAGCTGAGCCTGCGCGGCTGCGGTGGGTATGCCCAGGCGCGCTCGTTCGCCACCATCGTCGTGGAGACGAAGAAGGCCACGCAGTACCGGAGCTTCTACGGCCGCCCGTTCTCCCTGGGGTAGGCCGACCGTTGGAATAGGTCGGCATCGGGTTGGTCGGCTCCAGCCAACAAGGTTTCGTCAACCCCGCATCGATCGATGTGGGGTTGACGAAACGGTGGTGATTTCGTGGGTCCGGCGAGAGTTCTCACAGTGCATTGGGTCTGACTGTGAAGGTTTTTCTCAGGTAGTTTTGTGACGTACATCACAGCCATGCAAGGTCTTGACCTGCACGTTTACGATCCTGAGGCCGGTTCTCGGCCAATCGGAGACCAATCGAAAAGTCCATCTAACATCGGCGAAACACATCGTCCCTAGGGTTTCCGGCAGTCGCAGACTCAACCGAGTCGCACGGCGCAAACGAAGGAGATTGATCTTGAGCACGCTAACAACCGTTGCTCGGCGCGTGGCGTCGGGCACTGCGGTCGCGGTTGCTGCGGCGGCTGCGCTGGCCGTGGTGCCGACGGCGAACGCCGATACTGCTTTTGGTTTGCCGAATGGGCGGGCCAAGGGTGATGGTTTCAGTATTTACAAGTACGGCGAGAAGGTTCGGATTTCGTCGTCGATGGCGGCGAATGCGGCTGCGCGTAATGCGTGGG
>WBZU01000524.1_pt1 | contig 32735 bp, 18 predicted proteins | sample 5204311 | NCBI WGS metagenome assembly WBZU01 (sample SAMN12344359, study PRJNA552823) | activated sludge metagenome | biome: Activated sludge suspended growth; feature: Nitrification reactor; material: Wastewater; isolation source: activated sludge from nitrification reactor of wastewater...
TGGAACGGCGCTCGGCGCAGGCTCGTTTGCGGTGGCGTACTCCGAAGCGATCTCGGGTCTGACGCCGGGAGCGACGTATTACTTCTGCGCGATCGCCTCCAACGCCTTTGGAACTCGGTACGGCGCAGTCATGTCGTTCTCGACGATGGCGCCGCCGGTGGTCGTGACGGAAGCGGCACTTGGCATCACGGATGTCGAAGCCATTTTGAACGCTTCGGCCAATCCCAACGGCTCCGATGCCACGGGTTGGTTCCGTTATGACACGACCGATCCCGGCACGTGCGACGACAGCTTCGGCACGGCGGTTGGCGGGTCAAACCTTGGCAACGGTTCCATGTCGGTCCCGTACGCGCATCTGCTGACGGGTCTGATGCCGTCGACGACGTACTACTACTGCGCCATCGCTTCGAACTCGGTGGGCAAAGGGTTTGGCATGGTCATGTCGTTCACGACATCCGGTGCGCCCGATGTCACGACGGAATCCGCGATGGTCATGTCGAGTTCGACCGCAACGATCAACGGATCGGCTGATCCCAACGCCTCCGACACGACGGGTTGGTTCCGTTATGACACGGTGGATCCAGGGAGCTGCGACGACACGTTCGGCACACGCGCGCCCGCTGCCGGCGGAACGATGCTCGGCGCGGGCTCGACCCCGGTGGCCTTCTCGCAAGGTTTGGCCGGGCTGATGCCGCTGACGACGTACTACTACTGCGCCATCGCCGAAAATACGTATGGCAAGAAGTTTGGTGCGATCTTGTCGTTCACGACGTCCGATGGTCCGACCGTCGTGACGGAAGCGGCGACGGATCTCATGGGCACGACCGCGACGCTCAACGGTACGGCCACGCCAAACTTTGCCGCGACAAACGTGTGGTTCCGTTATGACACGACGGATCCGGGCGCATGCGACGATGCCTTTGGAACACGCGCTCCGAGCATGGGCGGAACGGACGTTGGTGCAGGCGGTGCGCCGGTGCCGGTCACGCAAGCCATCACGGGCCTAGTGCCGGTCACGACGTACTACTACTGCGCGATCGCTGCGAACGACAACGGCACGAGCTTCGGCGCGATCCTGTCGTTCACCACGGGCGCCGGAGCTCCGACGGTGATCACGTCGCCGCCGACGAACGTCACGTCGACGTCGGCCGAACTGAATGGGTCTGTCGATCCAAACGGTGCGGCGACCACCGCGTGGTTCCGTTATGACACGACGGATCCGGGCGCATGCGACGATACCTTCGGCACACGCGCACCGGGCTCCGGCGGCACGATGGCCGGTTCGGGTACGGATCCGGTGCCGTTCACCGAAGCCGTCACGGGCCTCGTCCCCGAAACGACCTATTATTACTGCGCCATTGCTGAAAATTCCTTCGGCAAACAGTTTGGCGAAGTGGTGGCGTTCAAGCCCGGCACGACGGCACCGACGGTCACGACTGAAATGGCCACGGACGTCTTGGCGGACAGTGCGACGCTCCAGGGTACGGTCAATCCAAACGGGACTGACTCGGTCGGTTGGTTCCGTCTTGGCGACGTGGATCCAGGCACGGGCGCATGCGACGACACGTATGGAAAGCGCGTTCCCGAAATGGGCGGAAGCATGGTCGGTGCAGGCGCGATGCCGGTGCCGTTCTCACAAGCCGCCACGGGGCTCGAGCCGAACAAGACGTATTACTACTGCGCAGCCGCAAGCAATTTGGGTGGCGCATCGTTTGGCGCGGTCATGTCATTCACGACGGCTGCTGCTCCGCCGATTGTGACGACGTTGGCTCCTGAAGTGACCGGTGCCGGCGAAGCAACGCTCAATGGTTCGGCCAATCCAAACGGGTCCAAGACCTCCGTTTGGTTCCGGTTTGACGTGACCGACCCTGGAGCTTGCAATGACACGTTCGGCGCACGCGTTCCGGATCCGGATGGCAAAGACATCGGAGAAGATCGTCTGGACGTGACTTTCTCCGAGACTCTCTCGGGGCTTGCGGCGGGCACGTATTACGTCTGCGCGATTGGTTCGAACAGCGCCGGTCTTGGATTCGGTGAAGTGATGACCTTTGAAATGAAGGAAGGCGGAACGACGCCTCCGCCTCCGCCCGCTGAAGATTGCGGCTGCCGAATGGTTTCGAATCGCAATGGTTCGGGCGTGGTCGCCGTGATTGCGGTTGCCCTGCTCGCGTTGCGTCGTCGTCGCCGAGCGGCGTGACAAACCCACGGGGTCGGGTTATCGCCCGGCCCCAACTTCCCCTTGCCGAAGGACAAACCGATCGTGTTGATTTGTCCGAAGGACAAACCAGTCCTGTTGATTTGTCCTTTGGACAAATCAATGTCCGGTCCAGGGCAGGCCCTGGCGCGGGTCCCGGGGCGCGGAGCCCCGGGTGGGGTTCGGGGTGAAACCCCGCCAAACCGTTCAACAACGAGCGACGCGAAACTTGTTTATCGAATGGCTCCGCCGGCGATCACCGCGGCGCTTTGCTTGGGCCCGAACAGCTTGGCAGTTTCTTCCAGCTGCTCTTTCGTCACGGATTCGAGCGCCTTCGTGACTTCCGCGGTATTCATTTTCATTTGCGCGCCGCGCGCCCGCGCAATCGCAAACGCGCGAGCGTCTTTGGCGCACGTATCCGGATGCAATTCCCGCGGTTTCAGCAGCCAATGAAAACGCTCTTTGGTTGCGGCAATTTCGGTCGCGGCCAGAGGCGCGGCGAGAATTTTCGCCATTTCATCGCGCATTCGTCCGGCCGCGGGTTCCGGTTGTTCGGTTTGTCCCACTGGACCCGTCACGAGAAGCACGTCGGGGCGCCGAATGGGATCATATTGCGTCAGCCATGTTCGCGGCTCGGCCGGTTGGTCCAAAAGTCGCGAAGCCAAGACCAAAAACGGCGCATACGTTGCGTCCGTAAATGCCGGTACGGGAATGGCAATTGCGACGGCCGTGGGTTTGTCCCCCATGACCAGCGTGCCTTTGACGGTTGCTTCTCCCGGGTCGCGTAATACGGGAGGCGTGCCCGCCGCCAATGAAGTAAAACCCGTTTCGACGCGAGCGCGAACTTTTTCCCCGTCGTATTTGCCTGCAATGACCATGCGCGTATTGCCGGGTTTGATATTCCCTTGCCAATACGTCTGCAACTCTCCCACCGTAATGGCTTCGACTTCCGCCGCAATTCCCCGGTGTTTGCCATTGCCGCGTGAAGGTCGCACCGCTTCTTCCGCCAATTGAACAGCGGTTTTTTGCGCGTCGTCACCCTGAAGTTTGCCCAGTTCTTCGAGCATTCGCGTTTTTTCACGCGTCAAATCCGCTTCCGTCGGCGTCCGTTGCGCCATCCAAGAAGCCATATCGTCAATTTCCAAAAGAACTTGCTCTTCCGTACCGACGACCGACATCATGAGGTAATCATTGCCGACCTCAACCGTGCGTTCGGGGCGTCCCTGAGGCGCCGACGTTGCAAACAATCGACCGACAAGTTGCGCCATACCCGAACGACCTGCCGGATCATGATCAATACCCACGTGGATCAAAACGACGAACGCCGCTGATTCACCGCAAGGGCCCGTGACGAGATCCACGTCGAGCCCGTTGCCCAATTTCAAAGGCAGCTCGACGAGCTTGGGTTCCGGCGGCGCTTCCGTGGTGCGTTCTTGTGGCGTACGCGAACACTGACAAGAAGCCAACGGCGCGGTCAGCAATGCCAGCGCCAATGCGACGAATGCGGGGCGATTCAACATCGGGCGCGGATTGTCGCGCGCAACCCTTGGTCTGTCCATACATTTCGCACGGTAAACGTAACGGGCTCATTCCGTTTGCCGTGCAAACGTGCGACGAACTACGTCTCCTCGAAATAGTCGTTATCGACGCGAGGCACCGTGAACTGTCGATGCGTGACGCCGACGCCGTGCTCGATCATCAATGCGGTCAAACGGGCGCCGTCCACGAGAATGACGCTTTCCACACGTGCGGCGAACTCTTGCGCTTCGCGGGTGAATGTCGACGAAGTAATGAATACGCCTTTGCTTGCGCGGCGGCTGGCAAGAGCCCCGTAAAACGCCTGAATATCGGGTCGTCCCACGGAGCTGGCCCAACGTTTGGCCTGGATATACACTTTTTCAAGGCCCAAACGATCCAACGAAATCATGCCGTCAATGCCCCCATCGCCCGAGCCGCCCACGTGATGCAAATCCGCGCGGCTCATTCCGTAACCCAAGGCATGCAGCAAATCGAGCACCAGTTTTTCGAAGAATCGCGGTGACGATTCGGCGATCGCGCTCAGCAGATCATGTGCCACGCTCTCCCGCAATTCATGTAATGCGCTCTCGATGCGCTCTTCGGGGGCATGGCTTGCCGCCAAACCATCGTTTGTCACAGAGGAACGATTACCATCTTCCGACGATCGACTGCCGCTTCTATCACCTTCGACGCGAGCCAGCGCTTGAATTTCTTGTGCCGTCAGAGGTCGCGGGTGACTCACCATGTAACGGACGCCCGCATCCGTAATTTTCCATAACCCACGCCGCGGACTGGATGAATATCCCCGGCGCTTGATACGATCGTGGGCCCAACCAATTCGGTTCTGATACACCGCCTGCATGCCGCTCGGCAGCAATTCCGCCCGCTCGAGCTCGCTCAACTGAAAATGTTCGGCGAGTTTTTCATACACCTCCGCCGTGCGTAACCCGTCGGGGTACTTCACGAGCAGCCGGAGCAGCGGTTCGATGCAGGTATCGTAGGTCGGAATGGCCATGGCGAGGAAATCCGGAAGGGTGCGCCGAAGCTACTACAGATGGTGTGGAGAAGGGAAGGGCTCATCGACGCGATTTTTTTTCCGTCTGCACTTACAACAGGGCTTCGCTCGCCACCAGGTCGCGAATCGCGTCCATCATTTCCGGCGGCAAACCTTCGGCGGCATCTTTACCGCCCGGCAAAGATAGATCTTGGCCGAGAAAATCCATGAGCACCCGCAAGTCGAGGCCCGAACCTTTTCCCGACAAACGCAACCCCAAATGCCCCAAATGACAGCCCGCTTTGAACATGGCGAGCGGCAGAACCGCGACGGGTCTTCGTACGTGCATGCACCTTAGAATTTCTTTGATCCACGCCGACCATTCGATTCCGTACGTCTCGAGAGGCACATACACGGAGCTCGGGGGACGCGTGAGCGCAATTCGCGTCGCGCGTGCTACATCCTGTGCCGTAATCAAGACGGTTTTTCCAGGAAAAACGAAAAAGACCGGCATGCGTCGTAACGATTGCACGAGCGGTGCAAATAAGCTCGGATGTCCGGGCGTTGCGCCCATGACAAACGGAATCTCCAAAATACCGAAACTCACGCCCGGCCAATCTGCCGCATACTTTTCGATCAAACGCACTTGGGCCACTCGGCTGGCAATGTAGGGGTGTTTTTCGGTCAGCCTCCATTCGGGATGCAGTCGTGCGTGCGTCGCAAAGTAAGAATTGTACAAGACAAACGACTGAATACGTCGACCCATGGATGCGGTCAAGACGCGTTCGAGAAGACCGACATTTTGCTCGTGAAAATAGGCGGCGGGCGACGCGTACTTTTCGAGGTTCACCAGGCGGCGATCGTCGGCTCCGGCCGCGTACACGATTTCATCGTAAACTTCGACCAATTCGCGTAATTCCGAGGCGGTCATACCTCCGATGTCCCCGCGTTGCACGCGAACGTTGTCCGGCAATTGCGTTTTCGCGGCCGTCGAGAATGTTCCACGCCCGAAGAGGACCACTTCCTCGCGATGCGAGGCCAACTCCTGCGCAAGGTAATACCCCAAAAAGCCCGTCCCGCCGAAAACCAATGTGCGCCGGGATTTTTCCTGTATGGAATTCACGCTCGTCCCCCGTTATTTTTATGCCACTCGAGCGCCACGCGCACGGATTCTTCCAATGGTCGAGGTTTGTGGCCGAGTTTGTCGGCGGCTTTGCGGCCGTCAAAACGATGCTCCATGCCGACCGTGTGCATCGAATACTTCGTCATCATCGGGCGACGCCCCAAGAACGTCCGCATGAGCGGCGCATACAGCGGTTCGAATGCGGCCAAAAACTTGCACAGCCACATCGGCATGAAGAAGTTTGGCGCGGGAACGCCCGCGACGCGAGCGCATAGAGGCATTAAATCGCGAAACCTCACCGTATGCCCCGGGAGCAAGAATACCTCGCCCATGAATTCGCCGCCTCGAATTCGCATCATGGCCTCGATGACGTCGTGAATGTCCACGAAATCATAACTTGCGTCGATTCCTATGGCCATCCCGCCATTGGCGATGAGATTGATCATCACGCCGAAGTCCGAACCTCGATAATCATGCGGCCCCATGATTCCCGTCGGACAAAGGATCGTCGCGCGAAGCCCGCGGTTTTTGATCGCTTCGAGCACCGAACGTGCCGCCAGCGCCTTGCTGATTCCATACGCCCCATAAACGCGTTCCGGGTCAAACCCACACGCCTCGGAAATCGTTCCGCCCGCCGGTGGCTCGCTCAATGCATGCACCGTACTCACGTATGTCAAATGCCCGACCTGATGTTGGAGGCATGCTTCAATCACGTTTTTGGCGCCTTCCGCATTGACCTTCAGCGCCAGCGCACTCAGGGCCGAATCGGCGTGAATGCAAATCACGGCCGCCAAATGAAACACTTCACTCGCCCCTTCGAATGCCCGACTCACCGCGGCCGCATCCGTAATATCCCCGCGAAAAACCTCGATATGCGGGTTTTCTTGCAATACGTCGGCCAACGCGGGCGCCGGGTCGCGCTCCTCTAAAAAAAGCCTCAGCCTCGGCGTACCCAAATCGACGAGCCGCCGTACGAATACATTCCCAACATGTCCGCTTGCACCGGTTACGACAATCACGAGATGCGCCAAGTATCCGAAGTACGCGCGAGTTGCAAGAAGAAACGTATTTCTCGATAGATGCGTCGTTTTGCGGATTCTTCGTCGGAATCGGCGTCGCCGGCAAGAAATCAGCAGAGGCTCGTCCTTGTTCGATAAGCCAACGCTGAATCCTGCATTCGTTACGTTAGGCGAGTTTGGTTCGCCGGTGCGTGAGTCGGATATCTCAATCCAGTATTTCATTGCCGTGAACGAATCTTCGTGATCGTTCGACGTTCGTCTTAACGACTGTCATGCCGCTCGAGAGAGGGAATTTCTTTGTTGTTCCTTGGGCGTCCAGCATGAGCTCGCAGCCTGTGGCGTCACTTCCCCACACGATTGTCCTGTACGTACCGCTGGGCAGCGAAAAGGTAATTCCGGCAAAACCCGGTCCGGTCGGGGCTTGCGTCGGAGTCCACGGCGATATCACCGCTCCCACGTGATTGATAATGATCAAATGCGGCAAGGTCGCCCCATTGGATGCCGAACACGTCACGGCGGCTTTGAGCAAATGCCCTCCAGGCCAAGGCGTAAACGCTGGAGTACTGCTTTTTTCCAGTTCTTCGATGATTTTCTTGACGCGCGGACCGGGTTTTTCCAGGGCTTTGGCATCGCGTAAGGCCGCCTCGCGCCCATCGAATACGCGCGCTCGACAACGAAACACCTCGGAAAGCACGTCATCCGATTTCGGATCGAGCTCCGCGGCGGAACGCCAATGCGCACAAGCTCGTCGTTCATCTCCCGCGGCTTCGAATGCGCGGGCCGCCAACGTATGCGAAAGGGTTCGTCGGGGTCGAAGTTCGGCCTGCGTATCCATTTCGAGCGTCGCGTGCTGCATATCGCCTCGCGCCGCAGCGGCGTGCCCAACGAGCTCATGGGCGTCCGAGGAATCGGGATCGGCTTCGGCAAATCGTTGCGCCTCCGCCATTGCATCTTCGAATCGACCTCGCTGCAACAATCCCCGAATGAGCGCCGTGCGTGCCCGTCGGCTTTGTGGCGAATTTGCCAGAGCGTTGCGCAGCTTCTGCAATTCCTCTTCGCCTGCGCGGTTCCATTCCGCAGTTTCCAGGCTGTGCTGCGTGTTATTGAATTCCACCCAATGCCCCCAGCCTCGGCCCATGGGTTTCGATCGCGGAGCGGGACCGTCCAAATCAGAAGGATCAAATGACTTTCGAGGTGCACTCATGGGCGGCGGCGGTCCTGCGTTTCCGCCTCCGGCCGTCGTTGCGGCCGGCTGGGCACTTGCCACTGCATCAGGTGCCGCGCCAAAACTCGCATCGCTTTGGTCGTCGGCTTTTCGCGTGGTTCGTTGTACCCCGAATTCCGCGAACATTCTTTCATTTTCGAGGACCAAAAATGCTGTATGCCGCGACATGACATGAAATCGTTTGGAGAGATCAACCGCTTCTTTGATCAACGAGGGCTCGTCCGATGTCTCCGCTTCGCGAATACGAGCCTCCGCCCAAAGTCGGGGTACCAGAGGGTTTGCCTTGTCCGACGTCCCGTTTGTCGCGGCTTTACCGCCGTCGATGGCTCGGCGAAGCTCGTACTTTCCTCCCGCAAATTCACCTTGAAGGACGATGTCGCCCGCGGCGTTTCCGTCCATCTTTCCAAACAGCATGATTTCCTGGCCGAGACGCACATTCGGCAATTGCCTTGGAAAAACCTCTTTCATCGACACGGGCAATGTCGCCGTCATCCAACGGACGACCGGAGCGCGAAGACCCATTCCAATTTCGGCAATACGTTGTTCGAGGTGATCACCCGTGTGCACCTGTTCGAACGTGCCCCCGAGCGTGCGCGCGAGGCCCGCGAGCGTGATTGCGTCGACGGTTCGTCCGGTCCCCAAAAATCGCAGGTCAACTTTTTGCGGATCGAGTTTGGCGCGGACACGCGTGGCGATCGTTTCCGCGCTGAGTTCTCCCGCGGTCGGCGAACCATCGCCGAGATAGATGATTTGGCCCGAACCGCCGGGAGCGAGCCGTTCCATGGCCGTGAGCAAAGAGCCGGAGATGTCGGACGATCCCCCGGGGGTTTTTCCTTGCAACCACTTTTCGGCGGCCGTCATTTCCGCCTCGGTCGATACGGAAAATCCTTTTTCGGGATAGGACGTGCACGCGCTGTCACAAGCCAGAAGCACAAATTGTTCGTCCGGGTCCATTTGTCGCAAGACCCCACGCACCAATTGAATCGTTCGGTCCAACGTTTCCCGCGATTGACTGTGGCTCGTATCGACGGTCAAAACCACATCACGACGAATTCGCTGCGGAATGGGCGCTCCCTCGGGCAACGCTGCTTCGAGGCGCACGGCGAAATAGTTTGTCGGAGCAGCGACGGGCGTATCCGTCTTTGGGGTGTTTGTCGGAGTCGTCGTGGAGGGTTTTGCGGCGACCTGAAACTCGCCTTCTTTTGGCGTATATGCAGCGGTTCGAATTGCACCGCTGTTGCCCGAGCGAAAATGGACGACGAAGTCGTCGTTCGGGACGAAGTCTTTGGCGTTGTAATCCACTTGCGCTTTTCCGTCGCTCGTCGCAATGGCCGCCGCATAACCCGGCGTCATGATATCCCCAACGGAACCTTCGGTCGTGGATGCTCGAATCGAAAGCGAAAAATCGCTGATTTTCGTTGCTCGATCCGCGCCGAGCGAAAGTGGATACACGTAGTGCACGCGCCCTCCTTCCGCAGGCAAAATTTGGTTGTAAGCGAGGACGACTTTGCGACTTCCTTTGGCCGGAATGGGAAAAATACGTAATGAAAATTCACTTCCGGCGACCCATTCGAGAAGCGCCGGATCCCGCGGACGAACGGTGTCGTCGACAATTTGTTGAAAAATCGTTTTCGCCCGATCTCGTTCCAAAACTTCGCCTTCCACGAGGTCATTGCCGACCCATAACGCCAGGCGCGAAATGCTTGCATCCGAAGGCAAGGGGAACATGTAGCGACCTTCGAGCACGCGGTCCGTTTCATTCGTGAATTCTTCTTCGATTTCGGTTCGCGCAAAACCATCGCGAACGACCACTTGGACTTTATGAGAAGCCAGGCGGACACCTTGAATGGTTTCGTTTGTCCCGGGAACACGAGCGGTCATGGATCCGAACCCTCGAGGCGCCGAGGTAGGCAAGGGATCGAGCGATCGGCCGTTTTCCATGAATTCGACGGGCGATTCGATGCCGGCCCAAACGGCGCGTTTGTCCGGGGCCTTGTCACGAGACAATCGCACTGTTTCACCCGACAAAACGTCGATGGAGCCGTTTTTCTCGGATTGCAGTTTGACCAGACCCTGCCGCACGCTCAGTACCGCGCCGCCATCCTGCAGCATTCGAATGGCAAATGTCGCCGACCGATCCAATGGCCACGAGGCCACCGTTCCCGGTAAATGCAAGGCATGCGTTTTACCGGCCGTTTTTCCTTTCTGATGGACGACGAGCGATCCCATTTCGAGCTGCACGGCACCGTCGCCGTCGGGTACGAATTTGATTGCGGAATTATCCAGCAATTCGAGCTCCGTCGATTCCCCGATCTCGAGCGACGTGCGTCCATCCGCGCGGGTCCTGACGACCCCCGACGCTTCGAACGTTTCTTTCGCACCAAGCGACTTGCAGTCTTTTCCTTCCGCATTGCAGCGCTCGGGGCTCGAGCCATCGCGCGCTTTGCGAATCGCAGTCGCCGACACCATCCAAGGCTCACGCGGCGCGGGCGCGGGCGGCGGTTCTTTCCGGCAGGCGGAAACGCCTGTCATCGAAAGAGAAACCTGGGTGGCGAGCAGCGTAAAAAAGGCGTTGGATCGAATCACGGGGCCTCCGAGCCGAGCTGGAATCATCGACTACGTTTCAATGCGTAGCAAGATCTATCGCGCCGTTTGTCGATTTGATTTTCGTCAGTATCGAGCGCCGTCCGTGATGCTCCGTAACGACCGGCGACACCATGCGTCATGACGCCAATGCGTTGCGATCGCCGCACGAATGCGGTGTTTTTCCGCTTCACCTTGGGCGACAAACGTGCCACGATGCCGCATCTCTATGCGTATCCCCGGCCTTTTTGTCGTTTCCGCCGCGCTCGTGGCGTGTGCTCCGTCCACACCTGAAGCTTTGAAAGCCGACGGACCGCGTGGTCGAATGCTTCAAGATGCCGCTGCTGTGCACTCGGTTCCGGTGGAAATCTTGATCGCCATCGCGCATGTCGAAGGAGGCCTTTTTCTCGCGGATCATCGTGAATTCCACGAGGATGAAGCGGTACCCGTCGCGGGTATGTTGGAATTGCGGCATGGCCGATTCGATTCGCTTGCTCGAGCCGCCGAACTTTCCGGGCGAAGTCAGAAAGATTTGGTCGAGGATTTGGTGCTCGGTACGAATGCCGCAGCGCAGGTCCTTGCGGATTTGGCTCGCGATCGCCAAATGGGCCCGCAAAAAATCGAAGATTGGGCCGATGTCGTCGAGGAAATGTCCGGTCATTATTCGACGGCCCAGCGTCGCGAATATCGAGCGGAAGTCTTCAAGATGCTGCGGCACGGGGCGACGATTCGGGCGAGAAATGGGGAAACGATTGAAATCCCGGCGCATCCGGAGATTCCCCTTGGTTTGACCATGAATCCTCCGGGGCTTCAAACACTGGGCACGCCGGAATTTCCCGGCGCAATTTGGCTCGAAACTCCGCAATTCGCGGCGACCACGTGCAATGGGACGCAGGCGCAAAAATACGATACCGACCGCGGCCCTTATTCCGTCACGATGGTCACGATTCACGATACCGAAGGCGGTTGGAATGCAAGCGTGGCGACGCTGCAAAATGACCCGTGCAAATCCGTGCATTACATCGTCGACAAAGATGGCAGTCGGGTCGGGCAATTCATTCCGGAATCGTATACGGGCTGGCATGCCGGGAATTATTGGTACAATCAGCACAGCGTCGGCATCGAACACGTCGGATATGCCGGCGTCGACGATTATCAAACGTCGATGTACAAAAAGAGCGCCGAGCTCGCGCGTACGATAGCCGATCGTTATGGTTTGCCCTTGGACCGAAACACGTTCGTCGCTCATCAAGAGGTCCCCGACCCCAATGACATTCCCAACAATAGCCCTCCGTGTCCGGATTCGCCTTCGTCGTGCATAAAAAACTTGAATTACGGCGGCGCCGGGCATCATACCGATCCGGGCATTTATTGGGAATGGTGCCAATACATGGAGCTCGTCGGAGGCACCTGCAAATGCAATGACGGCTATTCTTTGTGGAATTGCGTGTTCGATTTGTCCATGATGGTGCGCTGTCCCGAAGGTACGGTCGAAATCGTTCATTGCGCGGATACGTGCGTTGTGGAACCCATCGGCGTAAATGACCATTGTACACCTGTGGCCATGGGCAGTTCCAGTGGATCTGCGGGAGCCGGAGGTATGGGTGGTTCGTCCTCGGCGGGGGTCGGCGGCGCGGGCGGCACCGGCGGAATGGGCGGAATGGGCGGAGGCGGCGTTATGGGAGGTATGGGAGGGACAAACCAAACCGGGGGTATGGGCGGAAGTGGAGATGGCGGCGATGGAGGAACGTCGGGAAAACCCGTCGAACAACACGCTTCGTGCAGTTGTTCCATGACGGAACAATCGTCGGCGGGAGGTTTCGCAGCGATGTTGGGATTGGGTGCGTTATGGCGCGGGCGACGACGTAAGCGCTGATTCGACGTCGATTGAATTCAACGCCGCCGCAACGATCACGGGCAGGTCTTGAATTGCATGCGAATGGCGCTCAACGCATTGCTCACGGCCGTTGACGAATTCGCAATCCAAGCGGTGCCCGTTCCTCCGGCCGCCGCTACTTGGTTCAGCTGGGCTTGGGTTGGATTCGGTGCCACACCATCGCTGATGCCGATCACGTAGGTCAATACCTTCGGCGTTCCGGTCGCGTATTGTTGAGCAATCGGCAACAAGTCATCCGGCAAATCCGTCACCGTATTGCAAATGCGCGGGAAGTTATCCGACAGCAGCACGACAGCCACCTTTTGCGACGCATTCATCATCGCGTAGTTTTTCGCGTATTGCAATGCGCCTTGATAGCCCGGCGGCGGCAAACTCCCGCCCGTCGGCATCTGAAGCGCCAGCGAATTCGTCATCGCCATTTGATTGCCCGGAAGCAGCCCAAGGCTCACCGCAGGCGTTTCGTAATCCGATTGCAGGCACGAATCCGTACCGGCCGCGGACGTGCAGAATCCAAAGGGCACCATGGCGCAATCCATATCGGTCATGCAGGGGGTATTCGTTCCAAAGCAGACCATTCCCATGCTCGAACTGGGTACCGGATGATAGCCGATTCCAACGCCCATGTTCGTGGAGAGGGGATCCGTCAGGAATGTGTTGATCCCCGTGCGCATCGCGTCGAGCTTCGTACCGCCCATCGGGACGGTGTCACCCATTGATCCGGAGATATCCGCAAAGAGGTACAAATTGGACACCGTGCACGGCGTGCATGCTCCATTTTGACAAATACCATTGCAGGGTTTGTTGCACCCGCCGCAATGCGTCGTATTCGTCATCGTATCGACGCATTGGCCGCCGCAATAGGTTTGGTTATTCGGACAAATGCACGCGCCGTTCAAACATCCCGCGCCCATGGGACACGGCATGTTGCATCCACCGCAATGTTGCGGATCGGACATCGTATTGACGCAGCTCATGCCGCAAGGCGTTCCGAGGCACGTGCAGAGCGAATTGGCACAAGAATATCCGCTCGCGCAGGTCTTGTTACAACCGCCGCAATTCAGCGGATCCGTTTTGGTGTCGACACACGCGCCATTACATGTGGTTGCTCCGCCCGGACAAACGCATTGCCCGTTCATGCATGTCGACGCGCCCGTACAAGCATTGTTACACATCCCGCAATGCGTGTTGCTCGTCATTTTGTCGATGCAATCCACCCCGCATGTATTGGCGGGCGGACATGTACACGCGCCCGCCTGACATACGGACAAACCCGGACAGGTCGCGTTTTCGTCGGGCATACCATTGCAGTTGTTATCTTTTCCGTCGCATTTTTCGATGGCTCCGGGGTACGTCTCGGCCAGGCTGTCATCGCAATCCGCTCCACCGCAAACGATGGGCGATTGGCCGTCCTTATCCTTGTCGAGCGGCGAAAAGACGCATACCGACGTCGCCAGATCGCAGTGAATATTCGACTTGCAAGGATCGCCGCCGAGCTTCTGAATGCAAACCGCGTCGTCGGCGCAAATCGTAACGTCGACGCAACCTTTATCAATTTGACAGAGTTTACCCGGAGGACATGCCGTCGGGCCGCTGTTCGGTCCCACGACGTGCTCACACATTCCCGCATTGCACGTATCGATCGTGCAATTGAATCCATCATTGCAATCCGCAGCGGTGGAACAGCCACCCGAACCACCCATGCCCGCAGTTCCGCCCGAACCGCCCATTCCGGCTGCGCCGCCATTGCTGGAACCACCGGTTCCCGTACCGCCCATTCCGCCGCCTCCGGAGCCCGCCATCATGCCCCCGGAACCGCTGGAATTTCCGCTGCTGGAGCTCGAATTCGAACTCGACGAAGAATTGCCTCCCGAACCGTCGCCGCCCACGGACGAAGCTCCACTGCCGCTCGTCGCCGGAGGGGCCGTATCGCCGCATCCGACCGCGATTGCCCCGACAAACGTCGTGATTCCAAATGTGACCGCAAGAACGTTTTCCCTGTATTTCATGGGTGAACTCCGTTTTTCCCTTCCTCTTCCAGAATGCCCGAAGGCGTAGCACCAAGCTGGGGACAAACGCCAGACAATTCGTTCAGGTGGGAAAGAAAAACCGGGTGTGTCGCAACGTGACGGAGGAAAAACGTCGTGCGCGCGGCCGGTTTGCCGGGATACGCCCTGCGAAGTTTGCGTTTGAATGATTATCGTCCGGCGAGCAAGCGAATCTCTCGGGCGATTTCGTCGACGGAGCTTTCGGGGTTCCCCGCGTGAATATGCCGAATGACACCCTGTTTGTCGATGACGAATGAAACGGGTATTTTCGGCAATCGATAGGCCGCCGTGGTTTTTTGCTCCTTGTCCCAAACCACGGGGTACTTTATGCGGGTCATTTGCGCAAATTGTTCCAATTGCTCACGGCCCGTGTCGGGCTCATCGACACTGACGGCAATGATGGCCAAATCGGGACCGTATTGGTCGAGCAGTGCTTGATATTTCGGAAACGACTTCTGGCACGGAGCGCAAAAGGTGGCCCAGAAATCGATAATGACGACCTTGCCTCGAGCCTCTTCCAATGTTGCCGGACCGTGACCCACGACAAATTCTGCGGTAATCGACGGCGCATATTGACCGATTGCCGGTCCCGTTACCGTCACGGGGGCAATCGGTTCATCGGTCCCGGATTCGGCGTTCCGTATCGTTGGAGATTCGGCGCCCGCAGAATCGGCGTGTTTTTCATTGCCCGGTGATGCTGCTGCGTCGGTCGCCACGGTCGTGATGTGTTGGTATTGAGGTGCCCCGCATCCCGCCCCGAGCAGGACAAACCATAACATATTGCGTGGGGCGAATCTGCGACAACCGCCGGAACGATGTCTATTGTGTATCATGGTAAACTCAGCCTCGAGCGTCGCGTTTTCGACGATGAACGTAGATCTATTCGCATCCGTCGGGCCCGCAGGTAGCACCTTCCTGCACAACCACCGGCTTCGCCGCCAGCTTATTCCACGCTTGATTTAATGCCTGCAGCATTACTTCGCTCGGTTGAGCTCCGGAAACGGCATATAAACCACCAAAGAGGAAAAATGGCACGCCGTTGATTAATTTCACCCGGGCCTCCCGTTCGTCCGCACGAACCTCACCCGCGTACGCGTCGCTCGCGAGCGTTGCACGGACGAGCTCTTCGTCGAGGCCCACTTCGGCGGCCAATCGAACCAATGTTTCCGAATCGCCGATGGCCTCGCCTTCGGAAAAATAACCGCGCAGAAATCGTTCTTTCAAGGCGTCTTGTCGGCCCCGGGTGGCGGCGAGGTGCAAGACGCGGTGCGCATCGAATGTATTTCCCGGCTGCATTTTATCGAAATGGAAATCAATGCCATCCGCTCGAGCCATATTGGTCATGCGATCGAGCATCGCTTGGGCTTGAGCGACCGAGGCTCCGAATTTCTTGGCGAGACGTTGCACATTGGGAATGGATTTGTCCACCGAACGAGGCATCGACGGGTCGAGCTCGAAGGCGCGCCAAATGATTTCGACGGCATCTCGATGCGGGAATTGCTCGAGCGCCGCGTCGAGGCGACGTTTTCCAACAAAACACCAAGGGCAAGCAACATCGGACCAAATCGCGATACGAAGCTTTTGCATGGGCCGAAGGTAGCTCGTTTTGGGGCGCGGCGCGAGAGGCGGGCGAAAAAATTTGGGCGGCGACGATCCAATCGCCGAGCGAAGTTCCTGCTGCCGGAAAATCGCGAACGAGGCTCTGAACTGGGGGTGACATTCGGCCCCGAGCGTTGATTCAATCAATTCATTGATGTCGCCACGGTCGCCGCGGTAAATCAAGCGGGTTACCGAAGCCCGTCCCGAAGGACAAACGACGACGTGCACCGAGGTTTGTCGAAATGACTCACAAGCGGTTTTACAGAGTGAAACTCGTTTGTCGGATGAATCGGCGCGAGCGAGGGGAGCATTGCGCAAAGAAAAAGGCGGGTTCGAGCGTCGCCCGAGACCCGCCTTTATCGAGGTGAACGAGGTGAAAGAGGTGGATCAGTATCCGCCACGGCTGCCGCCGCGACCACCGCCACCGCCACGACCGCCACCAAATCCGCCGCCGCCGCCGTAGCCGCCACCACCGCCACGGCCGCCGCCACCACCGTAGCCGCCACCACCGCCACGGCCGCCGCCGCCGAATCCACCGCCGCCGCCACGCGGAGCGCGCTCTTGCGCTTCATTGACCTTGATCGGACGGCCATCGAGCATGGTGCCGTTGAGTTTCGCAATGGCTTCGCTCGCGGCTTTGTCATTGCCCATCGTCACGAACGCAAAACCGCGCGGTTGGCCGGTCTCACGATCCGTGGGCATGGCAATTTCGCGAACTTCGCCCGCGGCGGCAAAAGCGGCCTCGAGCGATGCTTGCGTGGTGCTGAACGAAAGATTCCCGACGTAAAGACGATTTCCCATGTTGATCTCGTGGCTTCTCTTGCAGGGTAACTCAGAGGGTCACTCAAGGACCTCGCGCCGGCCGTTCGTTGAAGCCATCAAAAGCGAATCGGAGGCACTCTTGGCGTCCAAATCACCCACCATGGGAAATTTGTCCGCTGCCGCGCACGTTGCGTCATCCAAATCTTCCAAGCGAGCATCGTTCTTCAGAGGAGCGACGTGCCAAGCGGTCAGGGACGTTTTCGTGTACGTGGCGAACCTATCGCAAGCGAAGCCGCTTGGCAAGTATTTTGTCGACTTTTTTTTACGGGCAGAAAAACCCCGAATTTCAGCGCGTAGCCCGCGTCGAAGGGTTTGTCCGGGCGCGCCGGGTTGGTCCCCCCCGAACTCGTCCCCACCCGTGCCGGATGGCGATGCCCCAACGTCCACACCAACTTCGGGTTGGTCGGGGATCAAGTCGACCCATCACCCCGAATCCCGAAATGCCCGACATCATGGCACTTCGACCACGACCCCGCGACTCTCCACCATACTGCGCCCGGCCGCACTGATCGCATATCGACCCGTCGGCAAATCAAATGATTTCGTCATTGCCGGAACAATACGATCCACCGCGAACGTCACTCCGTCGTCATGATACACGACCCAGGCAAACACGTCCGCCACATGGCTCATCGTAATGGTCGAGCCCTCGAGCTTCACCGTCGGAGGATCCACTGGTTCGTTGACGAGCGCAAACACCGGCGGCGAAAGCGCGGGAACGGCGTAAAAGTCATTTCGGAAGACGTCCCGAATGCCCGATTGGTTTTTCTTGAGCGGATCAATGTGGAAGAAAATGTTGCCCAACGATCCCGACCCGGCCAAAGACCGCGACAAGGCCACTTGGGTTTGGAATTCTTGCACCGTCCAGGACGCGCTGCTGTCGAGCTTCGACAAGTAATTGCCCGCGAATGTGTATCGACCATTTTCCGGAAGCTTCGACCACCAATCAATGAGCGTTCCATACGCTTGTGCCATTTGCGTGGACGGCCAATACAGCTGAGGCGCCAAATAATCCACCCAACCTTGGGCTTTCCACTTCACCGGATCGGCGAACAAACTATTGTATTGATCGAGCCCCGAAATGCCCGCGGGCATGCCCGGGCGATAAATCCCAAATGGACTTATGCCGAAACGAACCCAGGGTTTTACCGTTCGAATTTCATTGGAAACACGTTCGACCAGCGTATTTACGTTGTTGCGGCGCCAATCTTCCAGCGAAAGCAGCCCTCCCATGGCCGTGTATTCCGCATACGTCGCGTTGTCCGGAAATGGCGTCGCCGAGGGATACGGATAGAAGTAATCGTCGAAATGGATTCCATCGATATCGTACCGCTTCACCACATCGCCGATCACGGCGCTGACGTGGTCCTGCACGTCCTTTGCTCCGGGATCCATCCAAATCGCCGTGTCGTACGTGTATGCGTATTTCGCGAGCGTCACGGAAATATGCGTATTCGCCGCGGCGCTCGATTTATTCGACTTGGCCCGATAAGGATTCATCCAAGCGTGCACTTCAATGCCGCGCGCGTGCGCCTCCGAGACCAACGTTTCGAGCGGATCGTAACCGGGATCCAGACCTTGCATTCCCGTGAGAAATCGGCTCCAAGGTTCGAGGTCCGATTTGTAGAGCGCGTCGGACTCGGGGCGCACCTGAAAGAAGATGGCATTGCAATGACTGTCGACGAGCACATCCAAGAGATTGCTCAATTCAGCCTGTTGCTGCGTCGCCGAAAGCTGCTGGCTGCTCGGAAAATTGATATTGGATACCGTCGCCACCCAAACGCCGCGTAATTCCCTCGAATGGCCGACATCGACCAGCTCCGGCATGGGTATCGGATTGCCCGCATCATCCGCCGGTCCGCCGTCGTCGGATACCGCCGCGTCGGGCATATCGCCGGCGTCGAATTCGCCGCCGTCCGACTCACCAGCGTCAACGCCGATATCCGGTGGATCCGGCGGTTGTTCGCCGTCATCGACGCAAGCCCATAAAAGAACCGGTAACAAAGGCAAAAGATAATACGCGCGCATGGACGCTCATCATGACGTGTTCGCTGCGTGATGGCAAGGATGATTTCCATGCCGGACATTCATTCGTGAAGCCGCTTGGAGATTTGTTGGACGGCGATGTCGATGGATATTGCGTTCCCAGCAAAAACCGACCATGACCCACGAAGATATGAAAACCAAAGCTCTCTTGGCGTGGATCGCTGTGCTCGTAGGTTGCGAGTCGGCTCCGGCGACCGAAAAACCCTGCGATACGACGATTCTTTTTGGGCGACCCAATGCGAAAACCGGCCTGACCGACGCGCAATGTAAACCGCGTTGCGCCTGTTCCACGCCGTCGTTCGAAGCACCTGATTATTCGGCCGACGATGCCGCCGCACTTCTGCAATGGTCGCTCCTCGAACCATTTCCCGAATTGTCATCGGATCCTTATGCAATGCCTGCTCCGGCTCCCGGGTCGACAACGGAGGTGTGTGCGGTGGTGCCGAAAGCTGCCGGATCGCGCGAATATCGATTGCAATCGCATGATACGGCGGAATCGGCCAAGGCCGCCGGCGCGTTGGTGACGCATTACGGCGCGTGCGGGTTGTGTTCGACGTTGGCGGATTTGTCCGTTTATATGCGCGAGCTGGATTTGACGACGCCCGTACGTGATTGCGGTATCAAGTATTTATCCGGCCCCATGGCGGACCACGTGCAGTGCTTGCAGGATCTGGGTTTTACCAAGCCGTGTGCTCAGATTTGGTACTACAATACCGTGCATACCCGCCAAGTCTGCGAATTGCCTTGTTTTGCAACCCTGGGCAAACCATATCAATTGGAAGATGGTTCGCTCAACGAATGTCTGCAATGCGATGAAGACCAAAGCGGCCCCGTCTTCAAAGCCATCGCCGGACGAACCAGGCGAAATACAGGTATTGCTTCAGCTTTGTGCCGTCCTTGCAGCGAAGTCCAGCCCATCGTGCATGCGTATCCGTGATCGAGACGCCGCTGAACGATCTGCACGGTGGCGGAACAATTCGGACCGCGGTGCCGAATCGTCGGGTTATGTGTCGGCCGTTCTTGTCCTCGTGGCCATCGTCAAAAAACAACCTGTGCGCGTCGGGCAAACTTGACAGGTTCCCTACTTTTGGGAATCATGCTCAGCGATGAGCTCGACGGGGAAAAATCGCGCCGTTGTCAACGGTGGTGACGCGGCGACAAACCTTCTGCCTCCGCCTCCACCGAATGTGCCTCCGGACCTCACGCGGGCGACCGCCAAATACAAGCGGCATGCTTGGATTGCGGGTTTTGGTTTGCTTGCGTTTGTCGCTTTGTACTTATTTTTGACGGGCTGGTTTTGCTGGACAGCGTATCGTTTGATTACATTTGCGCTCGGCCCGGCGCGCGAGGGCGTGTGGCCATTCGTCGCCGGCGTTTTGTCGGCGCTCTTGGGCGCGTTTTTGCTCAGCGCCATGTTTTTCATCAAAACCGGCGGCGATGCCAAGAGCAACGAAATCACCGCCCAAGACGAACCCGAGCTGTTCGCTTTTTTGAATGCATTGGCCGATCGCGTCGGCGCACCGCGGCCGCATCGCGTATTTCTTTCTTCGCGCGTCAATGCCGGCGTTTTTTACGACCTCTCGTTTGCCAATTTGCTCCTGCCCACCAAGAAAAACTTGGATATTGGCCTGGGGCTTGTAAATTCATTGACGCTCAGCGAATTCACGGCCGTTCTCGCCCACGAATTCGGTCACTTTGCCCAACGCTCCATGGCCGTCGGTCGATGGGTTTACACGGCGCAGCAAGTCGCCGGACAAATCGTCGTGGCGCGTAGTTGGCTGGACAAACTGCTGGCGGGGTTGTCGACCGTCGATATTCGCGTCGCCTGGATTGGTTGGTTCATGCGGCTCGTCGTCTGGTCCATTCGTTCGTTGCTCGATACGGCATTTCGATTGGTTGTTCTCGCCGAACGGGCGCTCGGCAGAGAAATGGAATTTCAGGCGGATTTGGTCAGTGTTTCCGTCACCGGCAGCGATGCGCTCGTGCATGCATTGCATCGCTTGGGCGCCGCCGATGAAGCGTGGAACGTGGCCCTCAGCGTCATGGCGCGAGAAGCTTCACGCGGTCGTATGGTCCCGGATTTATTCGCCTTGCAATCGCGCGTCATCGAGCATACCGCTCGCATTCTGAATGAGCCGGATCATGGCGCTTCGCCGAAATTGCCGACGGAGCATCCGGAAGAGCACCGCGTATTCGAGCAGGAATTGGCTGAACCTCCCCGCATGTGGTCCACGCATCCGCCGAACCGCGATCGGGAACTCAATGCAAAACGCGTTTATGTGCTGGCAGAGCTCGATTCCCGCTCGGCATTTTGTTTGTTTCGCAATCCGGAAAAACTGCGCCGCGACGTCACGACGTCCATGTTGTCCACGCTCGAAACGAAACTCGAGAAAGGTACGGAAGAACAAGCGCTCGCGGCTGTCGACGAGCGATTTGGCTCGACGTTGTTTCACGAACGCTATCGAGGTATTTACCTCGGTCGAGCGATTGGTTTGGCCACAAAAACTCCGGCGGCGATGGTCGGGCCGGCAGTCGATGGGTCGACGTTGCACGAACGTTTTGCCGAGCTTTATCCTGAATCATTGGCGGGGGAAATCCGCGACTTTCGCGTGCAAAGCAATGAACGCGCGGCGCTCGAGGCATTACGTGACGGTATTCTCGATGCTCCCGGAGGAATCATCCAGCATCGCGGTCGGGCCATTCCACGCCGAAAACTGGCCGGAGTCATTGAAGAGGTCACCGCCGAAGTCAATGCCATGCGTGACCGCATCGAAGCGCATGATCGTTCGTGTCGTGCAGTGCATCTCGCCGCCGCCCGCGCTCTCGGGCAGGGCTGGGAAGCTTATCTCGTCGGCCTGATTCGATTGCATCATTATACAGCTCACGTCGAAGCCAATTTAGGCGACGCTCGAGGGTATTTGGCAAATGTTTTTGCCGTGGTCACGGCCGATGGGCGTGTGAGCCCAAGCGAACGCACGCGTTTGATTACGGCGTGTGTCGAGGTGCATTCGGCGCTGCGTGAAATCTATGGTCATCGGCAAAGCGTGCGATTGCCGGACGAAATTTTCGATCGCCTATGGAAAGCCATCGGGCCGAAGGCGGAAAAAGAGCGCCCGAAGAAGTTTTCCGCATTGCTCGAGAATGAATTTTCGTTGCCGCATGCGAATGAGCAGAACATCGGGGAATGGTTGCAGGTGATCGACAGCTGGGTCGACGATCCCATGCATATTTTCGGGACGCTCGAACGAGTGAGCCTCGAAATGCTCGTCGAAGCGGAACACGTCGTGCGTCGGGCATTCGAAGAAGAATCGGATCCCGGCGCCGCGCCTGAAGCTCCGATTGTTCCCGATCGATATCAAACGCTCACCCGGAGCGAACGACGCGAGCGGCAAAAGCAGCTGGATTTATGGAATCGTTTTCAAATCGCCGATGGGTTTTTCCCGACGCTCGGGCGCCTCGTCGTGGCAGGGGGCATTCTCGGAGCCGTGATGGTTACCGCATCGCACGCAGATGAAGCGACCGGAGCCAAACGATCGAATTTGCCCATGACATCCGGTTTGACCATCGTGAATGGTTTGGATGTCCCCGTGGTGGTCGATATTTCCGGACAAACGATTCACGTGCCCGCTCGTGAACGGGCTCAGGCGACGTTGTCGGCAACGCATGAAGTCGTTGTGCGTACGCGCTTGGAGATCGGCGATGAAATTGAATCGTTCCGGCAGCTCGTACAAGCGCCGCGGGATTACGTCTACAATATCGCCGGCGCAACGCCGCTATTGCAACGTGCGGAGCGAATCGGAACGAAAGCGCAAGGTTCTTCGCGATGGCTTGGCGCTCCGAAATGGTATTCCGCGGTCGAAGACATGACGTTCGAATCATGGCGCCTTCGGGAACAAAGAGCCGCGATGGGCGGGATCGTTCAGGTTCGTCTTGGTACGCCCTTTGATGCCGTACCCGACGCACTTCTCAGCAATGTCGCAGACCCGGCGGAACGCAATCAAATCATCCTCGCGCACGCATCGTGGGATTCGCCGAGTTCGCGGTGGATTCGAGTCTGGCTTGGGCGAGCGCGTGATTTGCCGCGTTTTGATGAATTGCTCAACGAACGGCTGACGCGTTATCCTCACGATGTTTTTGCTTGGGAAGTAAAACAGGATCGCGCCAAAGATGCCGACCGCAAAAGAATCTGCGACGACGTGCGCAAACGCGCGGAGCAGTCCCGCGAAGACGTCGATTGGCTTTACCTGTCATTACGTTGCGATCACGATCCCTCTTCGGATGGCAAAGCATTTTTGGATGAATTCCGAAAACACCAATATCATCCTTATCTGGCCGATATCGCGGCGAATGAATTTTTGCGCCAGGGAAAGTATTCGGAAGCGATCGCCGCGTTGGAGGTTTCCACGAGCGTCTCCGCCCTCGCCGAGGAACGCTCGGTTTACCAGGCTCGGCTCATGCGTGTCGCGAATACACCGAAGCTCGATGATAAATTCGCACAAATGGCCCAACAATCGGTGATGTTCAAAATGGTCCTCGACGTCGAGTTTGGCCAAGGCTCGACGCCGGCCACCCAGGCGTCTTATTGGTTGGGCGTCGGACGTCTTTCGGACGCCATGGCCATCGCCAAAACCGACCCGGTACGATTACGCGATATATTCGTCTTCGTGGCGGCTTCGGAAGGCGCGCCGCGCATGTATGTGGACGAATTCTTGAAACTGCCGGCAATTCATGAAGTCACCGATGCCACCTGGGCCGAAATTGCCCTTTTGGATCGCGAAGGACGGGCTCATGCCGATCTCGACGCATTGGTAAAACAAAACTCCGGAGCGTATGCGGAAAAGGTTTTGCCTTTTGGTACGCTTGGGTTTTTGAAAAAAGGACGAGGAATCGTCGATACCGCGTTGGCCAAGCTGCCTCTGGATCAACAGGCGGCGGCATGTGTCATGGCGTTGGTTCGCGACGCCGCGCTTGCGCCGAAGAGTTGTCGCGCGCTCGTGAATGCGTACTACTTCTTCCCGGAAAAACCTCATTTCAAGAATTGATTCGTCGCCGCTTGTCGAATCAAGGTGCGGCGTGTGGAATCCGACAAACACATCGGTGCTCGCCAATGCCACGGCCGCCGTCGTGAATCTCAATCTGGTCTGGTAGGAAACCTCCGCAAAAGTTCTTGCTTCTCTTTCTCACCTTTGGCATCATCCGCGACAATAGGCAGCATGCGCCTTTCGCTTGGTCGCCATTTGCCAGGCCTTCAAAACAAGCAATCTTACAAGGGATGAATGCCCCATGAATTCCAAGACACCAAAGACGATTCTCTCGTTGATCTGGGCAACAGCGCTTTTGGGGGCAGGCTGTGTCGACCCGTCCCTTCAAACCCTCGACGAAGAAACTTCATCTTCTCGGGCGTCTCAGCCCCCGACGCCTTCGTTTTCCAAAGAATTGCGAGCGGCATACATTGCGGCGGTTCAAGCCCAAGCTTCGGATGAATATTCGGCCCGATCCTTTGGCGACATCAAATACTTGAACAATCCCGCCCAACGATTCTCGCTGACCGTCGATTCCAAAGGTTTGACGCTGGTTCCAGAAGGAAAAACCTGGCATTTGGCTTTGCGCACGGATGCCGTCGGATGTTCGGAGACCGAGGTTCCCGTGGCGGAACCGACGTTGCGGTCCGTGGGAAATCGCGTGCACGTCGAACGCGGCGAATTGGAAGAATGGTATGCCAACGGTCCTCTGGGCGTTGAACAGGGGTTTGTCTTGCCGAAAGCGCCCGCTTGTTCGGGACTCAAGACGATTCGCTTGGCTGTGGAAGGTGACGTCACGGCGGCGCTCGAGGATGCCGATGGCGACGGTCGAGGTCATTCAATTCGGTTTGTCGATGCGGACGGACAAACGCAATTGTCGTATTCGGATCTCTTCGTTCGCGATGCGCGAGGACAAACGGTACCGTCGTGGTTGTCGGTGCAAGACGGCCGGCCGGTGATTGTCGTCGATGATACCGACGCGGTATATCCGCTCGCGGTGGATCCTTTGATTTGGGTTCAGCAGCAAAAGCTGTTGGCGAGCAATGGGGCGGCAGGCGATTTGTTCGGCAATGCCGTGGCGTTAGCGGGAGACACCGCCGTCATCGGCGCATTCAATGACGACCAACAAGCTCAAAATGCCGGAGCGGCGTATGTATTCGTTCGTCAAGGGGGTGTTTGGACCCAAGAGGCGAAGCTCGTGGCTCAGGATGCCGCGGCGGATGCTCATTTTGGACAAGCCGTGGCGATTTCCGGAACCACGGTGCTGGTTGGGGCATTTAATGACGACGACAAAGGGGCCGGTTCCGGCTCGGCGTATGTATTCGTGCGTCAAGGTAATGTCTGGACGCAACAAGCGAAACTCGTGGCAATGGATGGCGTGGCGTTCGATTCGTTTGGCATGGCCGTATCGCTCGTGGGCGACACCGCCGTGGTCGGCGCACCTTATGGCGACGGTGCCGCGGTGGACTCCGGCACGGCTTATGTTTTCGATCGTAATGGGACGACATGGACGCAACAAGCCAAAATCGCGCCTGCGGATGGTTTGGCGTATGATGATTTTGGGGCCTCGGTGTCGTTATCGAGCAATACCCTGCTCATCGGCGCCGACAGTCATGATATGAATGCCCCCGATTCCGGCGCCGCCTATATCTACCTGCGCACGGGCAATACGTGGAACCTCGAAGCGAAAGTTGCGCCCGGTGACGGCGCCGATTCCGATTATTTCGGATGGGCATCAGTGCTTTCGGGAGACACGGCGCTCATTGGGGCGTACGGTGACGACGATAAAGGTTCTGACGCAGGGTCGGCGTACGTGTACGTGCGTAATGGCGGCGTGTGGACGCAACAAGCCAAACTCCTGGCGGCGGATGGGTCCGCTGGAGATGTATATGGTGTTTCGGTGGCTTTGTCTGGAGATACGGCTCTCGTGGGGGCTACCTTCGATGATCCCAAGGGCGTCAATTCGGGCAGCGCGTATATCTATCAACGCAATGGTTCGGTTTGGACCGAATATTCGAAAATCGTTCCCAGTGATGGGGCCGCCACCGATTGGTTTACTTATTCCGTGGCGCTGTCGGGAGATACGGCATTGGTGGGAGCGCGATATGACGACGACAAAGGGTCCGATGCCGGTTCGGCCTACGTATTTGTTTTGCGTAATGCGCCGGGAGACTCGTGCCTCGCCGCAGCCGATTGTGCGACGGGCTTTTGCGTCGACGGCGTCTGTTGCGACCAAGCATGCGGCGGAAGCGATTCCACTGATTGCCGCGCGTGCAGCATTGCCGCCGGAGCCGCCGTCAATGGTGTGTGCGCGGCGGTCGCGTTCGGTACGGTTTGTCGCGCCGCAACCGATGTGTGCGATTTGGCGGAAACATGCGATGGCGTCGCCGACGCCTGTCCTACGGATGCCAAAGCGGCGAAATCCGTGGTTTGTCGTGCGTCCGCCGGCGCATGCGACGTGGCTGAAGCATGCGACGGCATGAGCGACGCCTGTCCGGCGGATGTGAAAATGGAGGCGTCGGTGGTTTGTCGCGCCGCAGCCGATGTTTGCGACACCGCGGAAACGTGCGACGGACTGAGCAATGGTTGTCCCGCGGATGCCAAAGCGGGTACGTCGGTGGTTTGTCGCGCCGCAGCCGACGTCTGTGACGCCGCGGAAACGTGCGATGGAATGAACAATGGTTGTCCCGCGGATGCCAAAGCGGGTACGTCGGTGGTTTGTCGCGCCGCAGCCGACGTCTGCGATACGGAGGAGACGTGCGACGGAACGAGCAATGGTTGTCCCGCGGATGCCAAGGCCGGTGCGTCGGTGGTTTGTCGTGCCGCGGGGGGCGCCTGCGATATTGAAGAAAAGTGCGACGGAAAAACGGACGTTTGTCCGACGGACGTGAAAGTCGCCGCGTCGGTGGTTTGTCGTGCTGCCGGTGGCGTATGCGATATTGAAGAAAAGTGCGACGGAATGAACGACGCTTGTCCGACGGACGTGAAAGTCGATCCATCGGTGGTTTGTCGCGTATCCGCGGGCGTATGCGATGTGGAGGAAACCTGCGACGGAAAAACGAACGCTTGTCCGACGGATGCCAAAGCCGATGCATTCGTGGTTTGTCGCCCCGGTGGAGACGTATGCAATGGCCCGGAGACCTGCGATGGCGTGAGCGTCGAGTGCCCATCCGATATTACTGCGCCGACAGGTACACCGTGTCCCGGAGGGATTTGCACGGACGGCGCGTGTGTGCCCGATGGGACGGGCGGAGCTGGTGGAACGGGTGAAACCGGCGGCGGAGGTTCGACCGGCGAGCCGCCTGCGGGGTGCGCTTGCGATATGAGCTCGACGCGAAAGAGCGGACCTTCCGCATTGGCGCTTTTCGTCGCGCTTGGGGCAATGGTGACGCGTCGCCGGGGACATGCGAATATGCGTCGTCGTGGCTTTTGGTCCTGATGGCCGTCGCCGCGCACGCACGGGCGCTAGTCGCGCGGCGGTGAATCCTGCGTTCTTCCTAAGAAAAATTCCGCTCGAGCCTCGATGAGGCCGTGGGCAGCGAATGCATGCGCGTCGTGCCGATCCTCGTGATTGCACACGTCGACGCTGCATTCATTTCCATTGAATTCAAACTTCGTGATGAGCGATTTGCGACCTACCGGGACGAATGATTCGCGATCAGTCGTTTGGCTCGAGGCGCTGATCGCGATCACATTTTCCGAATCGACAGAGATAGAATAAGTTAATTATATCAATAGGTTATGTAGATCGCCCGTTCGGCACTGCTCGTGCACTTTCTCCTCCCGCATTCGTCCTCGGCCATGCGGCGGGTGCAGGAGAGAGTCCCGGTGCGAGATCGATATCAATTCGGCGAGATGACAGGTGAAGGTAGCTCGGCGATTGTATTTCATGCGTACGATACGGCCCGAAAGCAGAATGTCGCAATCAAACTCGCCAAGAGTCGGCATTGGGAGGATATTCGGCAACTGGAGCATGAGGCTTCGCTGCTGAAATCGCTTCGGCACAAGCACATCGTCCGATTGCTCGACAGCGACCTTCAAAGCGAAGCCCCACACCTCGTGATGGAGCTTTGCGATCGCGGGTCAATGCGGAATTGGTTGGGACGGCTTCGTATACCCACCGTCCTGTCGTTGCTCGATCAGGCGATCCAGGGGTTGAAGATCATTCATGATCGCGGAGGATTCCATGGGGACATCAAACCCGACAATTTGCTCGTGCAGTCGTCCTTATGGAATGGACTGGAGCTCAAAATCGCCGACTTCGGAACGGCTCGATTGCCGGGCGTCGGTTTGGCGATGGACAGGGGTTTGCGGGGCACACGCGGATACATCGCCCCGGAGGTTTTGCAGGGTAAACCATTCAACGCGGCTTCGGACATCTATTCCTTGGGCGTCACGATCACGGAATGGGTGACGCACCAATTGGACGTATCCGGCCTATGCAAGACAAACCTGCCCGTCGAGGTTCGTCGGCTCGTTCAAGCCATGACAAACGTTCGTCCCGAAGAACGGCCGGACGCGGGGACCATCCTTGCGGAGCTGAGACGCGTCCCGCGCATTCGAGTCGTTCTTCCCAAGGCGCTTCGGCTTGAAATAAGTTGAAATAGACAAACCTTCATGCAGGCATCACGTTCTTCGTACAGGCCGTGTCCATCGACACCTGCCAAACCCAAGGAGTCATTCGATGCAATCCATTTCGTCAACCAAAGAAATGAAACGTCAACGAGAACAATTCCCCGTGGATGTCAAAATCATTCGCGGCGTTTGGTTCGAAACCCCTGCTGGAGACCTTCTCCGTATCGTGGTCATGAGTGACAATAAAACCGCACGTCATTCGGCGTACCGGGAATACCATTATGGCACAAATGCGGTTGCGGTCGACGACGTCACTCGCATCCTCATGCGCAGTCGACCCCTCGAGCTGTCTCAACAAGCCATTGATTCGTTCGCCCAGGGAATGTCCGAACCGCTGGATGTTCCTCAGGTCGTGCTGTTTGTCCAGGGAGTTCAATCACCGATTGGTGCCAAGTGTCGCCTTTATCAAGCGACGGACCCGGATGATCCGACAAAACGGATGGGGTTGTTGATCGAGCAAGACGACCACGGAAACCTTCAACGCGTAACCTGGTACAAAGCCTGGCCCGCTGCTGCGGCGTTTCAAAATGTGCCGGCAATGCTCGCGTTCGAACTCGTCACGGATGCCGACGGCGTATCAACCCTCGACCCAAACAAAATCGGAGGCTGGGCATGGTACTTCTCGACGACCGTGGGAATCGGTTTGTCCAGCGGGAACATTACCACTTGAACGTCCGCGCCAAACGAAATCCCAATACTCCGTGCCGTTTTGAGGGGGGTTCGGCGTAACGAACACCCAGGCGCATGAGGTCGCCGGCGGAGATCCATGCGCCTCCGCGCACGGTCAAAAGTTCGTCCTGGCGGCCTTCCGCCGGATCGAGCTGCAGAATGGCTTGGTCGACCCGCGGCCCGTCGACGTTCCACGATTCAATGCACCAATCACGGACATTTCCTGCCATTCCGCGAACGCCATAAGGGCTGACGTCGGTGGGGTACGAATCTACGGGCAATGCATGTTTTCGGTCGGGATGTGAGCCGGAAACGCAGGCCCATGTGGGTTCGAGCTGATCGCCCCAGGGCATGAATCGGCCATCGACACCTCGCGCGGCTTTCTCCCATTCGAATTCGCTCGGCAAACGCCAATCAAGTCCGGTGCGTCGAGACAACCACGCCGCGTAAGCCATGGCGGCAAACCAATCGATGTTTACGACCGGGCGCGAGCCGTCCTGGACCGCATTGCGCGCGACGTAGCGGCCCGTCGTCGATTCGAGGCGATATTCGTATCGATTGTTGCCGCTGTTCTCCGTCCCCGGAAACGTGAGCGGTTGAAATGCATGGGCATCTTCCGTTCGGCCTTGCTCGACGAGGTCGTTCAGAAATTCGAGATACTCTGCGGTCGTCACCGGATATTTGCGTATGATGAATGCGTCGACCCACACGCGTTGTTGCGACGTACTTTCTCCGGCGCGTACGTCACCGCCGGCGATGAACCAACCTGCGGGAACGTAGATATCGTCAGGACCTAGTTCGTTTTCTCGGGGCAGCCGAATGATATGCGGCGCCGATTCCCCGGGACGCACTCCATCCCAATGTTCATTTCGTCCCAGAAAAACCGGATAAGCGGTGCGTAAATGGCCCGATGCGGCGATTTCGAGCAGGTAACTCCCTCGCGGCAATCGAAATTCGCATATCGGCGACGTCATGACGATCGCTTTGGATTTGTTGGGCATGAGATACCGATGAACGGGTTCATGGGGCCAGATCGTAATGCGTGCGCCGGGCGGTTGGGTGGTGAGTGATAACCTGCCGTCATTTTGCAGCAGTGTCTCGTAGGAGCTGCGTGCGTCCTTCGGCAATTTCCCGCTGTGACTCTCCAGCAGCACCGCGTAATTCAATGCCGAGGATTCGTCGTGAATTCGTTCCGCCTGGTGTAATTTTTCGACGTAATGTTCCGCGAGGGCTTTATGAGCCTCTTCCGAATCCGGGGCTTCATTGAGTGCGGATCTGATTTTCTGAGCCCAATCGATTTCCTCGCGTTGTATCTCCCGATCGATAGCGGCGGCTTGATCTTCCCATGTCCACCCCTCCGCCTTTTTATCGACAGGATCGAAACTTTGCAATCGCCCGAGCGTTTTTCGGGCTCGCTCTTGGAGGCTCGTTCGCTCGCCCCGCATCCGGGTGATTTTTTGCAAATGTTCGTGGTTTGCATTTTCCACGATTTGCTTTGCACGAGCACGGCGATTTGCCCCGTCGAGCCAATCTCGAACGGCACGCATGAGCATTTCCGCATCGGCCGGCCGATCGTGCGGGTTTCGCGCCATGGCACTTGCGCATAACGCAATCAAATCGGCGGGTGCGTCCGGACGCGCCATTTGTTCGACCGAGCGCGGCGGCCCATCGAGGATTCGACGTCGAATACGTTCTGCGCCGTCCGTATTCGCGCATTCGTCGCGATAGGGTGGACGACCGCAGAGTATTTCATAAAGAACGGCGCCCAAAGTATACACGTCGCTTGCCGGACCCATTGCGGCGAGATCGCCCAGAGCTTGCTCCGGCGGCGTATAGAAAAGCGTGCCTGCCGGTCTCGTTCGCAGCTTTGCGGCGGAGACATCGGAAGGAGGTTGGGCACTATGATCCAATCCCGAAGGTTTTTCCCGGGCAGGTGAAGAAAGGTCGCGAGCCAATCCCCAGTCCATCACGTGTACCTCGCCAAACTCACCGATCATGAGGTTGTTGGGGCTGAGGTCTCGATGGATGATTCGTTGCGCGTGCGCATACGCAACCGGTTCGCAGAGACGGTGAAAATCGTTCATCAATCGGCGCAAGGCTTGAACATAGTCGCTTCCGTGCAGCGCATGCAATGACGCGATGCCCGCGGCAATCGTCTTTCCGCGGACACATTTCATGGTGTACCAAAGACGACCATCGGCCAATTCTCCCCAATCGTAGACCGGTACGATGCCCGGATGCTGCAATCGAGCCATGATGCGCACTTCCAACCGAAAACAATGAATGTCGTCGGACAAACTCGGGGAAGGAATTTGTTTTTTATAGGCCACGCGGCGACGAACATGGCGATCCCACGCTTCGAATACTTCACTGAATCCACCGCGGCCGAGGAGTTTTCCGACTTCATAGCGATCGTTGAATGCGCCCTGTGCAAGGGGCGGAGCGACGTCGCGCGTGTCGCTATCGTCGAATCGTTGCGTTGGAATGCGTGGCGCCACGTTCTCGAGCAGCTGCGCGAGTTCGACTTCGGCGTCTCCGCTCAGCCGGTGTTTTTCCGCGAATGCGCGAACAAGGTCGAGCATGTTTGTCCTGTCCAGTCTTGACGTTGCCGGGGAAAACTTGTAACCCGAAAACCGAACAGATGGGAACAATTTTACACACCTTGACGAAAGACACCGTCATTCTCGCAGCGTACTCCGTGGTTGGGCGCGTGCGTCGAAGTACGGTCGTGCTGCATGATCATGCCGCCTCCATGACGCATGCGTCGATTTCCTGGAATGGGGCGCAGTGGGAATTGCATGATTTCGCCAGCACCAACGGCACGTGGGTAAATGGCGAACGTGTTGTCGACAAGGTGCGAAAAACTCTGAAACGCGGGGACATCCTTCGATTTGGTACCGATGCCGAGCAATGGGAACTGATCGATGAGCGTGGGCCCATTGTTGTCGCACGGTGCATAACAACAAACGAAGAGAAAATAGCGACAGGTGCGATCTTGGCCTTGCCCGACGAGACAAACCTGGACGTTTCGATTCTGTGTAATGTCGACGGCCGATGGCTCATCGAATTCGCCGACGGTTCGCGGCGAAACGTACAAAACGGGGACCGAATCGAGACTGCGGGTCGTACGTGGGAGCTGACGGTTCCACCGGAAGTTTCGTTTGTCGGAACGCACAAGGCGAAACCGTCATTGGCCTTGGCCACCATAACCCTGCAGTTTCACATGAGTCACGATGGTGATCATGTGGGTATCGATATCCTGCACGATGATGGAAAGGTTTGTCTCGGAACGAAAACACGATTTGACCTGCTCGCACATTTGGCTGGGCAACGACAGACGGATGC
>WBZU01000525.1_pt1 | contig 32651 bp, 29 predicted proteins | sample 5204311 | NCBI WGS metagenome assembly WBZU01 (sample SAMN12344359, study PRJNA552823) | activated sludge metagenome | biome: Activated sludge suspended growth; feature: Nitrification reactor; material: Wastewater; isolation source: activated sludge from nitrification reactor of wastewater...
GCCGTGGGGTTGATGCAGCTCATCGTTCCGACGGCCAAACGCGTGGGCAAAACACTACATTTGCCGGGAGATGCGGAATCGTTGAAAAAGCCGGCCATCAACATCGCTTTGGGGTGCCGCTACTTGTCCAATCTGCGCAACATGTTCCCGGACAATCCATTGATGGCGATTCCCGGATACAACGCGGGCGGAGGCAAACCCAAAGATTGGATCGACGAACGTCCCAATCAAGATTTCGACTTGTGGGTGGAAGAAATCCCGTACGAGGAAACTCGTCTTTACACGAAACGCGTCATCACGAGCATGGCGGCGTACGAGGTGCTTTATGGAAGTGGTAAACCGACGGAAGCCCTGACAATGCCTCTTGCAGCGAGCCCGAATGCTCGCAAAGCCGTGGCCGGCGCCGCGGCTCCTTGAAGTTCCCAACCCCGGTTTGATCAGTCGGGGCTTCGAGTCGCCTTCGGTGCTCTGCGCCCCAAACCCCTAATCTGATAGAGTTCGAGCCCCATGGATAGCCCTGCCGAAAAACTCGTTGGCGCCGTTCTCAACCGACGTTTTCGTCTTGTCAGACTGCTTGGCGAAGGCGGCATGGGTGCCGTGTACGAAGCGGACTGCGCCGAAGGCAAACGTGCGGTCAAGGTGCTGCACGAGGAATTCAACAAGATCGAGGAAGTGCGGCGGAGGTTTTTCGCGGAAGCGGAAGCCACGCAAAATCTTCGACATCCCAACATCGTCTCGGCGCTCGAATCGGCCATTGCCGAAGACGGTTCGCCATACATCGTGATGGAGCTGTTGCAAGGCGAATCGCTGGGAGAACGCCTCGAAGGGCAACAAACGATCTCGGCCGCGGAGGCGTGGCCGATCATGAACCAAGTGCTCTCAGCGCTCGCTGTGGCGCATGCGGCGCGCATCGTTCATCGCGACTTGAAGCCCGACAACGTTTTTCTTTCCAAAGATGCGCAAGGAAATACCTTCGTTCGCCTCTTGGATTTCGGCATCGCCAAGATCATGGACGCTGCCGGCGGCATGGGTTCGAAAACAAAAACCGGCGCGCTCATCGGCACCGCGGGCTACATGAGTCCCGAGCAAATCAAGAGCGCGAAGAGCGTCGATCATCGAACGGATCTTTGGGCGATGGGCACGATGCTCTACCAGATGTTGACCGGCGCGTTGCCGTTCCGCGGCGATGATGACTTCACGCGTTTGACCGCCGTCATCGTGGGAACAGCGACGCCGATTGAGACGATCGCGCCGCAACACGCTCGTTTTTCAGGTTTTTTCCAGCGCGCGTTCGCCAAAGAAGTCGAGCATCGGTTTCAAAGCGCCGAAGAGATGCAGCGAGTTCTCGCCGCGATCATGAACCCCGCAGCTCAAGCGCCGACAACGTCGCATCACGGCACGTCGATCATGTCCGCCTCGGATTTCATCGGCCCCGGAGGGGTTCGTCCGGGCCCCACGGCCGGATCGATGGGCACGGCGGACACATCACCGGCGAGCACGGATCCGCAACCGCAACGACCGCAGGGTTTGCCCATGCCGGCGCTCAATCCGCTCACGACGACCGCGCGAGCACAATATGCGCCGATGGGCGCGATGCGACCCGGCGGTGAAGCGGGTCATGGCGGAGCAATGCCTTCGCCGCAGGTGCAAGTGTTGCAACCTCACGCGCCGGTTCCGCCTGGACGAACACTCCCGGAAGCAACGCGACCAAGCTCCGGAGCGCCGTGGTGGCTCGTCGGCGTCATCGCGTTCGTTTGTCTCGGCCTGGGGTTTGTCGCGGGCTACCTTGTGGGCGGCAAATGAAACTCGCTCGTGCCGTCGCGCCGATGTTGCTCGTTTCAACCATTGCGGTCGCCTCGGATGCGGTCGAACCGGACGTGCCGATGATGGTGGTCGATCTGCACGCGGATGTGCCTTGGCAAGTGCGAGATCGCGGACGATCGCCGAAGCTCGAGGAAGGGCAATTGCGCATCGAAGCGATCCGCGCGGGGCAATATGGCGGCATCGTTCTGCCGATCTACATCTCGGACAAGATCAAGGGCGGGCCGAAGATCGCGGATGCGGAAGCTTTGTACGAAGCGGCCAAGAGTGTGGTCGACGCGAGTGAGATCTTCTTGCCGCTGGGCTCGCGCTCGGCGCATCCCGAGCGTATTTCGACGTTCTTGGCGATTGAAGGAGCGGGCGCATTTGCCGAGGATCCACCGGCCATCGATCGCTTCATCGATCGCGGCGTGCGGCTCATCGGATTGGCGCACACGCGCAACAACAAGTTTGCCTCGGCGGCGATGGGCAAACGCGAAGGGTTTGGCTTAACGGACCTCGGAAAGGATTTCGCCAAGCGGATTTATCAAAAGGGTGCGCTCGTGGACGTGTCGCATCTGTCGGATCAAGGTTTCTCCGACCTCGTGCCGATCGCCGATTCGTTTGGCGCTCCGATTGTCGCAACGCACTCGAACGCCCGCAAACTGTGCGATGTTCCGCGCAACTTGACGGACGATCAACTGCGGCACATCGGAAGAACGGGCGGAGTTGCGGGGGTCAACTTTCACGCGCCGTTTGTCTGTTCAACCGGGACCAAGGCGACGATGAGCGACGTGATCAAGCAGCTCGAGTACATGGTCAAACTGGCGGGGATTGATCATGTAGCGATTGGCAGTGACTTCGACGGCGACATTGATCCGTCGGAAGGGCTCGAGGATGCTTCACGCTTGCCTGCGCTCGCGGCGGCTTTGCGGCGGCGCAAGTGGACAAACGACGACATTCTCAAGGTTTTCTCGCTCAACGCCTTGCGCGTACTGAGTTATCGACCGCGGCAGGCAAATGATTCGGCTGTTACGCCTTGAAAAACGTTGGCAAGCGAGCGAGCATCGCGCGCGAAGCACGACGAGGAGAGACTCATGACGGATTTGGAAACGCGTTGTTTGAACAGTTTTCCGGATTGGTTACGCGCGCTGGGTGCCGATGCGGCGGATATCTCGAAGGTTTTGGCGTCGCCCACGGCATCGTTGCCGGTGAAGAAGTATGCGGCGGCGGCTCTGAATTATTTGTTCAAGTCGCTGGATTTGATTCCCGATGGCGTCGAGGACTTGGGGTACTTGGATGATGCATTCGTGCTGCGTGTCGCGGCATCGCTCATGGTGAGTGAATCGCAGGACATTCGCAATGAGGCCCCGACGCTCACGCGACTCGCCGCGGACAAAGCGCTCATTGTCGAGCTGTTGGGCAAAGATTATTCGCGTCTCGAGCGATATGTCCGAGAATTGACGCGCGGAGCGGCTCGGGGACGAACCGTGGACGAAATCGTCGAGGACGAAGCGGTTCAACACTCGTTCGTCAATGAAGTGACGGCTTGGGCGCAAGCGTATACGGCGCCGTCCTTCAGCCGCGACGAAAAGAACATCATCAAGCTGCAATCGTTCTTGTCGGCCAAACTTCCCACGTGATTGCGTAGATTTTCACCGTCACCCGAGGAAACACCATGCGTTACAAGCTTTTGGGCAATACGGGCATCAAAGTCTCCGAGTTGTGCCTCGGAACGATGACCTTCGGCGACAAGTGGAACAACGGCGCCAATGAATCGGATTCGCTCGAAATTGCCGCCGCATTTGCGAACGCGGGCGGGAATTTCCTGGATACGGCCAACAAATACCACGAGGGGCAATCCGAAGAAATTTGCGCCAAGATCATCGCCGACAATCGGGATCGATGGGTTCTCGCCACGAAATTCACGTTGAACATGGCATCGGGCGACCCCAACAAATGCGGTAATTCGCGCAAAAACATGATGCAATCGGTGAACGCGAGCCTGAAGCGTCTCGGGACCGATTACATCGATCTTTATTGGGTTCACGCCTGGGATTTCACGACCGCGGTCGAAGAAGTCATGCGGGGCCTCGATGACTTGGTGCACAGCGGGAAAGTCTTGGCGATCGGCGTGTCGGACGTGCCCGCGTGGGTCGTGTCGCAAGCGAATACGCTGGCGCAATTTCGGGGCTGGGCTGCGTTCTCGGCGCTGCAAATCGAATACAGCTTGATTCAGCGCACCGTCGAGCGCGATTTGCTGCCGATGGCGCGAGCGTTCGGTTTGACCGTGACGCCGTGGGGACCTCTTGGCGGAGGCGTCTTGACGGGCAAGTATTCGCGGGGAACGGGGACGCCGGAAGATTCGAAGCGCGCCGCGGGAAATGCCCGCCGTTTGTCGGAGCGAAATCTGAACATTGCCAAGACGGTCGATGCGATCGCCGACGAACTGGGAAAAACGTCCACGCAGGTTTCGATGAATTGGGTGCGTTCTCAAGGAGCCAACGTATTGCCGATTTTCGGCGCCCGAAAACTCGACCAGCTGAACGACGTGCTCGGCACGGTGGATTTCACGCTCTCCGCCGAGCATCTCAAGCGTTTGAATGACGCGAGCGCCATCGAACTGGGATTCCCGCATGATTTCTTGGGCGGCAATTCTTACGTGCGGACGGTCATTTACGGCGATAAATCGGCCGATATCGACTTGCCGATTGCCGCGCAGCCGCGCTGAAGATCCTTTCACTCCCCCGCCCTGCCCATGAAACAACGTTATGCCGTGCTGCGCCCCATTCTCCGCGATGCGGGTGCAGCCGTGGGCATTTTCGGGTGGCTCAACGTCCTTGGGGAGTTGATCCGCGGGCCGTTCGACGTGTTACGCACGTTCGTGGGCGTGCCGGAATTCGCTTATCGATATGCATTTCCGTTCGAAGCTTTGATCGCGACGATTCTCGTCGGGCAGCGTTTTCGGCTGTTCACGTCGCCGCGATTGCGCGTATTTGCCACCGTGATGGTCGGGTTTGTCGCGTTGTTTTCACTGCTCGATATCGTGACGTTTTACCAGGTGGTGCTCTCCGGTCGCGTGCACACGTCGGTCCCGATTCCCAGCTCGATTCTGGTATGCGCGTTTTTCGCGGCGCTTGCGGAGGACATTTACCGAGGTTGTCCGAGCGAACCTTGGACGAAAAGGGGCATTTTCCGCTTCGTCAGCACGTCCGCGGTGGTCGCCGCGACGCTTCCGCTGCTCCTGATGTTCACGCACGGCCCGACAAACTACGCACGGGAGGCCGATTGCGCGGTCATTTTCGGCGCTCGGGTTTGGGATAATGGAACGCCGTCGCAAGCGTTGGCCGATCGCGTGGATGAAGGAATTCGGCTCTACCAACGAGGACTCGTGAAGAAGCTGGTCATGAGCGGCGCGATTGATGCTCGCAATGGTTTTTCCGAGCCGGAGGTCATGAAAAAGCGGGCGGTGGACGCGGGCGTGGCGGCAGCGGATGTTTTGCTCGATGAAATGGGAGTGGATACGTCGGCGACGGTGCGCAACACGGCGGAGCTGATGCGCCGGGAAGGTTTTTCCAGGGCGCTGTCGGTGAGCCATTATTATCACGAACCTCGGGCGAAGATGTTGTTTTCTCGGGCCGGCGTGCGGGTGTATACGGTACCGGCGAAAATGACGCGTCGGCTGCTCAAAGAGCCGATCTTCATTCTTCGCGAAATTCTGGCGTATTATCATTCATGGTTGTTCCAGTAAAACCACGAATGGACCGCGCAGGTGGGGTCATTTCGGCGGCGGGGGAATTTCTTTGATGCCGGCTCCCGCGAAGGTGACGTGTTCCCATTGGCCGGGTATGAACGAGCCGGCGGTGAGCGGAATCTCTTGCGCCGTGAGCGCCGCGCCGTCCCAATGCAAGCGATAAAGCCCCGTACCACTATGGGTTTCTTGGGTGATCATGATGTCGCCGAGCAGCAATTCGAATTCTTTGGCCGGAGCGCCCAGCAATTGCGACGTGCCGTAATTGACGCCGAAGAAGTTTTCCCGCGGCAAGACGAGATCGATATCTTCGATGTTGACGCCAACGCTGTACGTTTCGGTCGAACCATCGGAACCAAAGGCATACAAGAGTCCCTGTTCTTCAGCCCCGACGATGATTTTCCCGGCCAATGGGCCGAATCGAGCGGGTGCATTGGGAACGACTTGCATACCTTCGAGGTGCACGGGCGTGGGTGTTTGCGCAACGAGCGTAGGTTCGCCCGTTGATTTGATGCGCCAAACCTGACCGACGGTCGTCGCGACCAACAAATCGCCGCCATAAAGGCCGGTGATATCGACGAGCAGCGAGCCGCGCATGAGGCCGTTGTTATCGCCGGGCAGCGAAACCCAAGGGTTGATCACGTTTGTCCCGTCCGGACTAATGCGGACGATTTCTCCATCCAAACCATTGCCGACGAAGAGTTCGCCGGTGGTGAAGCCGCCCTTGTTTCCCGAACGTACGGTGCCGATTTTGATTTCGTCGGAGAAACCGCTGACGTTCGAGAATTGATAGTGTGTGCCGTCATTTTCAATGCGCTCGAAATTGTAGGGCAAACCGAGCGAATAGTTGGCAGTGAGAATGACGCTGGACGTCGGTTCGTGGAAATCGATGCCGATGGGTTGCGAGAATGGCGTCGAAATGGCCGTGAGCGTAATCGGCGTGGGCGGAGCGTCATTGATGGGATCCAGGCGATTGGGAATGCCGTCTTTATCGAGATCGCCCAAGCCTTCGTCCGCATCGAGCACGCTGTCGTTATCGCTGTCGGGATCGAGATAATCGGGAACGCCGTCGTTATCGCTGTCGAGGGGCCCTCCGGGATTGTCTTTCCCTTCATCCGTATCGTACAAACCATCGCCATCGCTATCCATCGGGATCAAACTACCGCCATCGCCTCCGGCACCGGCCGTTCCGCCTTGGCCTCCCGAGCCTCCATTGCCGGTGGAGGACGACGTTGACGAGGCTGATGACGTCGACGGATTGTTCGTGGTCGGCCCGTCGGTACAGCCCAAAGCGGTGACAAAACCCGTCAGCACGACGGCGGGAAGAGCAGCAAAGATGTATTTCATAGGTCCAAGCCTCCGTGGCATGGCGATGGGCGCTTGAAGTGGCGACATCACCGGCCAGTAGAGGAACGTACCATGTTCGGATGCGAAAATCCGCCGCCGATATCGAAGGATTTGGGATCGAATACGATTCCATAACGCAATCATGACCATCCGACGACGAAACGAGTCATTACACGCCTGCGATTTCGATTGACGCAGGTAGCGCGGCCGTGTAGATGGAAACGGAGGTCTCGATGCGCCCGTCCATTGAGATTTCGCCACGAAACGTTACGGCAAAATTACACTACGGAACGAAGTTATGGCCCAGCACATTGAGATTCCCCCCTCCGGTACGGTAGTCGACCCCGAAAAAGCAGGGCTCTTTGGTCGAATGACGGGGATGAAGTACGAGAATTTGGCGATTCCGGACATTCCCAAGGAGGAGCGGGGGAATGTTTGGTTTGGGATATTCGGCCATTTGGGATCGCCCATTGCGTACGTCGTCGTTCTCGCCATTGTCGGCGTGAATGTGTGGAGCAGCATTTGGTCGTTTTTTGCGGTGTCGGCATTCTTCATACCGTTTACTTTGATCTGCGAAAAATATTGGCCGGCGCTCGACATTCCCAAGGTGACCAGAAGGGAAATCTGGGACGGCCTATTCATGGTGTTCATCAAAGGCGTGGCCGTGGGCGGCGGGTTTGTCGTAGCGGGTTGGTACGCTTTGTCCAAGTTCCCATTGTGGGGAAAACATTACAACAATTGGTGGCTGATCGCGATCGGTACCGTGCTGCTCGACTTCGCGTACTACCTGATTCATCAATTCATGAGTCACAGCCGCGGCGGCAACTCGATCCTGAAGTTTTACCGGAAAAAGCATGCGGCGCACCATTCCGTCACGGAATTGGATTTCTTGCGTGGAAATCAATCGTCGTTGGCGGATACGTCGCTCGGGCAATTCCAACCGGCGCTCATCATCATTTCGTATTTGATGGGTATGGATCTGGCGCCGACGATCGTCGTGTACGGCTTGATTCTTTTGCTGCAAGCCACCGATCACACGAACATCACGTTCAACATCGGCTGGCTCAGCTACATCTTCATGGACAATCACGCGCACAAGTTGCACCACTGCAAGCGGGGCAATTTGATCAATCACGCGGCGGGGTTCTCGTTCTTCGATCGGTGGTTCGGCACGTATTACGAAGATTGGCGCCTCTCATCGAATTACCTGCACCACAACGGAATCGCGTTGCCCATCAAGCGCGCGGGCGACAAGAAAAAAGCCGGTTCGCGTGACGCCGATTCGGAATGAACCTGAATCCCCTCCTCTTTCTCGTCTTCCTCCGCCATGAATAAAGATTACGCCCTGGTAACGGGTGCAAGCAGCGGGATTGGGCTTTGCATGGCCCGGCGGCTTGCCGATATGGGTTATCCGTTGATCCTCGTCGCGCGACGCGTGGAACGTTTGGAAAAACTCGCGAAAGAAATTCGTGAGCAAACCAAAGTCGACGTCCGGGTCATTCCAATGGATCTTTCGGCGCCCGATGCTGCGTCACGATTACGAGCGGAAACACAGCGCCTCGGATTGCACACCGAAATCCTCATCAACAATGCGGGTTATGGTATGCAAGGCAAGTTCGTGGAAATGGACACGGACAAACTGGCCGCCATGTTTCGACTCAACATGGACGCGTTGGTTTTTCTGTGCCGCGAATTTGCGCCCGCCATGCTCGAACGAAAACACGGCTACATCCTCAATGTCGCGTCGGCGTCGGCTTTTCTTCCGTCGCCTTACGTATCGGCTTATGCGGCCAGTCAGGCTTTCGTCGGGCAATTCTCGGAAGCGCTGCGCTTCGAGCTTGTCGGAACGGGCGTTGTCGTATCGACGCTCTACCCCGGCGTCACCAAAACGGAATTCAACGACGTGGCCGGGGCCAAACATCCGCCGCTCATGGAGGCATCCGTATTGACGGCCGACCAGGTTGCGCACATCGGCCTTTCGGGGATGTTCCGAGGCAAACGCAGCATCGTGCCGGGGATCATCAACAAGATCAATGCGTTCTTCAGCCAGGTTTTTCACCGCGGATTCATCACGCATGTCGCGGGAACGCTCTTGAAGAAAGCCAACGGTCACGGTTGACGGTTCGGAGCGTTTTTACTTGACGCATCGCGGATGTCGCTCGGACAATCTGCGGTCTACGTTGTGGGGAATCCATGTCGGAACAGCGCGAACTCAATCCTTATGCGGCGCCGAAAGAGGGCCATAAGTCGGCAAAGCGAACCAAGAAAAAGGCTCGAAGCGGCAATGCCGACGAAGACACGATTCAGCAAATCGTGCGCTCATTTCAAAAGACGCGCTCGTGGATCGCGTTTTTCGGAGTTCTGAGCTACATCGGTGCCGTCATCGCGGCCATTGGCGGAGCTTTCGTAGCGTTCATGTCGACCCAAGCGCGTGGGCCATTTGCAGCGCTCGGTCCGGGTGTGTTGCTCATATACCTGGTCCTGGCCGTCGTATACGTTGTTTTCGGTGCCCGACTGCTTCGATATCGCGACGCCATCGACGACGTCATTCGGAGCGAAGGGCAAATCGAGCATATCGGCAATGCCATCGAACGACAGGCTCAATTCTGGAGCTTGGCTGGACAAACTTTCGTGGCCTTGTTGATTCTGTACGGCATCGTGGCGATCGTTGGCGCCGCCGTCGGAGTCGCATCGATCCGCTGATCGCAATTCAGCTCAACGCAAGCTGGTCATCACTTCGGCCACGCATTCGAGCGTACGGCGACCGAACCCTCGTGCGCGATCCGGAGAAAAGCCGTCGGCGGGCGGGACGTCTTTGAACGGCATTTCAATCGTCATCGACAAGCAATCGAATCGTTCACCCACCCAATTGTTGCCGATGCTCAGGTCGCCTTTTCCCGGATCATTCGGGCCATAATCGTGGTCCGGGGAAAACGCGCGTTCGACCTGGGAAAGATGCCGGGCAAATCGTCTTTCCAAGCGGTACAACCGATCCGAATAATGCGGATTGCCCACGCAGCCGACCGCAAAAATACACGGCTCCGTTTCATCTCCATGCAGATCCAAAAATAAATCGACGCCGCGTTGTTCCATGGCCGAACGTACGGCGAGCACTTCGGGACTCGATTGAGAATTGGGAAAAGCCCATTCGCGATTGAGGTCTTTGCCGGCCGCGTTTGTCCGAAAATTACCCCGCGCGCTTCCGTCGGGATTGACGTTTGGCACAACGAACACGACGCACCTGTCGAGCAAGGCTCGCGTGCACATATCGCCTCCGTCCATGAGCCGCTGGATCATGCCCTCCGCCAGAAATGCCGACATGGTTTCGCCCGAATGTTGTCGCGCCGAAATCCAAATATGACGTTTGCCCGGGGTATCTTGGCCAAACCGAAGGAGGTCAATGGAACGTCCCTCGAGGCTTCGACCAATCGATTCGACCTGCGCCCACGGAACGCTCGCGACCTTCGCCAGCAGGGCTCGTTGACGTTCGAGCGGATAGGCGCCGAAATAGGAATAATAAACGACGTCGCTTTCGGGGTGATGACGCAACAAAAGTCGCCGACCATCGAATTGGGTATCCACGCGAAACCATCGTTCGAGGTCGTACGAAGCGAGCGCGCGGTAATGGTGAAACGCATGCGGGTAGCTCGCGTCGCCGGCGTTCGTAATGGCCAGCTCGAGGTTCATTCCGCGCGCATGGCGCACGCGAAAATGGAACCATTGCCGCAATGACGAAGCGTTGTCGTGCTGCAACGAAAGCTCGGCATACGCGTTGTGTTTTCGCACGACGTGAATGTTGCCCCCACAAATCTCCGCGTCGATCAGCATGACTTCATCCTCGCATGAACGGTCAACCGCAGGAATCGGATCGTCAACCGACAATGCGACGCAGCGACAACACCGGGCGATTGGCTTCACGCGACTTGTCGATATCGATCACGCCTTCGAGCACCCAATCGCCGTCGCCGGATTCGTCGACCAGGATTTGCGTGAATTCCCAGATGAACGGCCATTGACGAACTTGCGTGAAGTTTGGACTGCGCGCCGCCGGATCGGTGCGAATCTCCGAATGCTCGTTCCAATACGGCGCGAGCGTTTCTTCGAAACGACGAATCGTCCAGTCTTCCCCGCCCGCTTCGACGATGGCCAACGCTTCTTCGTAATCGCGTTTCGCAAGCGCTCGCACGAGCGAAAACACTTCGTTTCGGAGCAATGCGACAAACGCTCGCGTGTCGCTCGTAATGTCGAACGTCCCTTTTTCTTCCGTTTGTCGTTCTGCAACCGGCACGGAAACACGCGACGGATCGCGCATCCGTTCCCACTCTTCGAGCAGCGACGAGTCGACCTGACGCACGATCGCGCCGAGAAAAATCGCCACATCGTCGACTTCGTCCGTCTTCATGTTGTCGGGAACCGTTTGCACGAGCGCCTTGTACACGTCGGACAAATAACGCAACAAAAGCCCTTCGCTGCGCTGCAATTCGTACTCGCGTATGTACTCGCCAAACGAGAACAAGTTCTCGAACATCTCGCGCGCGATCGACTTGGGCCGGATGTTCTCGCGCGCCACCCACGGATGATGCTTCGCAAACTCGTTGAACGTCTCGTACACGAAATCCGCAAGCGGTTTCGGGTAGTCCATCTTCTCGAGCTCCGCGACGCGATCCTCGAACTCCATGCCCGCTTGTTTGAGCTCAAACATCTTGAGCTTCTTGAGTTTGTCCAGTTGCTTTTGGAGGATGAGCTCGGGGTTTTCGAGGATGCTCTCGACCAGCGTGAGCATGTCGAGCGCGTAGGTTGGTGATTCCGGATCGAGCCTTTGTACCGTCTCGACGAGCCACAAACCGAGCGCGTGGTTGATGGAAAAGTCCTCTTGCAAGTCGATGTTGACGCGAAGTTTCCGGCCGGATTCGTGATGTCGCGGGAGCAATTCGACGATGCCTCCACGCACGAGCGAACGGAACATTTGCAGCGCCGTCTTCTTGTGAATGCGTCGTTGCGCGGGCGTTTCATGCACGTCGGACAGGAGTTTTTTCATCGCTCGACAACCATCTCCTTCGCGCCCGAGCACGTTGAGGAGCATGCCGTGAGAGACGGAAAAACGTGAGACGAGCGGCTCGGGATCGGAGGCGACGAGGCGATCGAAGGTGGCGCGATCGAAGTGTACGTAGCCTTTTTCCGGCGGCTTTTTCCGCACGATGCGCTTCTTTTTGACCGGGTCGTTTCCGGCTTTGGCTTCGAGGCGCAGGTTATCGATGACGTGTTCCGGAGCTTGCGCGACGACGGTTCCGAGGTTGTCGAAGCCTTTGCGTCCGGCGCGTCCGGCGATTTGTTGGAAGTCGCGGACGCTCAACAAAGCCGTCTTTTGCCCGTCGAATTTGCAGAGTTTGGTAAACAAAACCGTACGGATCGGGATGTTCACGCCGACGCCGAGCGTGTCCGTTCCACAGATGACTTTGAGCAAGCCCTTCTGCGCCAATTTCTCGACGAGCAGACGGTATTTCGGGAGAAGTCCGGCGTGATGAAGGCCCACGCCGTGGCGAAGAAAACGCTGAAGTTCTTTGCCGTAAGGGCTGTCGAAACGAGCTCCGGACAAGATGTTGGCGATGGCGCGTTTGTCCTCTTTCGACGTGTAATCGAGGCTCATCAAGTTCTGCGCTTCTTCGGCGGCGGCCCGTTGCGTGAAGCAAACGATGTAGACCGGAGCGCGATCTTTCTGGACGAGATCGTGCACCGACTCGTGCAGAGGGATCTCGCGATACTCGAAGTCGAGCGGCACCGGACGTTCACGCGAACGGACGAGCGCGGTCTCCCGACCCGTGAGATCTTCGAGAATTCGGCTGAATTTTTCGGTGTCTCCAAGCGTCGCGGACATGAGCAGGAACGTGGCGTTGGGCATCGTCAACAGCGGCACTTGCCACGCCACACCTCGCTCGCGATCGGCGTAGTAGTGAAATTCGTCCATGATCACGAAGTCGATGCCGGTATGAGCGCCTTCACGCAGCGCCATATTCGCGAGGATTTCAGCGGTGCAACAGACGATAGGTGCGTCCCGGTTGACCGAAGCATCACCGGTCATCATGCCGACGTTGTCGGGGCCGAAGTCGCGACAGAGCGCGAAGAACTTTTCGTTGACGAGGGCTTTGATGGGACACGTGTAGAACGACCGTTTGCCCTGGCACATCGCGAAAAAGTGCATCGCGGTGGCGACGAGCGACTTGCCCGATCCGGTGGGGGTGTTGAGGATCAGGTTTTTCCCGGCAACAATCTCGAGGAGCGCTTCTTCTTGCGCGGGGTACAGCTCGAGGTTTTTCTCGGCCACATAGTCGAGAAAGCGGTCGAAGATGTCGTCGGGCGAAGTTTTTTCTTCCGAACCCGGGAGACGTTTGGCCAAAGGTGCCGAGGTGGGATCGCTGGAGGAGAGCACGGCGGCGTCATGCCATGAAAAAGGTCTTTCGGGGGCGAAACTGCGCTGGAAAATGCAATGGGCTGGAGAAGTCGACGGCGAACGAGCACGATCCCGCGATTGAACAACCGGCGCTTCGCGTCACCTTCAGCGCTCTGCGCCCCAAACCCCGGGTTGAACATTTGGGGCTTCGAGTCGCCTACGGCGCTCTGCGCCCCAAACCCCTTTGCCGCAGAGCCGCGGTTGCGCTAGGGCGGAGGAGGAAGCGTTGTCTGGTAGGGTGAAAAACGAAAGGCTCCTACGAAGAGCCGACCGAGACGATTGGGTTGGTTGTTCCATCAACGGACATCTGGCGCACGAGCCGGAGTTCGGGGCATGATGGTCGTGCAGCGTGCGTGTCGTGGTGTGCGAGGGAGATGAGGCGTGAGCGCGGAGAAGCAGAACCCCAGCAGCCCATCCGGTGGGGGACCGGACGGCGCAGCCGATGCGACGAATCACGCGCCGGAGAGCGTGCGCACTGGTGTCGTCACTTCGCATGGTGAGCGAGAAAAGCGCGCGTACGTCGCTCCGGTTGAAGTTCCTCGTCGACATCAGCGGCTGGCCACGATCGACATGTCGAAGGTGCGCATCGCGCCCGACATGAAAGTTCAGCAAGTCGATCCACGACACATGCCGACGACGAAAATGGACATTCCTCCCGGGGGAATTCGTCCGCTTCCTCCGCCGGCAAACGCTGAAGTGGGCGATCCGCAATCGGCATCGAAGCCTGCGGCGGGCGGAGCGAGTCCTTGGTCGCACAATGCAGGCATCGATCGCTCGATGTTGCCGTCGGCGGCGATGGCGCCAGGCGGGAGTCCTCAAGCGACAAACCTTCCTTCTGTGCCTCCTCCGCGATCGCAGGCGTCGGCGGGGGGCATTGGGATCGGTGTTTGGATCGCGGTGATCCTCGTGGCGGCGCTCATGGGCGGCGGAATTGCGTATGCGCTGCGCAGCGGTGGTTCGAGCGGCAGTGCGGATCCGGTTTCTTCGAGCGCCCCGATAGCGATCGCGGTCCCGACGACGGGAACGCAAAGTCCGTCGACGGAGGCGCCGAGTGATCCGGAGATTGTCGATCCAAACTCGACGAACGCCGTCGCAGACGCGGGAGCCGATGCGTCGACGGCGAAAGTCGGCACGTCACGTGTTACTCCGCGACGAACCACTCTCACCCCGAAGGCGACGACCGCTCCGGCCCCGGCTCCGGCTCCAACCACCACAACGCGGCCACGATTGTTCAATTAGAGCGGAGACCACGCATGCGCGCATTCGCATTCATGGCGGCAGCCTTTGCAGCAATGTCCCTCCATGCGCCGGCATTTGCTGACGACAATGCGCGGGCCAAAGAACTGTACGACATGGGCAACAAGCTCTATGACGAACAGAAATGGGCCGAAGCCGAGGCGGCTTATCAATCGGCTTGGAACCTGCGCAAGAGTTTTGATCTCGCCGGCAACCTCGGCGACGTGGAAATGCAGCTCGGGCAATACCGAGATGCGGCCGAGCATCTTTCATACGCGTACGATGAATTTCCGACCGGAGGCAAACCGGAAGTGCGGGAAGCTTTGGCCAAGCGCATCGAAGAAGCGCGCATCCAGGTAGGAGTTTTACGAATCAAAACGAATATCGTCGGCGCTCGTCTTTATGTCGACGGCAAGCTCGTCGGCCAATCACCGCTCGAAAACGACGTTTTCGTCGACGTTGGACAACGGGTCATCGAAGCGCGCCTCGACGGTCACGACGATGTATTGCGGACGATCGAAGTCACCAAAGCGTCGAAGCAGAACATTGAATTGCAGATCGTGCCGAAAGCCGGCGGTGGAACGTCGACCGGCAATGGCAAGCGCATTGCAATCATCGCGGCGGGAGGAAGCCTGGCCTTGGTCGGCTTGGGCGGCGGCATCGGCCTCTGGTTGGCTGCGTCGGGAAAAACTTCGGATGCGGACGTAATACGAGCGGATTTGACCAAGGGCGTTTGCCCGGGAACAATGCCCGACATCACGGCCAAATGTTCGACATTGCACGCGACGCTCGAAGATCACGACACGTTTTTCAATCTCGGAACGGGGCTATTCGCCACCGGGTTCCTGGTCGGAGTGGGAACGGTCGTTTATGCGGTCGCGAGCAAGAAAAAGCCCGGCGCGGTTGGACTGCAAATGGCCCCCGTGGTAGCTCCGACGCTCGCCGGGATATCGATATCCGGTCATTTCTGAACCGGCCGTCACGAACTCCCTGGACAGAAGCGGAGTTCCTCAAGATGATTCGGCCCATCGGCTTGGGTGCTTGCCAACCGGGAGGTTTTCCATGCGCAATATGCAAAAAACGTTGGCGTTTTTCGGAATTTTGGCGATTGCAGGATTCGGGCAGTTCGTAGGATGTGCCAATGACGCAAATAACTGCGAATTGAACTATGAAGCCTGCCCGGCCGGCAGTAGCAGCAGCGGTGTCGTACCTCCGCCTCCGGGATGCACGGATTCGCCCGCCGCGAACCCCGAAGTGATTCGCACGGAGTGTGCCTATTTCGTTGGCGGATCGAATGCAAATGATTCCAATACGGGCGGGGAAACCGATCCCTTTGCAACGTTGGGAGCCGCGATCGCAGCGGCGAAAATGCAAAAAGCGCGCGTCTATCTGTGCGGTACCGTTTCCGAACGAGTGGACATCACGGCGGGGATCTCGATTTTCGGCGGCTTTGACTGCTCGGGACAGCAATGGCAATACAAATCCGGCAACCGCGGCGTCATTTCTCCGGCGGCGCCGGCCGTGGACGCACCATTTCAATCATCGGTGCGTATTCAAGGTTCGGGAAAAACCAATCTCGAAGATATCGACATCACGGCGGACAATGCGACCATCGACGGCGGTTCGTCCATTGCGGTCATCGTCGACGGCGCAACGGTCAATTTCGCGCGAGTGACCTTGACGGCGGGCGACGGCAAGGACGGTTTGCCCGGAACAACCCCCACGGACAACATCGGTCCAACCTCAGCCACCGATCCGACGATCGTCGGCAATGACGGACAAGACGCGTGCAAAGGCGCGAGTATGGGCAACCCGGGTGGTGATGCCAAACCCAATCCTATTTGCGGAGAATCCATCGGCGGCAAAGGCGGTACGGGATTTGATTTGATACCCGCCGGGGGCGGAGATCCCGGACTGCCCACGGTGAGCGGAACAGGCACGGGGGGAATTGGTCAAGACGGAGGAAGTTGCGGGCCGGGCCTGGGAGGAGCCAATGGCAAAAACGGCGGCGCGGGAGCCGGCGGAACAGCGATCGGGGTTATTGACAATATCGGATACACAGGCGCTGCGGGGTCGCCCGGCATGAAGGGAATCATCGGTCAAGGCGGCGGTGGCGGCGGCGGTGCGCGCGGGAAAAACAATTGCCACGGGGCGAGCGGCGGAAGCGGGGGCGCCGGAGGTTGTCCCGGCAATGGCGGCTCGGGTGGAAATCCGGGCGGGTCGAGCCTCGGTATCGTCAGCATCGGAGCCAATCTCGCTTTTTCCTCCGTATCCATTGTGACCGGCTTTGGAGGCGCAGGTGGTAATGGCGGAACGGGGCAAGACGGCGTTACGGGCGGAATCGGTGGAGTGGGCGGAATCGGCGCCAAAAGCCCGATGTCCACGGATGCGGCGTGCGATGGCGGCAAAGGCGGACGTGGAGGCAATGGCGGCGCAGGCGGCGGTGGTCGAGGCGGCCATTCGGTGGGTATTGCATATACGGGAACCGCACCTCCGAATTCGGGAGCTACCGTTCAAACGAATACCGCGGGAAACGGCGGAGTGGGCGATGGTTCGCCGGCAAGCGACGGAACTGCGGGCATGAAGGCCGATAGTCAGAAGTTTGACTAACCGTCACCATTACTTGGAACCCGAATATTTGTCTCGACATGCACGCCGATGCATGATGTAGTCCCCGCCGTGTCGCAGTCCCGATCTCCTTCCGACGACCGGCCTCCCGCCTCACGATATTCTTCGGATCTGGCGTCGGCGCAATCACCCGAGGGACAACGAGCCGGATTGCAGCGCTCCGGATTCAAGAGTGACGACGCGCCGCCCATGTCGTCGCGATTCGACAGAATGCCTCCTTCCACAGCGGCGGCCATACGCCCGCCGGCGAGTATCGCGTTGGGCGCGCCGATGCGCGGAAATGCGGGCGTCGGAGCGGAAGGTTTGGCCGGGCGAGGCGGCATTTACAGGGTGACGCAAGCCCTCGAGAAGAAGCACGGCGCCTTTTTCATCTCGCGGCTCATTCTGGCTTCGGGAATCAGTCTTCGCGGATTCGACTCCAATTCATTCGATGACCCGGCAACGATGACGAAACTCATGAAGACATTGCGCAATATACTGTCTCCGACGGACATGGCGGATCTGTTACTGCAGCATCCGGCCCTCAACAACACGAAATAAACGGGAGGAACAATGAGCTTTTTCATGACGAGCGCGGGCTACAGTGCCGCTGACGACACCGCACGAGGTGTGCACGAAGCCGTGGCGATTGCGAAAAATGGGTTGTCTGGAAATACGCCGCGATTGTGCATTTTGGCGGCCACCATGGACCACGACGCCGGACGCGTGTACGAGGCCGTCCGGGCCGAATTGCCCGGCGTACCCATTCATGGCGCCACGACGTCGCTCGGAGTGCTCGGCCGCGACGGCGTGGTCATGGGCTCGAATGGCAGCATCGGCGTATTGCTCTTTTCATCGAGCGACGATGCGGCATTTTCGACCGGCAGCGCGGACCTTTCGGAGGGAGCCAAAGCGGCGGGGCAAAAAGCCGCCGCGGCGATCATGGCCAATGGTCCCAAGGGACAAACGCCGCGCCTTATTTTCATCGCCGCCACACCAGGAAATGAAGAGCAGGTCCTCGAAGGGATCCACAGCGTTTTACCGAACGTACCCGTTTTTGGTGGAAGCGCGGCCGATCACGCGATCCAAGGAGGCTGGAGCATCTTTACGAACGGCGGTACGCAACGTGAAGGCGTGACGCTCGCCGCCATTTATGGCGACAACATTCGCGTCGGCGCGGCCATTGAAGGCCCGTATGAACCGACGGCCAATCACGCCCAAGTCACCGCTGCGAACGGCCGTACCGTCAAAGCTCTCGACAATCGCCCGGCCACGGAAGTCTTGCATTCGTGGCTCGGAGAAGCTGTTGCGGACCAAGTTCGTGAAGGCGGCAATCTGCTGATGCAAACGGCCCTCAACCCCATCGGTATCGCCCGTGGCGGCAGCGACGGCAAACCATTTCACGTTTTGCTGCACCCCGCGCACGCTCATGCCGAAGGCTCCATCGATCTGTTCGCCGAAGCCCCCGAAGGCTCGACCGTTTGCCTCATGTCGGGCACGGGCGACAGCCTCGTCGGCATAGTGGATCGTCTGGTCGATCGGTGCCTCGAAACCTCCACGCTCGCGGTTGACGAGACGCGCGGAGCATTCTTGATTTATTGCGCCGGCTGCGCGGGAGCCCTGGGAAATCGAATCAACGAAGTCCTCGCTCGTTTGTCGGGACGTCTGCCCAACGTCCCGCTCCTCGGATTTTGCACCTTCGGCGAACAGGGACATGTCCCCGCGATCGGCAATGTTCACACGAACCTGTCCGTAGCGCTCGTCGTCGTCGGCTGAACGTCCACGAAATAGAGGTGTCCCATGTATGTCGTCTGCGTCCGTATTCAGGTTTTGCCCCAATGTGTCGATGAATTCATCGAAGCGACCAAGGCCAATCACGAAGGTACGCGGCTGGAACCAGGCAATGTACGTTTCGACGTATTACGCGGCGCAGACGACGCGGGTCGGTTTTTCTTGTACGAAGTCTACCATGCGGAAGCTGATTTTCGCGCGCATCAGCAAACCCCGCATTACCTCGCATGGCGGGACCGAGTGGCTCCGATGATGGCAGTGCCGCGAGTCGGCGAAAAATACAACAACCTTTTCCCCGATCCGTGGGGCTGAGTTTTTCGTGAAATTCTCGTTCCGCATGACGCCCGAAATCGTTTTCGGCGCGGGCACGCTGACGCAAACCCCGACGTTTGCAGCGCGATACGGGAAACGCTGTTTGCTCGTCACGGGAAAACAATCCCTCAATCGCTCCGGCCAACTGGCAAAACTCGAAGAATCATTGCACGAGCTGCGCGTCACCTCGACGCACGTCACGGTCGACGGCGAACCGGATTTGGCGATCACCGACGCGTGCACGCGTATGGCCAGGGAAAACCAATGCGATGTGGTGCTCGCGATTGGCGGAGGCAGTGTCATCGATGTGGCCAAAGCCGCCGCGGCATTGGCCACGAACGGCGGCGAAGCCTTCGATTACATTGAAGCCGTGGGCCGAGGTCGAACCATTGAAAAGCCGTCGTTGCCATTGATTGCCGTTCCCACGACGGCGGGCAGTGGCTCCGAAGTGACGAAAAATGCGGTATTGCGCGTACCGGAATTGCGCGTCAAACGGAGCATTCGCAGCGATTCGATGGTCCCGCCGCTCGCGGTCATCGATCCGGCGCTCATCGCTTCGGCGCCACGTTCGGTGGCGGCATCCTCGGGCCTCGATGCACTGACGCATTTGATTGAAGCATATTTGTCCAAAGGCGCATACCCGATGACCGATGCTTTGGTTGTTCCGGGTATATCGATGGCCTATCGATCGCTTGTGGCCTTGGCCGAGCGGCGAACGACGGATACCTCGCACGAAGAAATGGCCCAGGCGGCATTATGGGGAGGCATTGCCTTGGCAAACGCCGGACTTGGCGCGGTGCACGGCCTCGTGGCTCCTTTGGGAGGATTATGCGCGGTGCCGCACGGAGCGGGTTGCGGATGTTTATTGCCGGCGACGTTTGCAATGAACGTTCAAGCCTTGCGTTCTCGTGCGCCGAACAGCGTCGCGCTTGTCCGGGCCGAACATTTGGCGCGCATGATTCTTTCGGAAGATGAAAAAGATCGAACGCCCGAACATGCCGCCGATGCATTAGCTCGATTACGCCGAGCCTTGGATGTGCCTCCATTGACGAAATACGGCGTATCGGATACGAATTTCGGTGAAATCATTGCCGGCTCGCGCGCAGGAAGCATGCGCAACAATCCCATCGAACTGACCGACGAAGAATTGGCGGATATCTTACAGCAATCAGCCGTCGACTGCTGATTCGTCCCCGTCCCCGTCCCCGACGGCGAGCACCTATTCTTGAATGGTATCCAGCACATTTTCCGTCCACCATCCAACAACACGTAGCATGCATCACATTGAGCCACTGCGATTACGTAATTGCAATCTGGTTTTTCCCTTGCATCGTTTCAGAGTTACCTTGTACAATAGCGAACCGTCATGTCCGCGGAGATGCTATGCTAATTACGCAACAAGGTCCAACGCTCCGGCTCTTCAAGCAAATCGAGCGCGAATTGAGCGACACCGCACCTCTTGCCGACATTGCCCAAAAGTCATGTGACGCATTTTATGAAACGTTCGAGCAATCCGTCGTCCTTGTTCGGGTTTTTGTGACGGTTCCATTCGCCATGCTCATGGAGGACGAACAAGCGATTGGCCGAGCGGTTTTGGAACGAAAACAAATCACCGATCCTGTCGAATCGACCACGCCGGTCATGACGTTGCTGGGCACGCGAGGCGTTGAAAAGAGCTGGTGCGATCGTCTTACATCGCAAGGTCACCGAGCATTTCCGCTGGTTTCGCGATTGCTCATCGAATCGATGCCCATGACCGCCCAACTTCTTCAAGTTCTCGGTTCGGAGCGCGGTTCGGCGGCCCCCAAGGACGCGGGTCTTACGGAGAAAGCTTGGGGAGCGGGTCGAGCGGGTCTTTTTTATGTCGAGCATGCAGCGCACACGGTTGATACGCAGGGGCGGAAGATCATCGGAGCGCAATCATTCGTTGAACAATACAACGTACAGACGGTGTTTGGCGCGGCACGCGCATATCGTGATGATTTGTTCCTCGTGCAGCTTTTTTTCTGCCGTCATCACGTCTCCCGCGAGCGCGCCCGCGAATTTTTGCCGTTGGTCGGAATTTTGCGGGGTACGACGATTCGAGCCATCGATTCGAATAACGTATTTCCAAAGAGCTGAACAAAGACGCATTCGGCGCCTTCATTCGCGCAACGCGTGACGGTGAAGGCGTTCGTTTTCCCAAACCATGGAAAAACGTTCGGCATTGCGTGGAACCTCCCTTGCCCGGGAATTCAACTCGAAAAGAGAGCGCCTGGCGATTCGGAACGGCCGGCCATTGATGTTCGTAGACTGCCCTGCGCGTTCTATTTGCAGGCTGTCTCGACCAACCCATCGGTGACGGCCTGTGTCCAATAGGCGTTTGTCCCGTCCACTGCCACGCCGAAGGCGCTCACGTCGGCGCCTTTGGCAATATACGTAATCGCGCCGCCGGCTTTCGGCACTTTCGCGACGGCACGATCTTCCAAGCTTCCGCCGTCTTTGCCGCGAAGCGTGAAATAGACGAATGCGTCGTCGATGGCCACACTCACCGGATCGGCGAGCCCATCGGCGAGGATCTCTTCGCCGCCGCCGCTCTTTAATGCTCTCGATAACGTGCCCGCGGACGAATGGACCCAATAGACGTGCGTAGCGTCGACAGCGATCTCCTGCGAAAAGTAATGATACGCCAAAGACGCCTTTTTCGCGATATCGACGGCTTCGCCGCCGGCCTTGGGCACGCGCACCACCCGTGCCGTTTTATCCGCCACGGTTCCGACGGAACGCACGTACACATCGGCGGCGTCGACAGCCACCGAATCGGCGCCGTCAATGGCCGCGAGAAGCTGCAATGGGCCGCCTTGGTTTTCCATTGCGTACACGCCATCCGGCTGCGTCACATACACGCGTTGTCCATCCGCGGCGACTGCGGCAAACGAGCCGGTCGCGATGGTTTTCACGCCGAGGCTGCCTTTGTCGATACGATAAAGCGCCTTCGAGTAATCGACGACATAAACGGCATCCGTGTCGATGGCAATCGTCCGCAAAAGGTCGCCGATGCCTTCGACCATCGCTTCGGGCGCTGCATTCGCCGGTCCGGCGCGCCAAACCGCACCGTTTTCGTACACCCAATACACCCAGGATCCATCGGATACGATTCCTTCCGTCGCGCTGCCGTAACTTTTCCCGATCTTCGTCCGCGCGGCCCCCGTCGCGCAAAAGGGAGAACCATTGCCGGTCGAGCCGCTGCCGGACGAGGTTGTGGAATCGCCGCCGGTCGAACTTCTTTCGTCGACGACGACATCGTCGCACGCCACGAAAGTCAGCGGGATCAAGAAGCAAAGCCATTGTTTCGCCAACATGAAAAGACCTCCTCGGCCATGAACCTGATTCGCTTTGTCAGGTTCCGGCACGCCGGGGGCCTGGCCAGCAAAGGATATGCCGCATTCGTCGGGCGGAAATTGGGCCCATTTCGTGCGTCGTTGTCAGGCTCTGTTCACGGGAGAGGATTACGCTCGATACAGTGCCGTAGCGGAATCTTGGGCCATACGACGCAGCCTTTACGCAACAACAGCGTCAAAGCTCAGCGTAACTTGGCCTTCCCTTGACTGGCCAGGGCAAACCCAATCAATTTGTACAGCAATCGAGCGCCCACATTGCCATCCCATTCGTCGCCATCGGGACCGGGCGCCACTTCATTCAGGTCAAACCCCACGATCGTTTTTCCGGACCGCACGACTTCATTCAAAATATAGACAGCTTCGGCGAAATCGATGCCGCCGGGCACAGGTGTCCCGGTATGCGGACAAAATCGCGGATCGAGCCCGTCGATATCGAACGAGACCCACACGTCGCCGGGCAGAGCAGCGACGATATCGCGCGTAATGGATGCAAACGATTCTCCCGACATCTTACGCCGAGAAATGGTGCGGTCGAGAAAAACGCTCACCCTTTCGCCCTGGCTCGCGACATACGTCATTTCGTCTTCGCACACGTCGCGAATACCCACTTGAACCAGCTTTTTCACGCCCGGCACTCGCTGCAAGACGTTGTGCATGATGGATGCGTGTGAAAAGGAAAAACCCTCGTACGCGTCACGAGTGTCCGAATGCGCATCGAAATGCAATACGCCGATTCCTCCGGGTTTGCTTTGCGCCAAGGCCTCGATCGCGCCGAACGGGACCGAATGATCGCCTCCGACAATCCCCACGATTTTTCCTGCCCGTGACAATCGTTCCGTTTCGGCCGATACCCATGCGTTCAGCTTGGCGCTCAATTCATTCACGCGAGCCAGCGCGGCCTCGGCTTCGGGCGTATCGACGACCCCACCTGCGTCAATGATCGTCCGCGCCAAACGTCGACCTTCTTCATTCCATGCAACGACCCGTTCGTCCTCGGGCAACATACAAATGCCCGGTTCGTAGGGTTTTTCCACGTCGAGGTCGAACAAATCCACCTGGCGACTCGCTTCGAGTATGGCGGCGGGTCCCCGGGCCGTACCTCCACCATACGAAGTCGTCACTTCCCACGGAACGGGAACGAGCACGACATTGGCTTCGGATTCGGTAAACGGCAAACCATAGACACCGGAATCAAGCGCGGCGGGGGCGTTGGGATCGAACGGGATATTCATCGAAGGCCGCGTATAGCACGTTTGGAGGCGATTGTCCTCCATCGAAATCGAGTGTGCAAAGCCGTTCGGAACTACAACCATTTCCACAACTTCCCAAATGCGGTAAGATCCTTCTTCATGAACAATCGACGCACTTTACCTACATCCATCGTTCTATTGGCCATCGTTTGCGGCAGTCTGTTCTGCGCATGTACCCCTGAAGTTCGCAATTATGGCAGCGGCGGCTCCGGCGGTTCGGGCAGTTCGTCCAGCACGAGTTCCGGTGGAATGCCTTGTATGACCGACAGCGAATGCGGCGCAAGCAGCGAATGCCAATCGTTCGCGTGTGTCAACGGCGCTTGCGCCGTCAGTTTTGCGGCGGCGGGAACCATCGTCGCGCAACAAGCCATTGGAGATTGCCAAACGAATGTCTGCGACGGCAAAGGTTACGTCGTGAGCAATCCGGAACCCGGCGATCCGGCCGATGATAACAATCCATGCACCATCGACACATGCAATGGCCCGACGACGATGTACGGGCCGGTGGGCGCTGGAATGGCTTGCGATGGTACGCGATTCTGCAACGGCGTCGGGTATTGCGTGCAATGCCTCATGGACGGCGATTGTCCGGGCGGAGTATGTTTCAAAGAGCAATGCGTGCCTGCGCAATGTTCGAACGGCCTGACCGACGGCCTCGAAACGGACGTCGATTGCGGCGGTCCGTCGTGCCCACAATGCCCGCCAGGTCTCAAATGCGGCATCGACAAGGATTGCAACAGCATCTCGTGCCAAGCAGGTATCTGTGCGGCCCCGACGTGCATGGACGGACTCCCCAACGGCCTCGAAACCGGCATCGATTGCGGCGGCCCGGATTGTCCCGTCTGCGCCGACGGCAGCCCGTGCAAAAATAATCTCGATTGCAAGAGCCACGTCTGCACTGCGGGAACCTGTCAACCCCCCGCTTGCGACGATCAAATCCTCAATGGCGGAGAATCCGATGTGGATTGTGGAGGTCCGTGCACCGCATGCCTCAATGGCCGCGCGTGCTGGGGCGACCTCGATTGCATGAGCAGCCATTGCTGTCCGGGCGCGGACCCCATGGGACCCGGTTATTGCGAAAACGCCATGCAGGCATGTGTGGGCGTGTTCAAGAGCGAAGTCGCCGAATGATTCACTAACGTTTCTTGGGTTTGGCTTTCCGTAACCTGGGCACGATATCGCGAATGCGATTGCCCAACGCCACGGCCTCGGGATCCCGAAATCTGACGTGAAAATGCGTCAGATGCCCCCAAGCGTGCCGGATCGCCGTATCTTTCTTCAGCGGCGTCTGAAACCACTGCTCTGCGGGTTGCTCGTCCGCAGGTAATTTCTCCACATACGCCTTGAGAATACGCTGCACCGTCAAATCGATGAAGATGGTATCGACGTTGCCCCCTTCGATGAACGCCCGCACGAGCGCCCAGGTTCGCGGCAAATCCAAATTATGGGCCGTCGCCTTTTCGTACCATCCCGCAGGAACCCGATAATAATACCCGATATCCGCGTCGAGCCCCGATTGATGACTCCGATGAGGCTTCAGCCAACCACCTTTGTCTCGCGAAATATCCCCGACCCGTAACGTCGGCGTATTCGGAAAACAGCGCCGCACTTCACGTACCGCACGTTCAATCGATCGGATCGTGAGTTCCGTGCCAAACGCGTATCCTCCCGCGTGCTTGATGGCCTCCGATTCGGGCAGTTCGACCCCGCCAAACAAAAACCCCCGCGTCGGCGTTCCAATCGACGCCGATCCCAATGCATGCGGCGTGTCCAGCAGAATCGTGAAGATCTCCTGCTCGGAGGATGGAATCGTCCTCGGCGATATTTCCACTTTCGGTTCCGCCGGGCAACGCACGGGTTTTTCCGAAATTGACGCGGCGCTCGCCACCGCACTCGCCACGGGCGGAGGCTCGGCCGATCCTGCAGGCGCCGAAGTAGCCGGTGTCGCCGGTGCGGACGCGGATAGGATGGGTATCGGCTGCTCGGCCTTTTGCGCCGAGGTTTGGCGGGAACGAACGGCGAACATCCCGCCGCCAAAAGCGATCGTTGCACATGCCAAACCTATGCCGATCGATTTGCCGCGGGTCACGGGATTATACGGCACCGTCGACGAGGATCGTCGCTCCATTCACGTACGAGCTGCGATCCGAAACCAAAAACGCCGCAACTTCGGCCGCTTCTTGAAATGTCCCCAATCGCCCGAGCGCCGTGTGCCGAATGTATTCATCGAGCCTGCCTTTCGGCAAATTCACGCTCACACCGCCCTCCAGCACGCCCGGCGCCAAGTTGTTCACCGTAATGCCATACCGTCCGACTTCTTTGGCCAGCGATTCCGTGAAACCTTTGATCGCCGCCTTCGCCGTCGAATAATGCACCGGAGCCTGCATCATTTTCACGCCCGCCAAAGACCCGATGTTCAATATGCGCCCCCGCTTGAGACGCACCATTCCGCGTAAAACCGCTCGCGTCGCCAAAAACGTTCCTTTGACGTTGGTGTCGAGCACCCGATCCCAATCTTCCTCTTCCATCAGAGCCAACGGCACGACATCGCTCACGCCGGCATTGTTGACCAAAATGTCAATCGTGCCGATGTTCGTCTCCATGGAACGAACGACATCGTCGAGCCCCTGCTTGTCGAGGACGCTCGTACGGAAAGAAAAACCCAGGACGCCGTGCGAACGAATTTCATCCAGCGTTTCCTGGGCTTCTTTCTCCGACCGAGTCCAATTGAACCCCACGTGCGCGCCTTCGCGCGCAAGCGTCACGGCAATGGCGCGCCCGAGCCCTTTCGAGCCCCCCGTCACGAAAGCGATATGTCCTTCACAGAGTTTCATTGGTTCACGATCGACAAACGAGTTGTCCCATTTTCTTTCGTCCAAGGCTTCTTACCCCAGGACGGCGTCGTTGTGCCGGTGCCTTTGGCGGCGCCGCGGTGAAACATATTGAATCCACACGCCGGCATGATGCGCCCATCGATTTGCGGATAATGATGGCAACACTTGCGCAGCCGTTCCAAGTCGAAATCGTGCCGATCCATGTAATGGTGGAGAAAAATCGATTTGGCCTGCTGCTCGCCAATGAGCAAGCTCTCTTTTTGCGTGAGCGCGCGATCGGGAAACATCGTCCGCACGGTCCGCTTGAGCGCCGCCAAGATTTCCGGGCCGCGTTCGATCGTATCCTGATTCGCGTACACCTCGTACATCACGTCTTGCAGCGTCTTCTCCATTTCGGGCGTCGCCGGCAGCGTGGCGCTCGAACGCAGAAGCGTCCCGTGTTTCGTGAAATCGACGAATCGCGAGAACGGAATGAACGAACCATCGTCGAGACGCAAAAGGTACGTCAGGGATACACATTGCGGATGCGAACACGGCAAAGGGAAGAAGTCCGCCGACTTCAATTTGCCGCCAGTTTGTTCTTCCACACGCCGCACGACGCCGGGAATCGTCAATCGGTCCATCGCATCGTGCCCGAAGACTCCGCCGCCTTGGCCCGTGTAAGCCGCGGGCTGGAAATTCAGCGAAAGGAAATGATCCTCCGACAAAAACAATTCGACGACTTGGCCGATTTGCTCGTCGTTGACCCCGCGCGTGGCGACGAAAATAATTTGCGTGGGAATCTGCAATTCCTTCAGCACCCGCAAGGCGGCTTCTTTTTCTTTCACCAAGTCTTTGCCGCGAATCTTTTCATGCGTATCCGCGGTAAAACCATCCAGCTGCAAGCCGACGTACGCGCCGCTTTCTTTGAGCGCTTTGGCGAATTCCCGATCCTTGCCCAAACGAATCCCGTTCGTGATGACCACGACGCGCCCGATTTCCGGACGACTCGCAATACGCACCAATTCCAGGATCTTCGGATGACTCGTCGGTTCGCCCCCGGACAACGCGACCGATTCGCATTGCCCTTCGTTACGCACCAGCGTGTCGATCATTTTCGAGAAAACGTCGAGGTCGATATGGTTCGAGTATTGATTGTCGACGATGCAAATCGGACATTCCAAATTGCAATGGTCGGTCACTTCGATGATCGGCAAACACGTATGCTGTTCGTGGTCATTACACGTGCCGCAATCGGTCGGACAACCATGTTCCACTTTCGTGGCAAAAACGAGCGGCTCCGTGCCGGCCCGCGCAAACGCGTACGCCCGTACGTAATACTTGGCGTCTTCGGAGACCATCGCTTCCGAAGGTCCGCATTGGGCACAGTTTTTCTTAAAATACACTCGCCCGTCCCGAATAACGACTTTCGCGGGCAAAAGAGTCAAACATGTCGGACATGTCGACGTCGTTTCTTTGAATTCGACTTCCCCCTCGAATCCATCGGGGACTTCACCGCGAGCCAAAAACTTCGCCGTATAACTTTGCGCCGTTCCTTCGAGCGTTTCTTCGGACGGACCACAAGTCGGACAAAGCAAGAGCCGCACAGGTTTGTCATCACGTAACACCACCCGCCCCTCATGCCGTTCGCCACACGTGGGACATGCCGCGCGTTCATGATGGAAAAACGTGTGCGGTCGGTCCTGACGAATCGGCGTGGCGCAACTAACACAATCCATGGGCTATTCCTCCGGCAATTCGACATCTTCATCTGAAGACCGGTCGGACGTCAATTCGCGAAATTGCGAGAAACAATTCTGATATTCTCTCCGCCCCTCGTGCGTTACGTCCTACTTGATCGAATCACTCGCCTGGAACCGCCCAATTTTGCCGCGGGAATCAAATGCGTGTCGTTGTCCGACGATATCTTCAGCGACCACTTTCCAGGACATCCGATCATGCCCGGCGCGTTGATCATCGAATCGTTGGCGCAGCTTTGCGGCGTGCTCCTCGAAGCCGCACGGCGGTTGGACGGACAAACTGACATGCATGCGCTGCTCACGATGGTCGATCGCGCGCGGTTCCGACGCGTCGTCCGACCCGGAGACAAACTCGACCTCACCGCCGAAGTCCTCGTGGCTCGTGAAGACGGCGGGCAAGTCAAAGGCACCGCAAGTGTCGACGGAAGCGTGGTGGCGACCGCCGAGCTCGGATTCGCGCTCGCCCACGTCACGCATCCCGAGCTCATCGCGCGGCGCAAAGAGTACTTGGACATCTGGCTTTCGGGCTCGATGGCGGCGACTTGATGCGACCGGTCTACGTTCGAAGCGTCGGCGTCGTGAGTCCACTTGGACAAACCTGGCCGGAGACACGCGCAGCGCTGGAGACCGGCAAGACGGCCGTCGCTCCCATCACTTCGTTTGACGTCCAAGGATATCCGTCGCGGGTCGCCGCCTGCGTACCTTGGCCCCTCGATGAATCCCAAGATCGCCGCCTCGCGCTTGCGCGTCGTGCCGCAACCGAAGCGTGGGAAGCTGGCCAAGTTCACGCATCACCAACACGTATCGGCGTGTTCATTGGAGCCGAAAGCGGACGGGCAACATACGAAACGGTCTTCGCTCTGTCCCGTGCGGCGGGCGGAGGAAATCGTTTTGACCACGAACGATTCGGTCGCGAAGCCCGAGCCCTCGCCGCGCAAGTGCACAGCGCCACGGTGTCTCCCGCTGCCGTCGCTTCGGCTTTGGCCGGACAGATCGGTGCGCTCGGTCCGGTCGACACGATCTCGCTCGCGTGTGCCTCGGGAGCCGCCGCGATCGTCGAAGCAACGCGAGCCATTCGTCTCGGCGTGTGCGATGTCGCGCTGGCCGGCGGAGTCGGTGCGGATGTCGATCCGTTCATGCTCGTAGGATTCGGCATCTTGAGCGCTCTGAGCTCGCGTGGCGTGTCGTGCCCGTTCGACGTGCATCGCGATGGGTTTGTCGTGGGCGAAGGAGCAGCCATGGTGGTCTTGAGCGCCGCACGAGATGATGCTTCCGTCGAAGTCGCCGGTGTCGCTCGTTCCCTCGATGCGCATCACCTCACGGCGCCCGATCCCTCGGGCGATGGAGCCGTACGCGCGATGCGTGGCGCGCTCGAGGATGCCGGATGCGATCATGTCGACTACGTGCAGGCGCACGGCACGAGCACGCCGCTCAACGATGCCGTGGAAGCCGCGGCCATCGCGCGCGTGCTTGGGCCGCATCTTTCTCGAGCTCACGTCGGCGCCGTCAAGGGTGCGTTGGGCCACTGGATCGCCGGCGCTGGAGCCGTTGGATTCGTCTGTGGTTATGAAGCCGTTTTGTCGGGTATTTGTTTCCCGACCGCAGGCCTCGTGGAGCCTGATCGTGCCTGCTCGTTGCCCCACGTCATGGGTTCGGCGATTCGTAAGAACGTGAGTATGGCGCTCGTCAACGCCTTCGCATTCGGTGGAGCGAATGCGAGCATCGTGGTGGCTCGGTGCAAGTAACGTCCGATGTGTTTGTCGTGGCCGTATCATCGCTGACGCATGTCGGCATGTTGGGGACTGAACTCGGACGACGTCTCGTGCGTGGTGAACTCTCCGCGATAGGTCCGGTGGACGTACCTGCGCCTTCGCGTCCCGATGAAATTCGCCAACGCAAACTCATGTCGCGAGCCGCGTGGATGGCTGCACTCGTCATGCGTGATGCTCTCGCGGTCGCCCAATGGTCGGATCGACGTGACGAGATCGGTGCGTACTTCGGCGTCGGTGCATCGGGCGCGGAGATGGACGACGTGGCTCGACTCATCGGCGCGAGCCTCGACGAGCAGAAGAAGTTCACGCTGGCTCGCTGCGGCAAAGAGGGACTCGACGCATCCAATCCACTGTTTGCCTTTCAGATCATGAACAACTTCACCCTGTGCCACGGGTCGATCCTCGAGGGTTTGGCGGGGCCTAACGCAGCGATTTTTTCACGAGGTATGGGCACGGTCGTCGCCTTGGAAGAAGCTTGCCTCGCGCTGCTCGAAGGTGAATGTTCACGAGCGATCGTTGGAGGAGCCGATACGGCGACCCATCCGGTGACGCTCGCAGAGCTCGAGCGGGAAGACTTTCTGCGTGACGGGCTCGTGCCGGTCGACGGCGCTGCGGCGATCGCTCTGGCGAAAGAAGCCGACGTGCCTTTGGGTCGAGTCGAATCCATCTGGGTTTGGCCTGTGGAACGCCCGCGGGATGCGTTGCTTCCGCGCATCGGGGTATTCCGTGACGCCGTCTTGATGGCTTGCGCGGATGCGTTGGCCGAACATCCGTGCGATTTGCTGGTTCTCGCGCCGTGGGGAAGTCCCGCGCGCGAAGTGATGCGCGAGCTGCCGGAAGCTTTGGCGATCAAACAATCTGTGGACCTGACAAACTTGCTGGGAGAATCGCTCGCCGCAACACCCGCCATCGCGTGGGTTGCCGCTCTCGGCATGTTGGTCGAAACAGGCGGCAAACGAGCTCTCGTGCTCACCGCCGGACCCGACGGAGATCTTGGCGCGGTCGTGCTCACGCGCGGAGGTGCGCGATGAACAACCGCCGTGCCGTCATCACCGGCGTCGGTGCCGTATCGGCCTTCGGCGTCGGCTACGAAGCGTTGGAAAAAGGCTTGTTGGCAGGGCGAAGTGCGATCGGTCCCATCCGCAACTTCGACGCCCGTACGTTCCCCACCCGTGTCGCGGGTGAAGTACCGATTGTCCAGACCAACGCGGCGTTCATCACCGAACATCTCGACGTGTTCTTGCGCTCGGGTGAAGCCGATCGCTGGGAACGTTCGGGACTGCTGCGAGATCGCAAAGTCTGCTTCGGCCTCATCGCGGCAACGGAGGCGTTTCAGCACGCCGGCTGCACCGCGGAAGAACGTCGCGCGGCCTTGTCGATCGGTCTTGGATTGGAGCAAGCGTTCCTCGACGACCTCGCCGCACACTACGAAGACGGTCGGATGCGCATCGGCGCCGGGTCGATGTCCGGTGACGACGGCGTTCGTTTTCGGTCACGCGTAGACCTTTGTGCTCAAAAGATTCGCAGCGTCTTGCGTTTGTCGGGACGAGTCGTCGTTCATGTCTCCGCGTGCGCTGCCGGAGGCATGGCGGTCGCCCATGCGGCGTCGATGATTGAACGAGGTCAAGCGGACGTGGTGCTGTGCGGCGCCTCCGATTCGATGGTCAATCCGCTCGGCGTCGGTGGAATGTCGCGTTTGTCCGCCCCTTCGCCGCGAGCCGAAGCGTCGGCATGTCGGCCCTTCGATCGCCGCCGCGATGGCCTCGTCATCGGCGAAGGCGCCGCGTTGTTCGTCGTGGAAGAGGAGTCGCGCGCACGAGCCCGCGGAGCGTCTCCGTTGGCGCATATTCTCGGCTGGGGCGTGACCCAAGACGCGTACCGAGCGACCGCCCCGCGTCCCGATGGTTCACGCGCCAAAGCAGCGATGGAACAGGCTGTTCGTCGCGCCCAACTCCAGCCCTCCGACATCGGTTACGTCAACGCTCATGGGACGGGAACCCCTCTGAATGACGTTGCGGAAGCCAACGCGATCCGCAGCTTGTTCGGTGACGTTCCGGTCAGTTCGATCAAAGGTGCCGTCGGACATCTGATGGCCGCAGCCGGAGCGATCGAACTTGCGGCGTGCTTGTTGCCGCTCAATCACGACGTGCTCCCCGGCACGGCTCATTTCGACGAACCGGATCCCGAATGTCCGGTCAACGTCATTGGACAAACCCCGCTCATCGCCCGAGTGAACTACGTCTTGTCAAACTCGTTTGGGTTTGGCGGACAAAACATCAGCGTCGTGCTCGGGAGGGTCGAATGATCCGACGGCCTACGCCGATGGCCGTCACGGGTTTTTCACTCCGTACCCCGCTCGGGGAAAACGCGGCGACGATCGCCGA
>WBZU01000392.1_pt2 | contig 32638 bp, 18 predicted proteins | sample 5204311 | NCBI WGS metagenome assembly WBZU01 (sample SAMN12344359, study PRJNA552823) | activated sludge metagenome | biome: Activated sludge suspended growth; feature: Nitrification reactor; material: Wastewater; isolation source: activated sludge from nitrification reactor of wastewater...
CGCGGCCGACCTGGCTATCGCTAAGAGCGGCCCGGCGACAGTGCTGGCGGGCGAGCGGATTACGTACACGCTGGTCGTGACCAACTACGGGCCGGCCGCGGCGAACGACGTCCAGGTAGCCGACGCACTGCCGGCCGGCGTGAACTTCGTGGCCGCAACCCCAAGCCAGGGGCTCTGTGAAGCCGGCGTCAGTTGCCAACTCGGCGCAATGGAACTCAACGCCACAGCGACGATCACGGTCGTTGGGCTGGTGGCCAGCGGCACGCTGACCGGCACAGTCCTTGCCAATACGGCACGTGTCGACGCGGCCAACGGCGACCCGAACGGCGCCAACAATACGACATCGGCGACGACTACGGTCGAGACCAGCGCCGATCTGAGCATCGGCAAGGTGGCGGCACCGAGCCCGGCAGTGCCAGGCGCTGTGCTGACCTACCAGATCCTGGTGACGAACAGCGGCCCGTCGGATGCACTCAATGTCGTCGTGACCGACACGCTGCCCGCCGACTTCGTCGCCATCAACGTGGCGAGCAGCCAGGGTGGATGCAACGCTCTGCCGTGCACGCTGGGTACCATGCCGGCCGGTGGAGTGGCGAGCATCACAGTGAGCGGCATGCTAGCGGCGAGTGCAACGTCAAGCCAGGTGAACAGTGCCGGCGTGACGAGTGAGACGCCCGATCCTGCATCGGACAACAACTTCGTCGAGGTGACGACCCCGGTAGCGCCAAGCGCCGATCTGGCGCTGGTCCTGGCATCGACGCCAACGACCTTCGCCGGTACAACCGCGATCGTCACTGCCACTGTATCCAACCGCGGACCGAGCTTCGCTCAAGGCGCGGTTGTCACCATCACGCTGCCGGCGGGTACAAGCTACAACAGTGAAAACCTGCCAAGCGGCTGGAACGTCGCATCGAGCGCCGGCAATACGGTTGTGCTGACCACCAGCAACGCGCTGGCGGCTGGCTCGACGGTGGACCTGCCGATTACGGTAGATGTGAATGCAAGCATGCAGCCGGGGGCGAGCCTGCAATTCAACGGGCTCACCGCTGCGGAAACAGCCGATCCGGACCTGAGCAACAATGCTGCCAACGCCGACCTGAGTGTGATCGGTCAGGCCGACCTCGTGGTCAGCAAGAGCGGTCCGGCAACGGCGACGGCCGGCACCATCGTGACCTACACGGTTGTTGTGACCAATAACGGCCCGACGGCCGCAGTGCTGCGCGACATCAAGGATACGCTGCCGGCGGGGATTGCTCTGCAGAGCGCAACGCTGGCGCGCAGTGACGGCACGCTGACAGCGTGTGCGGCCGGTATCTGTGAAGCCGGCGGCGCGCTGGCGGCCAACGAAGTGGTGACGATGACGGTTGCCGGCCTGGTCAACGCATCAGTCCCGGCGGGCACGGTGTTGACCAACACGGCATCTGCCTTCACCGACGGCGTGACACCCGACCCGAACCTGACAAACAACCAGGCAAGCGTCGCCACGACGATCGCCACCGCGGCGACCGTGCGGGCGACCAAGGTGGCGCTCAACAACCCGGTCTACGCCGGCGACGTGGTGCTCTACCAGATTGTCGTCACCAACGACGGGCCGAGCGACGCTCAGTCTGTCACTGTCACCGACACGCTGCCGGTCAGCATGACTTACATCGGCGGCGACGTGGCATGCACGAACAACAGCAACGTCGTCACCTGCAACCTGGGCACGCTGGCCGCCAGCGCGAGCCGCACGGTTCAACTCCAGGCACGCGCCGATGCGGCAACGGCGGATGGCGTGACGGCCACCAACCGCATCACCGGTACCAGCCCGACCATGGGCGCACCCTTCACGGCCACCGTGGACGTCACGGTGCGCCAGCCGGTCTTCGGCGCCGTTGATCTGGTCATCGACAAGGCCGGTGCGACGCAGGCTACTGCTGGACGCTTGCTGACCTACACCCTGGTCATCACAAATCGGGGCCCGGGTGACGCCAGCGCGGTTCAGATCGTCGACGCGCTGCCCTACGAGATCATCGGCCTGGCCGTGAGCAGCTCGCAGGGGACGTGCAACAACAGCGTTGTCTGCCAGCTTGGCGATATCGTCTCCGGCGCCTCTGCCACGGTGGTCATCACCGGCTGGGTGCGCACGGAGACCTACAGCGGCACGGTCGTGCTCAATACGGCGCGCGTGAGCAGCAACAACATCGAGCTGAATCCCGCCAACAATGTCGGCTCGTTGGCGACAACTGTCGACGCCGTGGCCCTGGTCACGATCGAGAAGAGCGGGCAGCCCACGGTCGTAACGCCAGGCGGCGCGCTCAGCTACCGCATCCTGGTGCGCAACCAGGGGCCGAGCCTGGCGCGCAGCGTCGTCGTGACGGACCTGCTGCCGGTGGAACTGGAAGCGCCACAGCTTTCCAGCACGCGCGGCTACTGTAGCGGCAACACCTGCTTCCTGGGCGACGTCCCGCCCGGCGAGACGGTGACGATCCTGGTGCTGGGCAATGCATCGCTGGCAGCGACCCTCAGCTTCACCAATACGGCGCTGGTCACGACCACGACGACGGTCGATCCATCCAGCGTCTTGCAGGCGCAGGTGCGCACCGACGTCGGTGACAATGCCGACCTGATCATGTTCAAGTGGGCGCCGGCAACGGTCTCGGCTGGATCCACGATCAGCTACGTGCTGACCGTGCGCAACGCCGGACCGTCGACGGCCGTCGATGTCCAGGTGCAGGATGCACTGCCGCCGGGCGTCACAGTTGCGGACGTGGGAAGCTGTCTGCAAAGTGGGTCGGCGACCATCCTCTGCCCGCCGACGGCAATCCCGACCATGACGGCCGGCACCGAGATTACCTGGACGCTGGTCGTCTCGACCAATAGCGACCTGCCGGTCGGCACCACGTTGCAGAACCGGGCCACGGTCAACAGCACAACGCCCGATCCGAACCCGGTCAACAATACGGCCAGCGTCGAGACCAGCATCATCGGCCGCTCCGACCTGGGCGTACGCAAGCTGGCGTCGTCGCCCACGGTGGCGGCCGGCAGCGAGCTGACCTACACTATCGTCGTGACCAATGACGGCCCGTCGGATGCGACGAGCGTGCGGTTGGTCGACATCCTGCCCTCGGAGGTGCGACTGCTGCACCCGATCGAGGTCGAACGGTCCGGCGCGGTGGGCATCCCGGTGATCTGTCTCGATACGGTCTGTGAGACAAGCATGGTGGAAGAAGGCGAAAACGTGACGTTCACGCTGCATGTGGCCGTGAACGCCGCGGTGGCGCACCAAACGGTCTTCACCAACACGGCGACGATCTACAGCCCGTCGGACCCGAACTTCGCCAACAATGTGGCCCGCACGCCGGTGACGGCAGTGCGTGAATCGACGCTGGTCGTCACCAAGCAGGCAGCGCCCGACCCGGCCATCACCGGTGCGCCGCTGACCTACCTGATCCTCGTGCGCAACCTCGGGCCGAGCAATGCCGACGGCGTGATCGCCGGTGACCTCCTGCCGAGCGGCTTCACGCCGACGAGCATCAGCAGCAGCCAGGGCGGCTGCACGGCGCTGCCGTGCGCGCTGGGCACCCTGCCGTCAGGCGGCGAAGCGACGATTACCATCGTGGGCATGGTCGATCCGTTGCAAAGCCTGCCGCTGGTCAACACGGCCGCGGTCACGGCAACGACGCCGCTGACCAACACCGACCTGGCCTGGGTGACGATCACCACCACGGTCAGTGCGCTGGCGAACCTCAGCCTGATCCTGGACAGCACGCCGACCGCCGTGGCCGGTCTGACGGCGACCGTGCAGGCGCAGGTGATCAACCTCGGGCCGTCTTCGGCGGTGGGTACGATCGTTACACTGACTCTGCCGGCCGGCGCCTCCTATCGCGACGTCGATCTGCCGGCGAACTGGTACGCAACGCCGAACCTGGACGGAACGGTGACGCTGACCACGACCGATATCCTGCAACCGGGCGTGAATGTCCCGCTGCTGGTGCATGTCAATATCGATCCGGCCGTGCCGCCGGGCAGCAGCTTGGCCTTCGTCGGTCTGGCAGCCTCACAGACGCCCGACAATGATCCGACGCAGAATGTCGATACGGCCGACACCAGCATCATTGCCCGCGCCGACCTCGCCGTCTTCAAGACAGGGCCTGCCGGGCTGACCGCTGGTGCGCTGGTAACGTACGTCATCACGGCGGAGAACCGCGGCCCGTCAGCGGCCAGCATGCGCGACCTGAAGGACACGCTGCCGCAGGGTATTACGCTGCAATCGGCTGCTATCGAGCAGCGCAGCGGTGTCATTGCAGCCTGTGTCGATGCGATCTGCCAGGTCTTGCAGCCGATCGCGGTCGGCGAGGTGCTCACGATGACGGTCGTCGGTCGCGTCGATGCGTCGCTGGCGGCGGGTACGGTGCTGACCAACACGGCGACGATCTTCGCCGAGAACATCACGCCGGATCCTGACGAGAGCAACAACCAGGCCCAGCACAGCGCACCGGTCAGCGTGATTGCCCAGATCGGCATCGACAAGTATGACCTGACCGATCCGGTGGAGCCGGATGGCATGCTCGTCTACGTGATCGTCGTTACCAACACCGGCCCAAGCCTGGCGCGGACCCTCATCATCACTGACACGTTGCCGCCGTACGTGACCTATCAAAGCACGACGGGCAATTGTGTCGAGGCACCGGCCGGCACGATCACCTGCCAGGTCAGCGATCTGCCGGCAAGTGGTCGCACGACGTTCCTTATCGTGGCGAAAGTGAACAGCGACGCGCCGAACGGGATCGTGCTGCGCAACGTTGCGACGCTGACCAGCACGACGCCGTTGACGAATTCGACGCTGACCACCGACGAGACGACGCGTGTGTTGTACAGCAATGGACCACAGGCCGATCTGGAAGTCGTCAAGACGGCCAGCCAGCCTTCGGTGCTTGGCGGCGGCCAGGTAACCTTCACATTGGCGATCACCAATAACGGGCCGTCGCCGGCAAGCACTGTCCAGGTGCTGGACCTGCTGCCGGACGGCCTGACACTGGTGCGCGTGCAGAGTAGCAAGGGCTTCTGCATTGCCGGCGTCAGTTGTCTCGTCGGCGCACTGGACTACGGCGTCGATGCCAACGGCGTCCCGCTCATCCGGGGCACCGCAACCATCACGGTGGTGGCCCGCGCTGCGATCGATCTGGTCGATGGGCAGGTGCTGACCAATACAGCCTATGTCCAGTCGGAGAAAGAGGATCCGCAGCCGGACAATAACCTGGACGACGCGAGCGTCACCGTGAATGCGCAATTCGCCGATGTTGCGATTGCCAAGGCTGGCCCGTTGTTGGCTACCGCCGGCGACATCATGACGTACACGCTCACGGTGAGCAACCAAGGGCCGGCCGTCGCCGCCAACGTGGTCGTGCGCGATCCGCTGCCGATCGGTGTGCACTTCGTCGGCGCGGTGCCTGCGCAGACCGGCGGCACACTGGCCGAGCCGCTGTGGCAACTGGGCTCGTTGGCAACCGGCGCCGTAACAACGATCCAACTGGCTGTGCAGGTGGCAGAAAACGCGCCGCCGGCACTGCTGATTATCAACACGGCAAGTGTGACGAGCACCACGCCGGATGCATTCCTGGGCAACAACCTAGCGACGGCAACGACGCAGAGCTACGGTGCGGCCGACCTTGAAGTCATCAAGCAGGTCGACCGGACGGTGGTCATGGGTGACGACATTGTGAATTACACGATCACCGTCAACAACCACGGCCCGTCGCTCTCGGATCGGGTCGATGTGAAGGAGTTGCTGCCGGCCGGTGTGACGCTGCTGTCCATGGCTTCGAGCCAGGGCGCCTGTGTCGATCACATCTGCCAGCTCGGGAACGTCGGCGTGGATCAGCCGGCGGTGATCACTGCTTCGGTGCGGGTCATCAGCCCGACCATGCCGCCTGGCACAGTTCTGACGAACACGGCCATCGCCTTCACCAATACGCCGGACACGAACCCTGACGATAATGCGGATAGCGTACCCATTACGATCGGGCCGGTGGTCAACCTTTCGGCGTTGAAGACGACGCTGGCACAGACGGCCACGGTCGGCACCGTCATCTCCTACACGGTGATCGTGACGAACCACGGCCCGTCGGCGGCGCCGACGATCATCATCACCGATCAGGTGCCGTATCGCTTTACGTACTTGTGGTCGACTGCACCCGGCGGCTGTCTCTTCGTCAACGAAGCGACGCTGGTCTGTGATGGCGGGCCGCTGGCAGCGCAGGCAGTGTTGCGCGTCGATCTGTACTTCTTCATCTCGGCCATCAATCCCGGCACGGTGAGGAATGTGGTCTATGTCGCAGCCGAAGATTCGAATATGCCGGATGGTATTGCCGAGGCCGATGTCGAACTGCCGACCAACCCGTATCCGACGTCGATTCTGCTCGAACGGTACGACCTGGTCGAGCGGGAAGACGCTCTCGTCATCACCTGGCGCACGACCTCCGAGTTCCGTACGGCAGGGTTCCGCCTCTGGCGCGGCACCAACTCCGACCGCAACGCTGCGATCCTGCTGACGCCTGAGCCGATTCCTGCAACGGGCGGCGGTAGCACCTATAGCTATGTCGACAGCACGGTGGTGCAGGGTGTGACCTACTGGTACTGGCTGCAGGAGCTGACAACCGACGCCGGCGGCTGGGAGTATCACGTGATCACCGGGCGACTGGGCTCTCTCAAGCTGTACATGCCGGCAGTTCTCAACGCCTTTGATGCTGCATCGCTGGGCCGTCCGGAGTACGCAGCGCCGGCGCCGCCGATTAACACGGCCACACCACTGCCGACACCTGTGCCGACGCCAGTGCCTACAGCGACGCCGGCGCCGACCGCAGTGCCGACGGCAATCCCTACATCCATCCCGGCAGCAACGCCGACGCCGGTGCCAACTTCAACGCCGGTGGCAACATCGACCGCTACGCCATCGCCAACGGCTGTTGTGGTGCCTGCTGACACGGCGACGCCGACGGTGCCGGCTACGGCGACGTTGCTGCCGACCGCTACGGAAACCACGGTGTCGGCGCCGACCGCAACGGCAACGACAGCTGAGTCTCCCTCGCCAACGGCAACGGCAACGGCAACGGAGACACTGGTCGTGGCGCAGGAGCCAACGCCCACTTCAGCAGCAGCGACTGACGCACAGTCGATGCCCACTCCATCGCCCGAGCAGACGCAATCTACTGTGACGGCTGGTGTGGACGCAACGCCGTCGCCTGCACCCTCTGAAAGTGAATCGACAACGCCACTCCCGTAGGCACTCAGATTCCAGCCGGTCCAGCAGATAAGTTCGAATCCTGCTGGACCGGCTGCCCCATCGGCCCACATTCCAACCTCGGCAAAAATCGGTAAATTTCCCGCAAATTGGGTGTTGACAAGCCCCAAAAGTTCCGCTATAGTGAAAGCGCTTTCAGCAAGCGTTCCCACAAACCAGATTTTACCCGAGTTGTTTCTTGCAACGTTGTTTCGAAAGGGCAAAAACAATTCGAGTGATCGCTCTACACATGTGCAGCCTGTGAGGCGCTTGCGATAAATTGATTCGCTTCCCAATTACAGTCTATCTTTTGTCGACGAGTTGCACAATTCTGTACAAAACGCCTGCCGGAATCACCGTCACATTGGACAAAATGAAAGCGCTTTCAGAGAGTATGACTGCCACGTCGCTTCGCAAGCCCAAGCAGAGACCAACAATCTCAGATGTGGCGCGTCTGGCCGGGGTGTCGATCTCGACGGTGAGCCGGGTGCTGAATGACACGGCGCCCGTGTCCGATGATGTCGACAAACGCGTGCGGCAGGCCGTAGAATTGCTGAGTTATACGCCGCACGCTGCGGCTCGAAACCTGGCCGTGCGCAGGACCAACACGGTGGGGCTTCTGCTGCCGGAATTGAGCAGCGGCTTCTTTGCGCCCATCCTGCGCGGGATCGAGTCCGCGCTCCGGGAGAGCGAGTACCATCTGCTCGTTCACGCCAGCCTGCGCAGCGCCGACACTGACCCGTGGCGGCGCCATCCCATCGGCGAGCACAACGCAGACGGGATGTTACTTTTCGTCAACAGCACCGACGACGAGGATATCTTGCGCAATTATCAGCGCGACTTCCCGATGGTGTTGCTCTTTTTCAAGGGTCCGCGCGGTGTTGACATCCCCTACGTCGGTTTTGATAATGCAGGCGGCATCTACCAGATCGTGGAGCACCTGGTGATGGTGCATGGGCGGCGGCGCATTGTCTACTTGCGCGGGCCGGTCGGTAACCAGGATTCTGACGAGCGCGAGGTAGCCTATCGCCAGAGCCTGGCGCAGCTTGGCCTCCCGTTCGATCCGGCACTGGTGGCGCGTGGCGGCTATTCGGACCAGGGCGGTCAGGCGGCAATCGAACAATTGATTGCGAGTGGCGTGGATTTTGACGCAGTGTTTACTGGGGATGACGAGGCAGCGACAGGCGTGCTGGCTGCCTTGCGCGCGGCTGGCCGGCGTATTCCCGAGGATGTGGCCGTCATCGGGTTTGACGACCTGACCTTTGCTGCGCACCTGAATCCCCCGTTGACGACAGCACGCGCGCCGATCGAGCAGGCCGGGCATTTGGCCGGAACGATCTTGCTGTCGATCCTGCACGGAGAAGTGCCCGAACCGGCGCCTCCGTTGCACGTGGAGTTGGTGATCCGCCGATCGTGTGGCTGTCAGGGGTAGTCTCGCTGCCGGCCCGCGATTCAGGTTCATATGTTGAGTGTTGTAGGTATCCCTTTCTTGTTCCATTTCCAAAAGGAGAGTTTGAGGAATGCGCAAGTCTATCCTGATGTTGTTCTCTGTGCTGGTAATTGCCAGCATGCTGGTGTCCGCGTGTGGCGGTGCCGCGCCGGCGCCGGCTGCCCCGGCCCAGGACGCCGCCGCCACTGAAGCGGCACCGACCGAAGCCGCGCCCGCAGAAGCTGCTGCGCCGGCTGCCAGTGGTGACCGGGTGCAGATTCGTTGGTTCATCGGTCTGGGCACGGGGTCTGACGCCCAGCAGATACCAGTCGAAGAGGAGATTGTCAAGCGTTTCAATGAATCGCAAGACAAGATTGAACTGGTAATGGAAGCAGTACCCAATAACTCGTCTCGCGATACCCTTGCAACGCAGATCGCCTCCGGCAACGGTCCGGACATCATTGGCCCAGTGGGTTGGTCTGGCTCGAATGCTTTCTTTGGCCAATACCTGGATCTGACACCCTACATGATGGACTTTGATCTCGAGGGGCTTGACCCGGCACTGATCGACATGTATCAGACCGAGAGCGGCGCCCAGGTGGGTTTGCCCTTCCTGGTATTCCCTGCGGTCATGTACTATCAGAAGGGCATGTTTGACGAGGCCGGTCTCAACTACCCGCCGGCCAATTACGGCGACAAGTATACGATGCCGGATGGCACGGAAGTCGACTGGAACTGGGCGACTGTTGAAGAACTTGCCAAGATTCTGACTGTCGATGCCAATGGCAACGACGCCACCTCGGCTGACTTTGATCCGACCCAAATCGTGCAATATGGTTTCAACTTCCAGTGGCAGACCGACGCTCGCTATGTCGGTACATATCTGGGTGGTGCGGCTGCACTGGCCGGCGCCGATGGCAAGACCGCTACTGTTCCGCAGTCGTGGGTCGATGCTTGGAAGTGGTGGCACAATTCCATGTGGGGTGACACGCCGATCTCTCCCAACGGCCCGGTTCTTGCTGCACCGGAACTTCAACCGAGCGCATTTGCTGCTGAAAAGGTGGCGATGAGTATTGCCCCGAGTTGGTACACCTGTTGTATCGCTGATGCGGGCGAGACCTGGGACTTGGCTGTAGTGCCGAGCAATGCAGATGGTGTTGTCAACTCCCGCATGGATGCCGACACCTTCCGCATTCTGAAGGACACTAAGCACCCCGACGAGGCCTTTGAAGTGCTGAAGTACTTCCTGGGCGATGCCGCGGTGGAACTGGCGACGACCTACGGCGGCATGCCTGCACGCGCGTCGCAACAGCAGGCTTTCTTCGACGCCAAGAAAGAACAGTTCCCCTTTGTGACGAACTGGGACGCCGTGGTCCAGGGCCTCGCCTATCCTGATGTGCCGAGCGCCGAAGCCTACATGCCCAATTACAATGAGGCAGCGGATCGCGTCATCAAGCTCCAGACCTTGATTGAGAACGAGAAGAACGTGGACATCGACGCCGAAGCCGCATCCCTGCAGACCGACTTGCAGGCGATCTTTGACAAGGCGCAGTAAGTAACCGCTCTTCACCTCGCCATTCCCATCACAGGAATGGCGAGGTGAAGTCTTGAACAAAAGGAGACCAAGTCATGGCTGGGATGGCAGGCAATCCAACCAAGATCGAGGCCGCAAGCCCCGTACGGAAGGCGAAGTCTGGCTCTTTAACGCGCCGCGAGGCAATGTGGGGATACTTCTTCATATCTCCATTCTTGATTGGTTTTTTTGTGTTTACCTTTCTGCCGACAGTTGCCGCACTGGCCATGAGCTTCACCAATTTCAAGCTGAGCGGTGGTGCATTTGAGTTCATCGGGCTGCAGAACTACAGGTATCTGTTCACGGATCCGCAGATCTGGGATTCGCTGGGTGTGACGATTAAGTATGGTCTGATTGCTCTCCCGGTCGCAATCCTCTTCCCGCTGGGGCTGGCGGTGTTGCTGAACACCAAGAATCTGTACGGCAAGAATATCTTTCGCACACTTTTTTACTTTCCCTATATCATCCCATTTGTCGCTGCCATCTTTGTGTGGGCGGCGCTGCTCAATCCGGAGACGGGTTGGATCAATGAATTCCTTCGGGCGATCGGGGTTAGCAATCCTCCCAATTGGGTGAATGATACGGTCTGGGTCTATCCGGCACTCGTCATTCTGGGCATCTGGGGTGTTGGCAACGCCATGCTGATTTTTCTGGCCTCGCTACAAGGTGTGCCGACAGAATTGTACGATGCCTCGAAGATTGACGGCGCCGGCTGGTGGTCTACCATGTTCAACGTCACTCTTCCGCTGATTTCGCCGGTGATTTTCTATAATCTTACTCTAGCCATTGTTGGATTGTTCCAGTACTTTACCGTCCCGCTGGTACTCAATCAGGGCACCGGCGCACCGGGCGGCGCTACCATGTTCTACAATCTCTATCTCTACAAGACCTTCTTCACCTATCAGAATATGGCCTACGGCGCCACCATGGCGTGGCTGCTCTTTGCGATTATTCTGGCCGTGACGCTGCTGATGTTTGGGACACAGAAGTACTGGGTCTACTACACAGCAGACAGTCGCTAGCATCCTGTCCAGCGTATTCTTGGCGCACGAGTATGCCATAGCGTTCACGTGCCAGACACAAGAACCACGATTGACGGCTTCTGGACAACAGGTGTGCCGGTTTAGGCGGCTACGCACGTAGAGACAACAACGTAAGGTGACCTTGGTGCTACGAATAGGAAGAGGCTAATGGCTACTACCACGACACAAACTATGTCTTCGGCGACAATTCACACTGGACAAGCTGGGAGGATTGCGCGTAGCGTCATCTTGACGCTCATCACATTGCTCATCGTGTTCTTGTTCTTGTTGCCATTCTTCAATATGGTGTTCACTTCGTTGAAGACGACCAACCAGATGTCGGAAATGGGCGCGCCGATCTGGCCGGCTTTGCCCGGCACGGTCGAAGTGGATGGGAAAACGCTGGATGTCTACGAAGTGCCGATGCCCGATGGCAGCGTGCAGGACTTGGCGATTGTCAAGAAGGGACGCCAGGAGAGCACCTTCATCGACCCGGCCAATCCTGAGGCTGGCGAAATTGTTTGGCAGGGCGCATGGCGTACGCTTGATCGCACATGGACGATCTCGCCGACGTGGAGTAATTTCTATGAAGCTTGGGTCTTGATCGACTTCCCCTTGCTCTTTCGCAATACCCTGGCTATTGCAGTGTTTGGCTTAATCGGTACCGTGATCTCTTCGACGGTGGTAGGATACGGCTTCGCCCGTTTTCGCTTTCCACTGCGCAATTTCTGGTTTACCGTGCTGGTTTCGACGATTTTTCTGCCCGCTGCAGTGACGATTATCCCGACCTATGCCTTTTTTGTGTACATCGGCTGGGTGAGCACCTGGTTGCCACTCATCGTGCCGCACTTTTTCTCCAACGCCTACAATGTTTTCTTGATGCGTCAGTACATTATGACCATCCCGCGTGAAATGGATGAAGCCGCGCAGATGGATGGGGCTGGTCCAATCCGCATTTTATGGTCCATGATCATTCCCCAGTGTAAATCGGTCATGCTGGCGGTGGCGCTTTTCCATCTCGTTTTCGCCTGGAACGATTACTTTGGCCCGCTGCTCTATTTGTCGACTGTGCCAGACCTGCAGCCGATCTCGGTCGCCTTGCCGCGTTTCAACAATATCTATGGCGCCAATCCGCCGCTCATTCAGGCGGCTTCGCTGATGGCGATGGCACTGCCGGTGTTACTCTTCTTCCTCGCCCAGCGTGTCTTCATCCAGGGCGTCGTCGTGACGGGCGTCGAGAAATAGCCCGCACACCATGCCGCTGCATGGTTGGATGGGATGTGCGTGCCGGTCATGTTGTCATGGCCGGCACTTTTTTGGTCTTGCCCCTGTCGGTTTACCATAGAAGGTATGCGTTCAATGAAGTTCATACGAAAGTTGTCTGCCACGCAAGACCTGATCACCCGCGCAGCGCGCATCGCCTGCGCAGCAGGGATCCTGGCGTTCGTAGCGGGATGTGGTGTGGCATCCCCGACCCCGCTCGTCGTACCCACGCCGGTAGCCTTGCAAGCGACAGAAGCACCGTCAACGGCGACGGCCGAACCATCGCCGTCGCCCGCACCGCTGCCAACCTGGACGCCGCTTCCCGTGCCCGCAGCTGATGGGCTTTTCGTGGATCCCACAGTCGACCTGGGCGCCGTCAGCCCGTTGATCTTCGGCACCAATTACGGCCCGTGGGTTTCGCTGCGCCCCGAGACGCTCCCGCTTGCCTACGGCAGCGGCCTCACCATCATCCGTTACCCCGGCGGTGAATGGGGCGATGCCAACAAGCTCCAGAGCTACCAGATCGATCAACTGGTCGACCTGGCGCGCAAGATGGGCGCCGAGCCCTACATCCACGTTCGCTTCCGCGACAGCACGCCCGCTGAGGCCGCCGAGACCGTGCGCTACGCCAACATCGAGAAAAGCTACGGCATCAAGTACTGGTCGATTGGCAACGAGCCGAGCCTCTACGAAGGCCGCGGCCTGGCCTGGGACGCTGAAGCCTTTAGCCGCACCTGGCGCGAATTCGCCGACGCCGTGCGCGCCGTCGATCCGTCGATTGTTCTCATCGGGCCGGAGATTCACCAGTGGGCGGGCCGCGACAATGTAGACCCCAAGGATTCCGCCGGCCGCGACTGGCTGCGCACCTTCCTGCAAATGAACGGAGATGCAGTCGATGTCGTCTCGATCCATCGCTATCCTTTCCCCAACAACACCGAACGCACGCCGGCCACTGCCGACGAATTGCGCGCCAACGCGCAGGAGTGGACGCAGATCATTCGCAACCTGCGCGACGCAGTTCGCACGGAGACGGGTCGTGACTTGCCGGTGGCGATTACCGAAATGAACTCGCATTGGTCGCAGGCCGTTTCCGGCGAAGCGACACCCGACTCGCACCTTAGCGCCATCTGGCTGGGTGATGTCCTTGGCCGGCTGGTCATGGAGAAGGTCGATATTGTGACGCAGTTCCTGCTGGTCAGCGGCGGCGAGAGCGGTTTTGGGCTGCTGGAACGTTACGGCCCGCGCCCGGCATACTTCACCTACCAGATGTACAAGCAGTTCGGCGACCAACTCCGCTTTGCGGCGACGGATGACCCGCTGGTGACGGTCTATGCCGCCGGCCGGGAAGATGGCGCGTTGACCGTTCTGTTGATCAATCTCAAGAGTGAGGAAGTGACGAAGCCGCTGCGCATCGCCGGCATCGCCGGCATGGCCGACGGAACAGAGGCGGAGGTCATTCGCTTTGACCAAGCGCACAACGCCGAGTCCGATGGTACACTGCAAGTCGGCACGGCGACCGAAGTCACCCTGCCGCCTGAGTCGATGACACTGCTGGTGATTCAGTGATCCAAGGACAACGGAGGTCCGTATGAAAGTAGCCGTCATGGGCGGCGGCTCCAGCTACACGCCCGAACTGGTCAACGGTTTTCTGGCACGCACGGCATCCTTCCCCATGCGCGAACTCTGGCTGTACGACGTCCTGCCGGAGCGGCTGGAGATCGTCGGCGGCTTTGCCCAGCGTATGGCTGCGGCCAAGGGCTCGCCCTTCACCGTGCACCTGACGACCGACCGCCGCGCCGCCATCGAAGGTGCCAGCTACGTGACGACCCAACTGCGCGTCGGCTGGATGGAAGCGCGCAAGCAGGACGAATACCTGGGGTTGCGCCATGGCCTCGTCGGCCAGGAGACAACCGGCATCGGTGGCATGGCCAAGGCGCTGCGCACCATCCCGGTGATCCTCGGCATCGCCCGCGACATGGCGGAACTGGCGCCAGGCGCGCTGCTCGTCAACTTCACCAATCCGGCCGGGCTGGTCACCGAGGCGCTGGCCCGCTATGCGACCGACGTGCCGTCCGTGGGCGTCTGCAATGTGCCGATCACGACCAAGATGCACATGCTGGAGGCGTGGCAAGAGATGACCGGCGTCGCCGTCGAGCCGGAGCGCGCCCACCTGGATACGCTGGGGTTGAACCACCTGACCTGGCACCGAGGTCTCACCATCGACGGCGAGGACGTCTGGCCGCAGATCATCGCAGACTACGTCACCCGCCTGCGCGGCGAATCCGAGCCGGAATGGCAGCCCCATCTCATCGAATCGCTGCGCATGATCCCCAACTATTACCTGCACTACTTCTACGAGACCGGCAAGATGATCGCCGAGCAATCCCAATGGCCGCCATCGCGGGCGGAAACGGTGATGGAAGTCGAGCGCGAGTTGCTGGCCCAATATGCCGACCCTGCGCGCGACGAGCCGCCGGCCGATCTCATGAAGCGCGGCGGCGCCTACTACTCGACGGTGGCGACACAACTGCTCAACGCCCACTACAACGACCTGGGCGAGACGCACGTCGTCAACACTGTGAACCGCGGCGCCGTGCCTGGGGTGCCGGCCGACTGGGTGATGGAACTGCCCAGCGCGGTCGGCCGCGCCGGAATCGACCCGCTGCCGGCTGCCCCGCTGCATCCCGCCGTGGCTGGGTTGGTGGCTGCCGTCAAGGCGTACGAACTGCTGACGGTCGAGGCGGCCGTGCACGGCGATCGTGAGGCTGCCTACCAGGCCCTGCTGGCACATCCGCTTGGACCGGCGGAAGGCGAGATCGACGCCGTGCTCGATGAGATGCTGACCATCAACCGGCCCTATCTGCCGCAGTTTTTTGCCGGCCAACCCGCGGCGTAGGAGATCGTAGCGTATGGCGTATTTTCTCGGCATCGATATAGGCGGCACCAAGAGCCATGCGCTCCTGACCGACGCGGCCGGCAACGCGGTCGGCTTCGCCGAGGCAGGTCCGGGCAACCACGAAGACGTCGGCTATACAGGGCTGATTGCCATCCTCACCGAACTGGTCGACAGCCTCGAGCGCACGACCGGCATCGACCGCAGGCAGATCGCTGGCGCCGGCTTTGGCGTGGCCGGCTACGACTGGCCGTCCGAGCGCGTCCCGACGCTGGAAGCCATTGCTGCCCTGGGATTGACCTGTCCTGTGGATGCCGTCAACGACACGATCATCGGCTTGCTGGCGGGTGCCGAGCAGGGCTGGGGCGTGGCCCTGGTGGCGGGCACCAGCAACAACTGCCGCGGCTGGGATCGCCTTCATCGCGAGGGGCGCGTGCTGGGCAACGGGCCGTGGTTTGGCGAACATGGCGGCGCTGCCGAGCTGGTCATGCGCGCTGTGCGTGATGTCGCCCTGGCCTGGACGCAGCGCGGCCCGCAGACGCGCCTGACTGATGCCTTCGTCGCGTACACCGGCGCACAGGACGCAGCCGATCTGCTCGAAGGGTTGAGCCAGGAGGTTTATGCGCTCAACGCCGACGCGGCGCGATTGGTTGTCCAGGTAGCGCACGACGGTGACGAGGTGGCGCAAGCCGCCCTGCGCTGGACCGCCGAGGAACTGGGCAGCCTGGCCGTCGGCGTGATTCGCCAGCTCGTGCTCCAAGATGAGGTCTTCGATGTCGTGTTGGTCGGTAGCTTCTACAACGTCGGCCCGCTGCTCATGGAGCCGTTGGCCGCGACGATCCTCGGCGAAGCGCCGCACGCCCGCCTGGTGCGCCTGGAAGCGCCGCCTGTCGCCGGTGCCGTACTGCTCGGCATGTTGGCCGCGGGGCAGGAACCGGCGACCGTACGGCCACGTCTCGTCGCTGCGGCCCAGACGGCGGCTGCGACACTCTGTGAAGCCGCGCTGCCATGAATGTATCGATACTGCGCTGGCTCTGGTTGGTATTGTTGCTGACAGTGGGCCAGTCCGCACCGGTGCCCGTCCCGTTGGAGGCGACCGCCATGCCTACACCGAACCCATTGCCCGCTGCACCGGTCCAGCAGCCGGAAGTCACGATCTGGGCGCCCTATGCCGGCCAACTTGAGATCGACACACTGACCGCCAACGCCGATCTCATCCGTGAACTCAACTTGTTCTGGTATGAGCTGGGTGGCGACGGCCAGATCACAGGCGGCGTCAAGAGTAAGCGGGCGCTTGACACCGCACGTGAGCTTGGCATCCGCATCGTGCCGTCGATCGTCAACCGCGGCTTCAGCCGGGGCGCGGTCTTGGCTGCGATCGGTACACCGGCCGCACGGCGCGAACACATTGCCGCCATCGTCGACCTGGTGCTGAACCATGGGTATGACGGCATCGACATTGACTACGAGAGTCTCAACGCCGAAGATCGGGAGCTTTTCACGCAATTCATCGAGGACCTGGCCGTCGCCCTGCATGCCGAAGGCAAGCTGCTCTCCATTGCCGTGCATGCCAAGACCGACGATGCCGGCACGTGGAATGGCCCCGCCGCGCAGGACTGGGCGCGTCTCGGCGCCGCCGTCGACGCGTTCAAGATCATGACCTACGACTATCACTACGGCACCAGCGAAGCCGGCCCGATTGCGCCAATCTCCTGGATCGATGACGTGTTGACCTATGCCGCTACGGTCGTGCCGCCGGCCAAGACCTACGCCGGGATCCACTTCTATGGCTACGAATGGGTCGGGTCGTCCGGCACGGGCATCGAATGGCAGCAGGCAGTGAAGACGGCGCGCCAGCAAGAGATCACCCCCCAGCGCGACGAGTCGGGCGAGGCGTGGTTCACCTACGACAGCGGCCGCTTCACGGTCTACTATGCCGACGCCGAGAATCTGCGCGTCAAGCTGGCGGCCATCGAGGCGGCCCACCCCGACATCGCCGGCATCGCCATCTGGCGGCTGGGCGGTGAAGACCCGGAGAATTGGGAAGCGATCCGGGCGTGGGCAGAAGAAGAGTAGCGACCAACGACCAACGGTCAATGGCCAACGGTCAATGGCCAACGGTCAACGGTCAATGGCTAACGGTCAATGGCTAACGGTCAATGGCTAACGGTCAATGGCTAACGGCCAACGGTCAACGGTCAATGGCTAACGGTCAATGGCCAACGGTCAATGGCCAACGGTCAATGGCCAACGGTCAATGGCCAACGGTCAAGCTCCTCCATCATGCATCGCGTTTGACGCATCACGCATCACGCATCACGCATCACTCTGCAACCGCATCGAACGTCGGCTTGAGCGCCGGATAGAGACCGCGATAAACCTGGTACTGGCGTTCGTAGATCTCTACGGCCGGCGATTGCGGTGGCGTGCTGCCCGTCACGTGAATCGTGCGGCGGGTGGCCGTGTCCACATCCGGCCAGGCACCGGCGCCCACGCCTGCGAGCAGGGCCGCGCCGTAGGCCGCCCCCTCTGTTGTATTGACGGTTACCAGTTCAGCATCAAAGACGTCGGCCAGAATCTGGCGCCAGAGCGGGCTCTTGGCGCCGCCGCCCGCCACGCGCACCTGGCGCACATCGACCTTGCCCGCTGACTTGATCAACTCAAAGCTATCGCGCAGGCCGAAGGCGACGCCCTCCAGCACGGCACGCGTCAGGTGCGGCAGGCTGTGGCGCACCGTCAGCCCCACAAAGGCGCCGCGTGCCAGCGGGTCCGGGTAGGGCGTGCGCTCGCCGGTGAGGTAGGGCAGGTAGAGCAGCCCGTCGCAGCCGGGGGCAACCTCCGCTGCCGGCGCCAGGAGGTCGGCGAAGCTGACGCCCGCTGCGAAGGTGTCGCGGTACCAGCGCAGGCTGCCGGCCGCCGACAACATGACACCCATCAGATGCCAGCGCCCCGGAACCGAGTGGCAGAACGCGTGGAGCCGGCCCTCCGGTTCTACGAAGGGGCCGTCCGTCGTCGCAAAGACGACGCCCGAGGTGCCCAGCGCCAGCGAGACGATCCCGCTCTGCACCGCGCCGACGCCTACGGCGCCTGCCGCCTGGTCGCCGCCGCCGGCAATGACCGGCAGGCCAAGCGGCAGGCCGGTGGCCGTGGCGGCTTCCTGCGAGAGATAGCCGGTGACGGCGGGGCCTTCGTGCGTTGTCGGCAGCATCTCCGGCGCAATGTCGAGCGCGGCCAGCACTTCGGGCGACCAGGTGCGCGCCTGCAAGTCGAAGAGAATCGTGCCGGCGCCGTCGGCCACATCGCAGGCATAGGCGCCGGTCAGCTTGTAGCGCACGTAGTCCTTGGGTAGCAGAATGTGGCGCGCTCGCTGCCATATCTCCGGCTCGTTCTGCTGCACCCACAGGATCTTCGGCGCAGTGAAGCCGGTCAGCGCGTCGTTTCCGGTAATTTCGACGAGGCGCGATTTGCCCAGCCGCCGGCGGATTTCGTCACACTGTGCGCCCGTGCGCTGGTCATTCCACAGGATCGACGGGCGCAGCACTTGGCCGTCTTCATCGAGAAGGACCAGTCCGTGCATCTGGCCTGTCAACCCGATAGCCGCCACGCTCTTGCCATCGATGCCGGCCTTGGCCAACACCTGGCGTATGCTTTCTACCGTTCCATGCCACCACAATTCCGGACTCTGCTCGCTCCACAGGGGATAGGGCGTCTCGAACGCGTACTCGCTTGCCGCCACGGCGACTACATCACCCTGTTCGTCGATCAATAGCGCCTTGGTTGCCGTCGTTGAGGAATCGATGCCAATGAAATAATGCATTGGATACTCCATGCTGAACTCATGAAGCCTGCCTGCGTTGTGCCAGGCGGCGGATTGGATAGGAGATGAATGCTCCAGCTAACCGGCAGTCAGCAAAGGGGACTGACTATGAGCATGGTAGTGTAGCGTTGGATCGGTGTCAATTTCGCGCAGAGCGGAGGATTTGCCCAATTGGGGGAATGGCGGCCAGCCGGAACAGGCTGGATTGGGACAGAGCAATGAAGTTCTCGAGCGTGCGCCGTTGAACGCTCTAGACAAGTGTCAGAGATTGTCCGGCTGGATGAAGAGGCGGCCGAAGACGATGAGCAAGATCATGGCGCCGATAAAGCCATAAATGAACTCGCCCATGTAGCTCCAATCGGACAGGGGCGGAATGTGCAGGATGCCAAAGAGCCAGCGTCCGAAGTAGGCGCCGAGGATGCCGACGAGTACGTTCCCCCAGATGCCAAGCCCCTTGCCATGCAAAATCAGCCCGGCCGACCAACCGGCGGCCGCGCCGATGCAGATCATCATGAACCAGCTTACCCAGTAGTTCTCCATTTTGTCCCTCTACCCCGAACGAACCCTTGCATTCCCGCCATACCGGTTTGATTCATCTCACCACATCCTATCCGGGTGATCCAGGATGTCGAACCACTTGGATTGCACAGGGGCCTTACAAATTCCTTACTGTAATGCTAATTGCTGGACAGAGAAAAGTCAATGGCAGGATGCTGTAGCTTTGGGACGGAAGGAGGCGTATGAATTGCATACATGCGCTACACAATTCATACGCCGATTGGGAGGAAAGTACGTCAGTCCGGGGCAGGCCTAGACCGGTAACGCCGTGGAGACCGAATGCTGCAACACGTCTTCCGGCTTCACCTCACGGCCCAGCCGTTCGGAAAGATAGATGCCCTCCGAGATGAGCATCGTGTTGAGCGCGCAGGTGGCCGAGGGAATGAGCGGGACGCGGCCTTGCAGCGCGGCGATCCAGTGCTGTTGCGGGCCGTCGTAAGCATCGCCGTCGGCGGCTACATTGTGCAGGCGCCAGTCGAACGCGCCGAGGTTGGCCGTGGCGTTGAGGTCGAGATGACCGAGGCTGCGGAAGAAGCCGAAGGGATCCAGCTTGACGCCGCCCTCGCTGCCAAGGATGACGCTGCTGCCCAGGTTGTCGACGTGCACGGCCCACGCCTCGACGATGTCCATCGTCAGCCCGCCGTCGAAGTGAACGAAGCCCACGCCGAGTTCCTCGACGTTGTAGCCGCTGGCTTCACGGCGCCGCTCGTCCATGGCCATTTCCTGGTAGGTGCGCCCCGTGATGCGCGTGACGTTGGGGTTGCCGATCAGGTAGAGCGCGGTGGCGATGTGGTAGACGCCCATGTCGTAGAGCGCGCCGCCGGCCGAATGCTGCTTCTGCACGAAGGTCGGGCTGCCGTAGCCGTCGACATAGGGGCGCCCGCGCCGCCGGTGGCCCACCGAGCGCACATGGTAGATCTTGCCGAGCTGGCCGTCGTCGATGAGGAACTTGGCCGCCTTGGCCTCATTCTCGAACATCGTGACAAACTGGATCGCCAGCTTGCGCCCGGTCGCCTGCGCCGTCTCCCACATCTTCACGGCGTCCACATACGCGCCGGCCATCGGCTTTTCGCAGAAGACATCCTTGCCGGACTCCAGCGCGGCGACCGTGGCCGGCATGTGGTAGTTGTTGTGCAGGCAGACGTCGACGGCCTGGATGTCGTCACGCCCTAGCAGGTCGTGCAGATTGGTGTAGACACTGGCGACGCCATGCAGCCCGGCGACCCGGTTCGCCTCGGCCTCGTTGACGTCGGCGATGGCGACAAGCTCCACATTCGGCATCTTGGCGTAGGTTTCTACGTGGCGCTTGCCGATCTGCCCGACGCCGATGACGCCGACGCGCACGCGTTCTGAACTGTTCATATGCAAATCCTTCATTCGCTTGGATTGGGAAGAAATCAGGCCCCCGGCTGTCCATCTGGCGGCCGATAGCCACGCATGATCATACCACGAACCGTCGCCAAATCGAGCGTTGGGTGGGCGTTCCGGAATGTTGGCAGCGTGCGTCGCACTGGTCAGCGAATGGTTCCATACGAAGGGCCGTTTGACCACTGCGACGGACGCTGGGGCTGACCTCGTCAACTCCCTGAAACGTACCCGAGCTTGCGACGCAGGTTGTCGCCGCGGGCATTCCGTGGCATGATCGGCCTCTGTCCTGCCGGGTAGCCTGCCCGAGCAGGTGAGAAAGGAGACAACCCTATGTCTGAAGTTCAGCCAAAGTACGATCTCTACAGCCATGACTTCAAGCGCAATCCGCACCCGACCTACGCCGCCATGCGCGCCGACGACCCGGTCGTCCATCATCCAGGGCTGGGCGAAGGCATGCTCATCTGGTTCGTCACACGCTACGACGACGTGCAAGCCGTACTGGCCGACAGCAGCACCTTTGTGCTCGATCCGCGGCTGGCGTTCGACCCGGCCGACCCGCGGCTGGCCATGTTCGCCAACAGCCATCCGGTCATGGACCTGGTCAACAACAATTTGCTCAACAAAGACGGCGAAGACCACCGCCGGCTGCGTGCGCTGGTGCAGAAGGCCTTCACCCCGCGCATGGTGGACCGGCTGCGCCCGCGCGTGCAGGCCATTGCCGACGAATTGCTCGACCACGTGGCCGGCGACGGGCAGATGGACCTGATCGAGTCCTACGCGTTCCCGCTGCCCATTATCGTCATTCTGGAGATGCTGGGCATTCCGCCCGTGGATCGCAACCAGTTCCGCGTCTGGTCGGACGCCTTTGTGACGCCGGATTTTGCGCCCGGCGCCGAGGAGCGTTTCATCCGCTCCATGACCGACTTCACCGACTATCTGCGCGCGCTCTTTGCCCAGCGCCGCGCCGAGCCGCGAGCCGACCTGGTGACCGCGCTCTTGCAGGCCGAGGAAGCCGGCGACCGTCTGAGCGAGCAGGAACTCTTCAGCATGGTCGTGCTGCTCATCGTCGCCGGCCATGAGACGACCGTCGGCCTCATCGGCAATGCCGCGCTCACGCTGATGCAGCACCCGGAGCAGATGCAGGCGCTGCGCGACGATCCGGCGCTGACGCCGCTCGCTGTCGAGGAAATTCTGCGCTACGAAGGGCCGGTCGAACGCACGATCACGCGCTTTGCTACCAGGGAGACAGTGCTGGCCGGCCGCACGTTACAGCAAGGCGATCTCGTCATTGCCGTGGTGGGGAGCGCCAACCGTGACGGCGACCAGTTCGCCGATGCCGGCACCTTCGACATGGCGCGCAACCCGCAGCGTCACCTCGGCTTTGGCCATGGCGTCCATTACTGCATGGGTGCGCCGCTTGCGCGCCTGGAAGGCGAGATCGCCATCAACACGCTGTTGCGCCGCCTGCCCGGCCTGCGCCTGGCCGCCGACCCCGTGACGCTGACGTGGCGCACGCAGCCGCTCTTCCACGGCCTCGTCGCCCTGCCTGTTGAGTGGGACGTGCCCTGACAGATCACCACCAAGGCTCAAAGAACACCAAGGGGCACAAAGAAGGCTGACGAGCATCGCTGCGATGGCTCCCTTTGTCTTCTCTTCGTGCCCCTTTGTGCGCTTTGCAGCTTTGTGGTGAGATTCTTACGCGTCGCCCAGCACGCGCTTGAGCAGCGCCAGCGACTTGAGCGCTGCGCCGATCTCGTCGCCGTCGTCGGGCGTGCTCTCGATGCCCCACGCGCCGTCATAGCCTACCGCCTGCAACATGCCGATGAGCCGGGGCAGATCCCAGTCCGGCTCGTTGCCCTGCTCGTCGAAGCGGAAGGTCTTGAAGTGCGTCAGCCGCGCATACTTGACGCACTCACGCCACGCCTGCGCGTGCGTGCCCTTGGGCCAGTTGTAGGAGTCGAAGAGCAGGCCCAGCCCCGGCACCGCAGCCAGCAGCCGCTGGATCGTGTCGGGATGGTTGCTCGGTCCCCAGTGGTTCTCGATGATAATCTCGACGCCGAGCGGCCGCGCGCGGGCAATGATGTCCTTGTAGCCTTCCACCACGATGTCAAAGATCTCATCGAAGCTCTCGTTGCGCCCGCCGGCATCGATGCGCAGTTGCTCCGCGCCCAGCGCAACGGCAATCTCCAGCCAGCGATAGCGCCGGGCGCGATTCAGCTCGCGTCCCTCGGGTTTCGGCTCGTAGATGTGCGCGCCGTCCACGGCGATGCAGCCCATGGGCAGCCCGGTTTCGGCCGCGGCGACCTTCACCGCTTCCAGGTAATCGCCGTCATCGTAGGCCGCCGCCAGGTGTACGTTCCACGGGTCGAGCTGCGTGAAGCCCGCCTCCTTGCAGAAGCGGAAATAGCCGAACAGGTCCATCTGCCCGGCCTCGACGGTGTTGTGCAGACTGTAGGAGCAAAGACTGTAACGCATTGGATTCCTCTTGGTTATGGGTGTATGTGGTTTGTCGAGTGAAAAGATGATTGGATGACAGGATGAGGGGATGACAAGATGACAAGGTGAGGTGTTGGGGTGTCTAGGTCGTGGGGTACTGGATAGGCATCTACCCCAACACCCCAAGCCCCCCAACACCTCACCCCCTCATCCTGTCATCCCCTCACAACCTCACTCAAAAGCTTCCAGATTCTCAGCGCCAATCACCTCGCGTACCCCGTCCGGCCGCTCCCAGGCGACGAAGAGGTTGTCCTTGCCGTCCGCCTGTTTGTAGAGCACCTCGAAGTAGTAGCGTTCGCCGGCTTCCAGCGCCAGCGGGCCGGTCGCCTGCTCAGGATACTTGTCGTAGACCTCGGCGCCCGTCCAATCCGGTGTGTAGGCCACGACGATCTTGTTGGCCGGGTCGTCGTCCGTGCTCAGCGAGAGCACGCCCCGATCGTCGGCCGAGATAAAGAAGCGGTAGTCGCCGCTCTCCGGCGGCACGAGATAGCCGCGAATGCGCACGCCATAGCTGTCGCCGCTGCCACGCGGGAAGGCGAGGCGGTCCAGCGCAACGATCTCCGGCGCGTCGTTCTTGAATTGCGGCGTCTTGACAAAGGCGTCGATGTCCTTGCCCGGCACTTCCTTCCACACCTCGGCGTTGATAGTGCCGCCGGAACGGGGACGTTGTACGACCGGCGCCGGCTTCGTGGCTTCCGGCGCTGGCTGGGGGGCGTCTGCTGTCGCGGCTTCCTCGGCAGGCGGCACATCGCCCTCGGTGCCGTTATCCTCCGGCGTGACCAGCGGCGCATCTTCCAGCGCAGCGCTGTCGTTCTCCGCCTCTGGCGCCGCCCCGCTGTCGTCGACATAGGTCGCGGTCAGCACCTGGTCGCCGTCGGCGATTACGATGTCGTGCACGGCGTCGCCGCCATCCGACCAACTGTCGAAGGTCAAGCCGCCGTCCGCGCTGACCGGCGCCTCGATGATGCGCTTGGCGTTGATGTACGTCTTGACCTTGAAAGGCGTTTCATAGCGGCTGCCGGCATAGGTGAGTTCCAGTCCGCTGGGCACGGTGTTGAAGGTGTAAGTCACCTCCTGCGGCTTGACGTCGACGCACGCCTGGTCTTCCAACGCCTGGCTGTCGGTTACGGTCAGACACAGCTCGACGTAGGTGTTGTCGCCGTGATCCTCCAGCACGAAGCTGCCTGACTCGCCCGTTGCCTTGACCGCATCGTAGTGGACGTGCTCGTTGTGATGCAGGATGCCTGTCCACGCCAGGCGCCCGCTGCCCAGGTCGCCGTCGTCAGGGTCGGTGCCCTTGCCGCGGAAGTTGATCGTCTCGCCGATGCGGAACTTGGCGCCGTCGCCCGGCTCCAGGATCTCGGCCACGGGCGGCTCGCTGCCCACAAGAATCTCCAGCGTGTCAGTGCTGGTGCTGCCCGCCGAGTCGGTCACCGTCAGCGTGACCGCGTAGACGCCATTCTCCTCGAAGGTGTGAACGGGGTTGGCTTTGCTGCTCGTCGCACCGTCGCCAAACTCCCACTGATAGGAGACGATGCTGCGCTCGGGGTCGCTGCTGCGTTCGCTGGAGAAGGTGACCTCCAGCGGCGCCTTGCCGCCCGTGGGGTCGGCGGTGGCATCGGCTGTCGGCGGGCGATTGCCGCCCGGCACGTAGCGGATGCGCCAGATGCCGCCCAGGATGATAGAGAGGGCATAGAGCGCATCGTCGGTGGCCGTGATCTGCACGATGCCCGGCATGTTGCTGGCGAATTCGTTGTCATCTACGCTGCCGTCGCCGTTGAAGGTGAGGAAGTTGGTCACGCCGCCGTTGAAGTCGTGGTAGAAATAGGCGCCGCGATAGAGCGCCGGGAAGCTGTTCCCCAGATAGAGATCGCCGCCGATGGCTGCGCCGCGCTGTGGCTTGGTCGTGTGCTCGTAGGAGAGCACGCCGGGCGTCATCGTCCATTCGCCCGTCTTGAACGCCTCGCAGTTGGCATAGGTGGCAGCCTCGTACGGGCCTTCGTAGCAGGGCCAGCCAAAGTTGGCGCCCGGCCCGCCGACGTTGATCTCCTCCCACTTTTCGTTGCCCACCTCGCCGACGATGACGCGGCCATTGCGCGGGTCGACCGAGAAGCGGAAGGGGTTGCGCAGACCCAGCGCAAAGACTTTGGAGCGATTGCTGCCCGGGTCGCCGTCATAGAAGGGATTGGAGGGCAGCCCCTCGCCGGTGTCGGGGTCGATGCGCAGAATCTTGCCGTTGAGGCTGTTGATGTCCAGCGCGCGCGAGTTGCCCTTGCTGTTGACGATGCCGTCGCCCGCCGAGACGTAGAGCGCGCCTTCCGGCCCAAAGCGCAGCATATCGATGGTGTGCGCCGTGCCTTCCGACGCCATGCAATCGCGCACGGGCTGGCCCGCATCGTCACGGCACGAGAAGGGTTCGGTGTCGCCCTGGTCGGGGTTGCCCACATGGTCGGCCGTGCTGTTGGTGCCCAGCAACACGACGCCGCTGCCCGGTACCGCCACGTCGAGATTGTCAGGATCGGCGCTCAGCCGCACCACGCGTGAGACGCGCGCCCCGCTGGGGTTGCGATCCTTGATTTCCGGCGGGTCGTAGACGAAGGCGACGTAGACGTAGGGCCGGCTCGGCCAATCGGGGTCGACCGCAATGCCCATCAGCCCGCGGTCGGCGGCGTCGTTGACTTCGGTCGTCATGTCGATGAAGGGATCGCCCAGCAGTTCGCCGTCGCGGTAGACGCGCACGCGGCCGGCCTTCTCCGTGATGAAGATGCGGCCGTCGGGCGCCAGGGCGAAGCTGGTGGGCAACGTCAGCCCCATCACGACGCCTTCCTGGATGAAGCCGTAGGGCAGGTTGAAGCCGCCCTGGGCGCGTGCCGTGTTGGCCGGTGGCAGCAGCAGGCTTGCCACCATGGCCAGGATCACGCCAATCCGCAAGAGATGAATTGCACGGGTTCGGAACATATGTGCCTCGCAGTGTGTGGGTGGGGCGCCCGATTGGCCCGAACGCCGGGCCGCGAACAAGATGGCATCCATTGTAGCGCCAGCGCGCACGATTCAGCGAAATCCGGGCCGGACTGCCCCGCCTGCGGCGCCGACGGCTGCCTGGCGATTGCCTGCCGCCTGCCCGTCGATACGACGCGCCGGCATGCCGGCGGGGAATTTGCAGGCAGCGTCGCGTCAACGCAAAGCCCAACATACACCAATTGCTGGTTGTTGCGGCTGGGCGGCCATGCTATGGTTGATCTGGCGCATGCAGGCAGATTGTCCCTTGCGCAGGACACAACCCCGGCCGCTGCCGCCTCCCCGCACATTGACTCGCATGCGGATTTCCAGCCTAGAGATTCAAAGATTCAAGTGCATTTTGTGAACATTTAGGCTAGAAGTGCGGTCGATCCTTAAAGGATTGCCCGGCGATTCAGGGCCGATCGATCGGAAACCTTATGCTGATCGGGAATCAATTCAAGGCTGATTGTGGCGAAGTGCTATAATGAAGTGGTATCGGGCGGAACAGGATCCGCCTGGGCCCTCGCAGTCATCGCCGGCTTCCAACCCCCGGAATCGTCGAACCTGTTGTCAATCACCCACGTTCGTGCAACCACCCGAACACGCACCAGAAAGGTGATCGTGGTGCGTGCGTATAGCGTCAGTCCAGTCGGCATGTGCCGCCACGTCGCGTGGCAGGCAAAAGGAGTTCGATAGCCATGTCCCATGCGAATGTGGACCAACCGGACATGAGCGCAGGCGACCGGTTCGCTGCGCTGGAGGCAGAGATGGAAGCTATGCGTGCGGCCTATCGCGAAGCCAATGAGTTGCTGGCCTCGTTTGTTGAGCAGAGCCATGACCTGGTGCAGAGCGTGGCGTCTGACGGCACGTTCCTCTTCGTGAACCGTTCCTGGCGCGAGAATCTGGGCTACAGCGCCGAAGAGGTCGCCACCCTGCACGTGCTGGATGTTGTCGATCCCGAATGGCATGCAGTCTACCAGGCGTGCTTTGAACGTATCCTGGCCGGCGAGGATATCGTCGAACAGGAGCTGGTGTTGCGCACCAAGACGGGCGAACGCCTGTACGTCGACTGGAACGCCACGCAGCGCCGCGACGGCGACCGCATCGTCGCCAGCCAATCCTACCTGCGCAACACCACGCGGCGGCGCCTGGCCGAGCAGGCTCTCGTCGCTGAGCGCAACTCGCTGGCGCAACGCGTGGCTGAGCAGACAGCCGAGTTGCGCGCCGCCAACGACCAACTCACACAGGCGTTGCGCCTGAAAGACGAATTTCTGGCCAAGGTGAGCCACGACCTGCGCACACCTTTACAGGCCCTCGGCATGACGGCAGAGCTGTTGCAGGCGCAGCACTATGGGTCACTCAATGAGCGGCAAGGCATGGCGCTCGAACGCATGCAGGCCAATCTGCACTATCTGGGCGACCTGGTCAACGACGTACTCGACCTCGCCAAGCTCCAATCCGGCAAATTTCAACTGCACATGGGGCGCGTGCGCCTCACCGAAGCGGTGCGGGCCAGCATGCAGTTGGTGGAACCGCTGGCCTCGGCAAAGCGACAGCAGATCCTGTTAAAGGCGTTGCCCGATGTGCCGGAAGTCGAGGCGGACCCGCAACGCCTCCAGCAGATCCTGGTTAACCTGCTCAGCAATGCCGTCAAGTTCACGCCGGAAGGCGGCCGAGTGGGGCTGGAAGTTGCCAACGACGATGCTCGCCGGCAAATCCGGCTCACGGTGTGGGACACGGGGATTGGCATACCGCCAAACGAGATAGGGCGTCTCTTTCAGCCCTTCGTCCAACTGGACAACGAGGTCAACCGCAAGCAGCGCGGCACGGGATTGGGGCTGGCTCTAGTGTCACAACTCGCCCGCCTGCACAACGGTGATGTGGCGGTCGAAAGCCGGCCCGGCGGAGGCAGCCGTTTTACGGTGATTCTTCCCTGGCAACGCACTGAACAAGCGGACACACGTCATCCCGATCTGCCCGGCCAACGTTCGGGGCTGCCGCCAGCCGGAACGGCAGGGCTCAGCCACTTTCCGCAATCGCGCCTGCCCAGCACCGGCACCAGGCGCCGCCCCGCCGCAGCGCGACACTTGCCAGCCGGTGCGATTGCGCAGCCGGTCCCTGCACTGTATGGGGCCGCGCTAGCGGAGCGGCCGGCTACTCAGAATATTGAATGGCAGGAAGAAAAAGCCACTGGTCGAAGGGCACTTCGATGCGCAGGATCGGCGCCGTGGCGGGGTTCCCATCGAAGGAATCGGCGGTGCGCCGTCCGCTGCCGCTGACCAGGATCACCAGGGCATTGCCCGGCTGCCAATCGGCCCGATTGACAACCTCGCGCACCAGCGGCGCCAGATCGGGCGTGCGAAAGCGCTGCCCTTCGGCGGGCCAGGCGGGGACGCTGGACCACACGCTGCGGGCTGTTGTGAGCGGGCGTGCCGTGAGATTGTACGGCAGCGCTTGAAAGGGCGCCGGTCCGGCGCGTGCCTCAGCGGCAAAGCTGAGACTCGCCCCCTCGCCGGTCGCTTCATCCACGGTGACCTCAAGATACGCGCGGCGGATGTCCGCGCCCCGTTCCAGGAGCAACCCGGCGAAGCGCATCCCAACCACTTGCGCGCCCTGGTTGGGGTCGGCGATGAACTCCAGGTCGGTGCTGGTCAGGTTGACCGCCCCTGTCGCCAGGTTTTCCTCGGCGTCGTTTTCGCTGCCCACGATGCGCTGTTCCACCAGCCCCATGGCCGGCAAGGGCGCCCGCTGGACGTCCTCGATTCTCTGCTCGACCTTGTCGATCTGCGTGCCGTTCCGGCTGATGGCCCAGTAGGTGATCAGGTCGCTCGTTGCCTCGATCAGCATGGCGCCGTAGTCGGCATTGTAGCGCACCTGGCTGCCGTCGACCGGCGTACCCATGGGATAGAGCGCCGCCCCGCCCATGCCGTTGACGAAGTAGAGAATGCCATCGCGTTGGATGCGCTCGTAGGCGTGGTCGTGTCCCGCCAGCACGGCGTTGGCGCCCCACGCGGCATAGGGCCACTGGAGCTCCGGCGTGGAACCGTGCGTGCTTGACGACGAGTAGGGCGGGTGGTGCATGAAGACCAGCCGCCACGGCGCCGTCGAGCCGCCTAGCCCGGCGCGCAGCCAGTCGGCTTGCACCGAGGTCGATTCGATGCCATCCGGCTCGTGCGGGTCGCTGTCCACGGCGAAAACGTGCACCGGGCCGACGACCACATCGTAGTAGCGCTCGTTGCCCGGCAGCGTGAAGTAGTCGAGATAGGGCGTGGGCAGCGGCGGCGTGCCCGACGTCGTGTGCCAGTCGTGATTGCCGAGCGTGGGGAAGAAGCGATTGGTCGTAGCGCCCGCACCGTGGCTCCCTTTGTACGGGTAGATGAAGTCGTGATAGTGCCGGCCGATGTTGTCGTCGATGGTCGCTGCTGTGCCGTCGGGATAGTTGTTGTCGCCCACGGTGATGACGGCATCCGGCTGCCAGCTTGCCACCAACGCCGCCACGTCGGCCTCTTCCTGGTTGTCCATGCCAAAGTCGCCGATGACCGCCAGCCGGGTGACGGCGCTATCGGCGGGACGCGGCGGCAATGTTACCGGCGTGCCGGCCGTGGCCGGATGGTTCAGGTAAGGAAGCTGGCAGGCCGCCAGCATCATCGCCGTCACGGCAAACAGCGCCAGCACTTGCATCGCCGGCTGCCGTCGAATGGCCTTGCCTCGCTTTTCTCTTTGTTCCAGCATGACGCTCCTCATGGTCTGATTCCGGGCACTTCCACCGGCATGATGCCGAGGTTGACGACGGCAGGCTGCTGGTCGTTGCTCGGTCCAGTCGCTTCGCAGCACTGACCAAACCCTACGCCACCGCCAACGACCTGCCGCGCAGCCGCACGATCAAGATCAACGCCACGCCAGCCATCAATGCTCCGAAGAAGAAGGTTGCCGATGGGCCGAACCACTGCCAGAGCAGGCCGCCCAGCAGCGACGCCGGCAGCGCCATGACGCCGATGGTGCCGTTGAGCCAGCCATAGCCCGTGCCGCGCTGCGCGCTCGGCACCAGGTCCGCCACCAGCGACTTGAGCGCACCCTCGGTCATGGCGTAGTAGAGACCGTAGAGCGCCCACAATACGCCGACCTGCCAGACGGTGCTGCTCAGCGCAAAGCCGAGATAGACCAGTGCATAGAAGCCCCAGCCTACCATAATCACGGTGAGGCGGCCAACGCGGTCGGAGAGGCGGCCAAAGGGTTGGGCAAAGATCGTGTAGACGCCGTTGAAAATGAGCACCATGACTAGCGTCGTCAGCACGCTGGCGCCGCGGTTCTGCGCCAGCAGCACGATGAAGGCGTCGGCCGAGTTGCCCAGCGTGAAGAGCGCCACGCAGAGCAGTACAAAGCGAAAGCGTCCGTCAAAGGCGGCCAGCGAGATGCGCGCCGGCGCCCGGGCTGCCGTTCGTGCCGTCGCCACTTCGCGCAGCCCCCAGGCGAGCAAGCCGACGGCCAGCGCCAGCGGAATCATGGAGAGCCAGGCCAGCGTCGTGAAGGTGGCGCGCTCCAACTGCACGTCACGCTGCTGGCTCCAGAAGACGACGGCGATGGCGATCAACAGCCCGATGAAGGCGCCCAGCGTGTCGGCGGCGCGCTGAAAGCCGAAGGCATCGCCCCGGCGGTCGGCGGAGACGCTGTCGGCAATGATGGCGTCGCGCGGGGCGGTGCGCACGCCCTTGCCCAGGCGGTCGGCAAAGCGCGCTGCAAAGATGGCCGGCCAGCCGTTCGCCACCGCCAGCAGGGGCCGCGCCAGCAACGACAGGCTGTAGCCCGCCACCGTCGGCCACTTACGGTTGCCGATGCGGTCGGAGAGATAGCCGGATACCAACTTCGTCAGGCTGGCAGTCGTCTCCGCCATGCCCTCGATGAGGCCGATGAGCGGCGTCGATGTCTTGAGCACGCCGGCCAAGAAGAGCGGCACCAGGTGGACCACCATCTCGCTGGAGATGTCGGTCAGCAACGATGCGCCGGCAGTGACGTAGACGTTGCGCGGGTAGCGCCCCGGCGCGGGCGGCGGTGTGGAAACCGGCGGCTGGTCGATATCGCTCATGGTCGCGTCACTCCTGTTTCAAGGGCAGCCAGGCCAGCACGCGCTGGATCATGCTGTCCCAGTAGCCCCACTCGTGTTCGCCCGGCCCCTCTTCGTAGGTCAGGGGCAGCCCAAGTGTCTCGGCATGCGCCCGAAAGCGAAGATTGTCGGCATAGAGAAAATCCTCCGTGCCGCAACACTGGTAAAGCCTGGGTACCGGCCCCTTGCTGCGGGCCAGGCGCTCCGCCAGCGCATAGACATCGTTGTCGCTGCCTGCAAACTTGTCCAGGTCGCCAAAGACGCGCGCCAGCTCCGCCGCCCAAGCCGGGTCGTTGCTGGCGGCGGCATCCTCGGCGAAGTCGCGCAGCGCGCCGGAGAGGCTGGCCGTAGCGGCAAAGCGCGTCGGATGGCGGAAGGCCAGTTTGAATGCGCCATAGCCGCCCATGGAAAGCCCGGCCACAAAATTATCCTCGCGCCGCGCCGAGAGCGGGAAGAAACTGCGTGCCACGACCGGGAGTTCGTCAACCATGAAGCTCCAGTAGCGGTTGCCCTGCGCCATGTCGGTGTAGAAGCTGCGATCCACGGCCGGCATGACGACGGCCAGGTTGAGCGGCTCCACGTAGCGCTCGATGGAAGTGCGCCGCTGCCAGATGGTATGGTCGTCGGAGAGGCCGTGCAGCAGCCACAGCACGGGCAGCTTGCGCTCTCCACGCCGCGTCCCCGGCGCCGGCTGCGGCAGGATGACATCCATGGAGACCCAGAGATTGAGCACGTTCGAACGGAAGTTGCACTGGATAAAGGCCATCTCTTCGATCCTTTGTGTCACTGGGGCGGAGGCGCCGATTTGATGAAATAAAACGCAATAGCGAGCAGTACAATGTAGGCACCGGCGCCGA
>WBZU01000526.1_pt1 | contig 32524 bp, 16 predicted proteins | sample 5204311 | NCBI WGS metagenome assembly WBZU01 (sample SAMN12344359, study PRJNA552823) | activated sludge metagenome | biome: Activated sludge suspended growth; feature: Nitrification reactor; material: Wastewater; isolation source: activated sludge from nitrification reactor of wastewater...
AATCCCTTGAGATTCCGGGCTTTCCAGTTGGTGGCGGGGGCAGGATTTGAACCTGCGACCTTCGGGTTATGAGATTTCCGATCGGAATCTCATCCCGTACCAATGCGTACCAAATAGTGCCCTCTTGCAGGGGGTTTCGGCGGTCATCATACCGCCGACGTGCCATCGCGTGAAGCCCCGTACCGCGCCGCACAGTAGAAGGAACAGTAGAAGCGGGCGGCCCTCGGACGGGCTGGCGACCCCGCCGACGAGCGACTGTGCGATCACTGCCGGAAGAGTCTGTGACGCCGACTGCTCGACAAGTTCGGCCGATCGTCGGGTTCTTAGGGCCGCGCCCGTCCAGCACCATTGCCACCGCTCGCCGAAATTCCTCCGCGTTGCTCGTCGAGTCTTCCGCCCTGGGTGGAGGGCCGCGCGCCGGTGGGCGGCTGAGCGCACTGCTGGTAGTTCCGCCAGGTCCTCAGGGCCGATGGCAACATGGCGTTGCGGTCGTTCTGCACTGGACGAGCCGCGACGAGTAGATCCGCCGAAAGGGCGCCGGCATGAGCCAGGACGAGACCGAGAGGGCGATGGCCATCGGGCACGAGAACCAGGAGATGATCGTTCTCGGAAAGTCGTGGTGCACGAACATCCGGACCGACCGAACTCACATGGGTGTGGGCATGCTCGAAGAGATGACCGGGCTGCCCATCACGGGAGGCCGCTTCGACTGCGACTTCGCGAGACACCCGTCCACGATCAGCGCGATGCAACTCGTGGTCTCGGCGGTCGAGTTCTACGAGGCCAACTGTCGAGGGTGTGAGCACCGAGCGCCGGGCGAGCGGATCCCCAATCTCGGTACCTGGGCGGAGGAGCGCATCAGAGAGCGAGACCGCAACTCGGCCGAGGCAGCCGCAGCCGAAGCCGCTGCGCTTACCGAACGAGAGCACCGCGCCGCTCACCGCACGTCGGTTGCAGCTGCGTTCGACGCGGCGACCCAAGGGATCGTGGACCTGGTGAACCGCATCGACCTGGACCGCCAGGACCGGGCCGCGGTCGAGTCCCTATCCCAGCAGGCAACGCTGATCCCGGATGCGTTCTCCTCCGAGGTGCGGGCGATGCTGCTCGCCGACGCGCAGACGCTTGAGTCCGCGGACCTGCTTGGCGTGTGCGTGCAGTTAGGTCTGCACGACGCGCACAACGTTGACGACGGCCTACGGGCCGTGTGCCTGCATGCGGTGAGCGATGGCTGGGCTCGGAATCAAGGAGCTGCATACCTCGCGGCGCACCCGGACGTAGCCGACCTCGGCAGCGAGTTCATCGTCGGTCTGGTGAGGGTCGCTGCGGGCGCCAGCGACTTCATTGGCCGCGGCGTGCGCGGCCATCCGGAGGCGCTGGTCGCCTACCACTCTCTCTCAGCGCAGCTCATCGAAGAGGAGATCGCGGCCATGTTGCGGCATGGACACGAGAGCCGACGAGCGTCGGGCGCGCGGGCAGTGCGACACCTCGTTGCAGTCGACTCGCAGATCGGTCTCCGGCTGTTGGGCGCCATGCTCGACGGGCTGAGGTTCGCCGACGACGATCACTACGGCGGCGACCGCGGCTCCGACTACATCGCGCATGTTGTTGCCGACCTCCTGTACGTCCACGCTGACGATGTCGAGGCCGCTGTCTCCAGCCGATGGGCCAACGCGACCGGGGCGTACCGAACACGACTCCTCCGCTGCTATGACTCCGCCGTCCGCGCCCGGCGCGACTCGGCGACGCCGGAGGTCTTCGCGGTCGTCTTGATGAGGGCAGTCTCTGCCCTCGGCGATCTTCCGTGCAGAGCCCACGTCGGTTTCGAGGATGACTATCAGGGCAGAGCGGCGGGGCTTCTAGAGTTGGCGGCGAAGGATGCGCCAGCGGGGGCGATCGCGCCTGACCTCGTGGTCGGATCGCTTCTCACCTGGATCGAGCGACAGCGAGCGGCGTCCGATCGACAGCCAACCTCGACGCTTGAGGCGATGGAGCTGATGGGCGATGAGGCCCGAATCGGTCGCATCGTGCATGACATCTCGGCGGCGGTCGCTTCGGTCGGTAGCCATGATCCGGTCGCGTTCATCGAGAGTTGCGCTGGGATCTTCGAAGGTGCCGTCGTCGAACCGGCGATCCGAGCGGAGATCGTGGAAGTCGCTGGCCGAGCAGCAGCGACGTCGAACTCAGCGATCGCAGCTGCTCTTCCGCTCATCTACAGCGCGATGTTCAACGAGAGCCAACTGGTCCGTGCGTCCGGCATGGAGGCAGCCGAGTCGCTGATGCGAGCGCTCGGCGTTGAGAGCACTCCTCCACTGTTGGCCCGCGCCGTCACGGCCGGCCTCGGCGACCAGTTCCTAATCGTCGTCACCGCTGCGGTGAAGGCGTGTCGCTACATCCCCACCGATGTCGAGGACGCTACGGTGACGGCGGCCAACCTGATGGTGATCGCCAAGTCGTACGCGTCTGATCGACTGCGACACCAGCTCGTAGAGGACGCGCTGTCTGCTGCGCTTCGGCTATCACGCGACGACGCAGCGTTGTATCCGCTAATCCGCCGTGCGGGCTTGCATGCTGTCGATGGGATGGACCGCTACAACGCGCGCGAAACACTCAGCCGTTACTTGGCGCTTGAAGAGGACCCGGAGTGGACCAGCACCGCTATCCGTGCGTTGCTCGCCGACCAGGACCCGCAGTACGAGACGTTCGGCGACGATGACAAGGACCAACTCCTGCGGCGGCTGAGCCGGCGCGACCTATCTGATGGTCAAATCGATGAGTTGACGACAGGTGAGGTCAAGGCGGCCAGTTGGGATCGCCGCCGCGCTATTCGCGCAGCCGAGGCACTTGCGGCACTCGGCCGACCAGACAAGAGCGTTGAGATCCTGACAACGCATCTCGACGCGATTCCCGAAACGATCTCGACCGAGCGGACGCGACGAAGCGTTCATCTGCATGTGCTTCGGTTTTCGTATGAGGACGCGGTACGTGTCGGAAACCTGGAGGGTCGGCGCGACATCGCGAGCGAGATGGCCACGTATGTGGGGACCGATGTCGAGGAGGAAGCGTGAGTAGCGAAGCCGTAGTGGTCAAAGATCACGTACAGATTCGCGAGGCCTTGATCAGGGTGCTCGAATCGTTCGACGCGACAACCGATCCCGACGCCGTGCAAGCAGCGGTCATCCCGCACGGCGCGCTGACTCAGACCGCCGTCAGCGGATCAGTCACGTGGGCCGTCGGACAACTTCTCGATGCGCTCATCTACGCCACTCAGTGGCGAGCAGCGCAGCGGGCCGCTGAGCCAGACGCAACACGATTCGCGACCGCCGCGACGCTGCGTGCCTCGGACGTTGTCGCGCAGCAGCAGGAGAGCTGGCCTGTCGAACTGCGAGACGCGGCGGCACTACTCGATGAGGTGCAAGACGCCGCCGCCGTCACGACCGCAGCCAAGTTGCTGGCGGCGGTGCCGATCGCGCCGCACATCACGGATCTTCTGACGACTGCGAGCGCGCCAAGGTACGGATGGTTCGAGCGCCAGGAGGACGATCCGACACCGACTGTGGCGCTGCTGATCCGACTCCATGATGAGCCGGTGCTGCGGCCAACCATCGTTGTTCCCGCCGCGATGCATCGCTTCGAGATCGAGGCGCGAGTGAGCACGTGGCCGGCAGACGCCGAGCGCCTCGTTGTGAGCTTCGCAAGCACCTACCCGCCGGACTACCTGTTTGCGTCAACGGTGTCATTTGCTCGCGATGCTCTGATCCAGCCGCTCGACCTGCGCGTCGCAGGAACACGCCCGCCGGAAGATCCGCCGCTGGAGATCACAGCGCAGGCATCGATGGAAGGTGACGGCGCACCAAGTCGAGCGCGGTTGGTGGGCAACACAACTCTGGAGCTGTCGACGTTCGATAGCGCATCATCGCTGTTGGCGAACCTGCCTGCGGCTGGTCGACGTCTTCAACAGATGATGAGCGAGCTAACCAACGCGCTGCCTGACCTCCAGCAACAGGATCGGCAGGACGTGCAGCTCCTGTTTGAGGGTGTGCTGCGCTTCGCGCACACGGTGCTCGACGATCGCCTCGATGCGCACGCCGACGGTGATGTCGACGAGGCCTGGTTCCAAGCACAGCTCAAAGCATTTCTGCAGGCGGATCCCCGAATCGGCGCACGACTCGGCGAACGGGTCGGCCGAGCTGGGGGCATCACCGATCTTGTTCTTGGCAACATCGTGCTTGAGCTGAAGTTCGAGAACGAGAAGGCGCTGACTCTGGAGTCAGCCGGCCATCGCTACGCAGGCCAGGCGACTCAGTATGGATCTGCCGGCGATTCACAGGTCTCGCTACTCGCAGTCCTTGATGTGTCACCGAAGCGCGCGCCGGCCGGCGTGATGGGCAACGAAGTGGGATGGGTACGGCCGGTGACGGCCAGCGGCCCCGATCCAGCCCTGCCGTCACTCGTCGGCGTCGTCGTCGTGCGCGGCGGCTTCCTCCGACCCAGCGACTTGAGCCGCTACCTCAGCTAGCCGGGTGCTGAGAATCGGATCGTACGTGACCCCTACGACGCTCCTCCAGAGCTGGACCTCGGCGGCCGACCAGCGTCCCTACGGCTCCAACCCACGCTCATGATCTTCGGGTCCGGTCCGGATCGCGACAAGGCGAAAGCTGGCGTATCCCAGAGGCCGAGGGTTCAGTGCGCGACCATCTTCTATGGGGAGCGCAGGGTCGCCGTGGGATCCTACGAGGGCGAGCGGGTAGAGGAAGATGTCAACGTCGTCACGCACATCGGATCTCGCGACGTTCGGCCGGTCCTTCGCCCTCGGGCCCTCGCGATGGGCATGGCTCATCGGAGCAGGAGCCTCGGCGGCGGCGAACATCCCCACGGGCACTCACATGATCCGCGAGTTCAAGGCTCGACTTTTCGCCGACGCCCTGAACCTTCCGCTACGTGAGATCGACACCGGTGATCCGCTCTGGGTCGAACGGATCGACGCGCACTTTGCTTCGAGTGGCACGCTTCCACCCGACGGAGATCCCGATGAGTACGCAGCGGCCTTTGAGGCGGCGTACCCAAGCGAGGCGGACCGGCGCACGTACATCGATGGCAAGGTCGCCGGTGCCCGGCCTTCCTATGGCCACCGGGTACTCGCGGCGCTTGTCGCGAGTGGGCAGGCGGACTGCATGTTCACCACCAACTTCGACCCTCTGGTTGAGAACGCCGTCGCCGTCGCCAGAGACTTGACCCCTGCGACCGCCGGCGGGGCCTTGACGGTTGCCTCGATCGATAGCGCCGAGCGCGCTACTCGATGCGTAGCCGAGTCCGACTGGCCGTTGCTGGTCAAGCTTCATGGCGACTTCAAGGAGCGTCGTCTGAAGAACACGACAGCTGAGCTTCAGGGTCAGGACGAATCGTTGCGAACAGCGGTCGTCCAGTGCGCGACCAGATTCGGTCTGATCGTCGTCGGATACAGCGGCCGAGACCACTCGATCATGGAGACCCTCCACGCTGCCCTTGAGCAACCGGGCGCGTTCCCCGCTGGCATCAGATGGGTGGCCCGCGAACCCAGCGCCCTCTTGCCGGCGGTGGGGCGCTTCCTCGAAGCCGCGACAGCGGGCGGAGTCGACGCAGCGTTGCTGGAGGTCTCGACGTTCGATGAGCTGGCTGGTGCACTCGAGCGGCAGGTCACCCTGCCCGGCGAGTTGGTCGACCACCTTCGATCGAGTCATCCACAACCCAGAGTCGTCCCAGTCGACTTCCGCCGCCCCGACGGTCAGAACTTCCCGGTGCTGCGTTGTAGCGCCCTACCAATCACTGAGCTGCCGAGGTCGGCGCGACTCGTCCGTGTCGACCAACCGCTGAACGCCCAGCAGGCTCGCAGCATCGCGTCGGAACAGAAGGCGAGAGTCACCGTCACGGCTCGGGGTAGCGAGATCTTCGCATTCGGTGCGGATGCGGACCTCCACACCGCGTTCGACCATCTGGGGGCGGTGATCGAAGGTGACGTGCCGTTGGATCCTCTCGGCGATTCAGTACATCTCGGTCTCGTGTACGACGGGCTGCTTCGTGCTCTCACGCTGGGCCGACCGCTTCAGCCGCTCATGAGGAGCAAGGGGCACCTGATTCGAGTGCGGCCGCCGAATCCTGACCGCCCTCGCCGTCTCCAGCAGGAAGACGAACGCGCCCTCGCCAACCTGAAGCAAGCGTACGGCGGGAACCTCGTGGGCAAGGTGCCCAACCTGGGCTGGCCCTTCGCGGAGGCGGCGCGCATCCGGCTCGACTCCTTCGACGGCCAGTGGTGGTGCGTATTTGAACCGTCGACCTACGTGGAACGCCCCCGCCCCAACCCCGATCAGCCCGTCCCTCGCAGAGGGGCCGACATCGGCATCGAGACAACCTGGCGCAAGGAACGCTGGGCACGGCGCTACAACTCAGCGTGGTCAGCAATCATCGACGCCTGGGCTGGGATGTTGGTCGACGACAAGACCGAGGACCGCTTCGCATACCCCCACGCTGACGGTTCCGGGGCTCCCGGGAAGTTCGTGCTTTCGCGATCAACCGGGTGGAGTCGGCCTGCCGCGAACGGAATAACCGCATGACCACGATCGGCAGGCTCCCGGCGTTCAGCACGCTCAGCGAGCCGCTGCTCGCGTTCTCCGCGACCGACCGCCGGTCTGTGCATCGACATCCGCTCATGGGTCTGAAGCAGTTCGGTCCCTTCACGTCGAACTCGATGTCCAGGTTCACTCCGAAGGTTCGAGTAGCGATCGTGGGACCGGACTCGGCGAAGGACCAGCGCCGCGACCTGTTCCGCAGCCTTCAGAAGAAGCACAGCGCCCAGGATCGCTCGGGATACGTCCCTGACTATCCCGGCTTCTCCGATCTCTTCCGGCTCGATCTCGCTCCTGCACCAGCTGTCGCACAGCTCGCACTCCCCGAGTCACTGGCTACCGACGTCGACCCAACCGATCGCGTCTACGACGCGATGCGAAGCGCCTTGTCTGCCCTGGATGCGGTCCGTGACCAGTTCGACGTTGCTGTCTTCCACCTGCCGGACGCATGGAGCGATGGCCTCCGCACGGAGGACTTCGATGCCCATCATGTTCTCAAGGGATTGGCCGCGCCGCTCGGGATTCCCACGCAAGTGCTCAACGATCGGACCTTTCAGTTCGAGCTCGCTGCATCTCGATCCTGGCGCTTGGGCATCGCGACCTACGTGAAGGGCGGCGGCGTGCCGTGGAAGCTGGCGCCGCTCGACGGCGTCCCGCCCGACAGCGCCTACGTCGGCCTCGCCTACGGGTTCCGCGGCAATCCCCGCAATGCGGAGTTCGTCACCTGCTGTTCTCAGGTGTTCGACGCGGACGGAGGCGGGATGCAGTTCGTCGCGTACGACGCACGCGACGTCGACGACATCGAAGCCGTACGCCGGAACCCCTACCTGAGTCGCGACGACATGCGCGCCGTCATGGCACAGAGCCTTGAGCTCTACCAGCGGCGAAACGGCGGTCGCACCCCACGAAGGATCGTGGTCCACAAGACGACAGCGTTCACCGACGGCGAACTCGACGGGGCGCTTGACGCCCTGGCCGGAGTACCCGAGGTGGAGTGCATCAACATCACACCCCACGTCGCCTGGCGAGGTGTCTGGCTCAAGGCGTCCCGAGACAAGAACCGCAGGAGCGAGCCAGATGGCTACCCCGTACGCCGGGGGACGATGGTGCCGCTCTCGGGCAGCCAGGGCTTGCTGTGGGTCGCCGGCAACGTCGAGGGTGTCAGCACCCGGGGCAACTACTTCCAGGGCGGGAAGAGCATCCCGTCGCCGGTGCTGTTCGAGCGGCAAGCAGGCAAGGGTTCGCTCGATCTCGCGGCCCTCGAGATTCTGGCCCTTTCGAAGATGGACTGGAACAACGAGTAACCAGTCAGGTCCGCGTTGGGGTGGGTAGCCAGGCGCCGGTGGGGGTGAAGAGGTCTCGGAGGTGACGGTGGATCGGCTGGGCCTGTTTGCGGTTGGTGGAGATGTAGCTGCGGATGGTGGCGAAGCGGGCGGCACCGGTCGGGTTGCGGAACTCGCCTGAGATCTTGGCTTGGAGTTTGATCATGCGGAGGTCCCGTTCGGCTTGGTTGTTGTCGAACGGCAAGGCGAAGTCGCGGGTGTACGCGAGGAATAGGTCGCGGTGCTCGGCGAGGGCGACGGCGAGGTTCCGGGCGTCCTTGTTGGTCCCGTAGAGGTGGGTGCTCTTCGGTGGTGGGGGTGCGGCTCGGGTGGCTTCGCGGCACAGGTCGTCCCATCGCCGGCGGATCTTTCGTTGCTGGTAGGCCGACAGTTCGGTCTTGCCGGCGGCTCTGGCTGCCTCGACGCGGGTCTTGGTGTCGACGATCAACTCGATGAACCCTCTCGCCCAGTCCCGGTGGCGGTGGTTGGCGAGCAGTTCGTTGAGGGAGCGGAGGATGTGGGCGTTGCACAGGACGTGGCCGGTGCCGTAGTTGAAGTACATGGCGAGCCGGTCATGGATGATCGTGCCGTCGTAGTCACCGAGGGGACCGTGCTCGATGGTGGCGCGGTCACGGCGTCCGACGTGCAACAGGGTGAGCAGCGCGGTTGAGGTGACGTGCACCCACAGGGCCCTCTTCGTGGACCGGACCGAGGTCTCGTCCGCGTGCACTGCGGGCTCGGCTCGCAACTGATCGGTGACCGTGGCGGTGAACCCGTCGAGCGCGGCGGCAGCTTCGCGCATCCAGTTCTCCAGGGTGCCGGTCGACACCGCGACGCCGAACATGTCAGACAGCGCCTGGGCGCAGCGTTGGCGAGGGACGTGTTGGGCGCACATCAGATACAGGGCATGCGCCTTGATCGACGGGCCGTACACCGCGGGTGCGGTCGCTGCGGCAGGGAACACCGCGGTGGTCTCACACCCGCAGCGGCAGCGGCGCTTCTCCGCACGGTGTTCGGTCACCACCACGGTCGGGTCCGCCACGTCGAAGACCTGACGGACCGCCTCGCCCACCACCAAGGCGTCCTCGAGGGTGCCGTCACAGCCCCGACACCGCTGCGGTTGGTGGGTGAACACGACATCGGGATCGGCGACTTGGGACAACGTCGAGCCGGGTGTGCCGGGCTGCTTGCCCTGCTTGCGGCCCATCGCTCGACGCGCCGCACGATTCGCGTTCTCCGGCCGGTCACTCTTCGCTGAGCCCGGATCCGTCGACGGCGGCTTCGATGAGTTCGACGAGTTCCGCCCCAGCCGCTTCTCCAAGTCGGCGACCTTGCCGACCAGCAACGCCACCTGCTCGCTCAACTCGACCACCCGTGCTCGCAGCGCAGCGTTCTCCACCTCGAGCTCGCTGTTACGAGCCTCGAGCTCGTCGATCCGGGCCTGCGCGTCCACCCACCCGTTCTACGACCCTCCGCGCGGACAGTGGTGGACCAATCGCGCGCTGCGCGCGATCACACCTGACTGGTTACAACAACGATGCGCTCTACGACCCAGCCCCCGTGACGATCCGCTACTCACAGCGACTGGCAACCACGATTGCCCAGGTCCCTTCCCTTCCACGCGCTGCGTACCCGTACCGGATGTTCATGTAGGTACGGCGGCCTGCGATGGAGGTACCAAGGTCCTCGAGTGCGACATCCCCCTACTCGATCGCTTCGTGAACCACACCGATGTCCTGGCCTACGACGTTCAGGCCATAGGGGACCGTCACCCGGCCGACTACGCCGGCTCGGTTAGTCGAGATCTGCTCGCACGTTGACCTCGGTGACATCGGCGTGGTCGTCGTCTGCGGGCGATGCCAGTAGCTGAAAACCGGCGTCGGCGAGCACCGAGAGGTGCCGGTGCTCGGCTGCCCGAATGGTTCCAACAACCTCACCGCTTCCGTTGCTGATGACCAGCGGCCGAGGAATTTCATCGGTGGCCGCACGCACGATGGCAAGCTCCGAGACCGCGCCCCATGGAGTGGCCCCCGGGTCAATCGCAATGTGCACCGTCTCTCCGTCCAAGAGCGCTCCACCGATTGCAGCGGTCGGGTCGTGCACGAACTGGAGCAGGTCACCGACCTCAGCAGCACCGGCGGCGAACTCCGTTCGCCAGGCTGGTGCGCCAAGGTCTGTTAGCCAACCCCGTAGTTCTCCGCTCGCGATGCCATCTGCCCCTGCTCGCTCTCCGACCACCACAGCGAGACGCCTCGAGCGAACCCCGTGGGTCAGCAGCTCGAGCGCCTCCCTGTCCGCGACGCCGTAGTGAACATGGGCGGGGAGAGCTGGGCATACCTCCTCGACCAGGTCGCCATTGATCCATTCGAGAATCGTGCCGAGTACGAAGGGCAGGTGGTGTTCGCAGACGCGGGTGAGGAAGGTGCTGAGCTGTTCGAACCGGTAGCCGTCGTCCTCAGTCGCATCAACCTCGGCCAAGTGGTTGGCCACGAGCTCAGCGAGAGGGACTCCGCGCACCCAGTCGAGCACGAGCGCCGTCACGTCCACGGAGACAAGCTCAGTGAGCCCGTAGCGCTTCTTCTTGAACCGATAGTCGCGTTCGTGAACCAGGCCGAGCAGCTGCTCCAAGCGGCCCTCACCGAGAATGGTGCCGAGAACGACGACGGGGTCGGTCCGCTGCGCGCCCGTCAACGGTTCCACAGCGGCTGCTCCGCCTTGGGCGACTGCTTCCAACACGGCGTTCGCTGACAACCGAGCGCCGCTACGAGCCCACCTCCGTCGGTTCGCCGGCTCGGTTCCCTCGTACGTGACGGCAACCCTTTCGGCGAGCGCCTCCCACCTCGCCTGGATAGTCGCCGGAAGCTGCTGCCACGCGAGCGTGTGTCGGATCCCTTCGAGCACCTTGGCGCGCCGGTCGTCGGGATCCAGCACGTCGGCGACATCGGCGAGATACCAGCAGTATGCGAGGAAGCCATCGACGATGGGCGGGACATCGGTGAGGATGACTCCGGCGGTGGCGTGCACGAGTGCCTCGTACTCATCGAGTTCCGTGACGGCCGACTCGACGTTGAGGGTGCTGCGGATGTCGTGCTGCTTGTCAAGCTCGCGAAGGGCCTGCCGGGGGTTGGTTGCCCCGTACTCGTAGTTGATGACGACCCAGCCTTCCGTCTCCCGTCCAGCGCGTCCGGCTCGGCCCGCTGCGTTCATGAGGTCGGCGGCATCGATGAACTGGTGGAACTCCGTTCCGTCGTAGAACCCTCGTTCGCAGATGATCACCGTACGAACCGGCAGGTTGATGCCTTCGGTCAAGGTTGTCGTCGCGCAGACGATCTCAATCGCCCCGCTTCGCACAGCGCCTTCGATTTCAGCCTGCACGTCGGATGGCAACGCGGCGTGGTGGTAGGCGACACCGCAGCGGAGGACGGAGACGAGTGGGTGTGTGTCGCCGAGCCTCTGCTCGGCAAGTCGAACGACCGGCATGGCCTCAGATCGTTCGACTCGGTCGGCTGCGAGCTCGGCGGCGAGCCGCTCGGCAGCGATCTTCGTCGCATGAACGGTGAGCACCGACCCAGATCGAGCGGCGAGATGCACGATCGGTGCCAGCTGCGCCGATCGACTCGGCTGCTCCTTGCTCTTGCCTGCGGTCACCACTTGACCGAGCGTCGCTGACCTGGTCGCTACCGCTTCGCCGTCGTCGACGTACAGGTTGACGACGCCCTTCATGTCCGTGGCTGTCCTCGGCAGACGTTGGCGACCCTGCGGAGCAATCGTGACCGTCGTGGCTTCGTCGAGCATCCGCGTGTACGTCGCGTGAAGGCGCCGAGGGCCTCTCCAGGTCGAAGTTGTCGCCGCTGCCACCCCGTCCATGTCGAGCCACGTCTGGACGCTGGCAGTACCCCCGAGCGCAGCCGAGATGAGGAAGAGGCGGTGGTGAGATTCCTTCGTCAGCGCGTGCAGACGAGAGATTGTGGTCTCGAAGGTCCAGCCGCGGGTCTCATCATCGATCAGATGTGCCTCATCGAGGACGAACAGACCGAACTCGTCAAGGAGGGCGCTCTCACCGCCGCGGAGACGAGCGGCCAGCTTCTCTGGGGTCATCACCACGACTGGGGCATGGGCATGGTCGGCATCGCCGAGGGGTCCATCCTCGGCGATGAACTTCTTCAATGCCCAGAGACGGCGGTCGAGCCCGTCTCGAACCTCCCGGCAGAGGCTGTGGCTTGGGGCGACGAAGCACACGCCTGTCCCGACCACGGCCAGGTGTTGCGCTATCAGGAGCTGCGAGAGCAGCGTCTTCCCAGCGCTCGTGGGGAAGGTGAGAACTGCTCTCCGGACATCGGGTTGGAGCGGACTCGTGGTCGAGTCATTGAGAAGACCGATCTGTGGCGGCCAAAGCGTCATCACGGGCGGGTCGCCGAGGGTCATCGCCTGACCCACGCCCGGTGGTGTGCCTTCGGGGAGGATGGCCCAGACGGATGAGGATCCGAAGTCATCGCAGAGGTCGACCAGGTGAGAGGCAACCCAACGCGAATCGAGGTCTCGTCGAGCGCCCGGATCGTTGGCCGCGAATCGGAGGATCTGTCGTGCCTCCTCCAGACGAGCTGGGTCACCGCTTGTCAGATACCGCTGGAGCTGACGAACGCCGTCGACAACACCGATAGCACTCCCCAACCCTGACGCCGGTGGCCCAACGTCCGCTCCGACGTCGCCTCCTCGAACCTGTTGGGAAAGGTCGCGCAGCAGACGGACGGTTGCCCCGCGGTCGAGTGTCAGGAACAAACAGCCGAGCTCGAGAGACGCCAGTCCCGGTTCCAGTTCAAGACGGGCCGACGGCACCGGAAGTCGCCGACCGAGCGCCGCTGCGTTCGGCGTCCGATCGCCGCGGATCGAGCTGACCTGAGCCGCGAAGGTGAGTACGAGACGATCGGTAGGTGCGAGATCCTCGCCCTGGAGGACGAGGTCAAATATGTGCGCAGCCACCGCGTTGGCCTGGACCTGCCGGACTGGCTCGTAGATCTGAAGTTGCGGCCGAACCGTTCCCACGTGGTGAAGGTTCCAAGCAGTCTCAAGGAGGCGGTCGTCGACCTGTTCCGCCTGCCGGAAAAAGGCCGCTACCTCGGCATCGGCGAGCATCGTTCGAAGCTCGTCGGGAGTCGGAAGGTTGGCGGTGTCGTCGAGGGCGCCTGCGAGCACGCCGAGATTGAGTGCGCGGTCCATCTATTCGATCCCGCTGATGATCACCGTGCGGACCTCGGCAGCGAACCCCTTCAGGTCGTCGATCTCGATGACGAGCCCCTCGCAGTGTTCCGGATCGGGAAGGTGTGCGAACTTGTCACGGAGGCCCTTGAAGGGACGAGCGGGTAGTCCAGTCGTTTTCGTTGTCCCGACCGACACGCCGACGCCACCTCGTGGATCCCTCGTCGTCCAAAGCTTGACGATGGTTCCCGCCAGCTGCTGAACACGAGGATCGTCGTGCAGCTGAAGCGGCTTGGACAGGCGAGCGAGGTATGACGCTGCATCCTTCTGAAGCTGATCCGCAGCCCCTGTCACGACCGTTGTGACTGAGGTCGACGCAGAGTCGTGCCGCTTCGACTCCCACAAGCGAAAGCGAAGGTCTGGCACAGCGAAGTCGTAGATCGATAGGCCGTCGCCTCCGTGATCGATCACAGAGAAATGCTCGTGCTCGACGTGTAGGGGGACTCCCCAGCCACCGGGGAGGCCGTCGGCGAGGCTGGCCCACAGGTGCTCGACCACAGCACCCATCAGCCGCGTGTCGTTGGTGGGGTTCGTGAAGTCGGCCATTACATAGGCCTTGATCTCCGCCTTCGTTGCTTCGTCGTGTGCCGGCCCGCCGTTGTGTCGAGCGGTCCATCGGCCGAGGGCGTCGGCGCTCGGCTCACAGAGGCGGTCGACGATGTCGATCGCGAGGAGCCTCGCGATGTCAGCACGAGCACCAGCCTTGAAGCAGGCACGGAACCACCACGCGTCCGCGTGTTTGGTGAGCTCTAGATCGAACAGACTCGCCAGAGTGGTAGGTGGCACGACGGACAAATCAACCCACCAGCTCGAGAACGCCGCGGGCGATGAGGGCGTCGAAATGGGCTTGGACTTGACGGGCGACCGCGCCGCCTCGGCAGAGGACGCCGAGTTCGATGTTCTTGTCGTAGGCGGCGTTGGTCATGTTGGCGCTGGTGAGCAGGACGTCGCGGTTGTCGATGATGACGGCCTTGGCGTGGAGCTTGGCGTCGGGTGGCTCGCGGCGGTCCGTGGGCCACTGGTAGGTGCGGTACTTGGCGTAGGCATGTGCTCCTCCCCCGCCGTCGAGGTTCTCGGCGGACTCGAGGATGAGGTTCACGTTGACGCCTCGGGCGACCGCGGCATCAAGCGCGCTGATGACCGAAGCCATTCGGTACGCGGCGTAGCTGACGAGGGTGACGCGGTGGGTGGCCTGGTCGATGAGCTGGCGAACGACCTCGGAGGTGAGGCGCACAGGCGCCGCGGGTGAGTCGGGCCCGGTGACCACGACCTCGACCGCGGGTAGGTCCGCGTCGCGCTCAGCGGCTTGGACTGATTCGAGGGCCAGGGCGAGGGCGGCGCCGGGGAGGTCGGGGTGGACCGCCCAGGCTGCGTTGAGGCGATCGACCTCGTCGTGGTGCGGCGCGGGAATGGCGTGCTTGGCCTTCGCGGCGAGGGTGGCCGAGAAGGGGCCGCAGTCGCGGTACGACGCGGCGAGCGTCCGGACGTGTGCGCTGCCGAGCGCTCCGACCGTCGCGGCGACGGCGTCCGCCAGCTCGCTCAACCGAAGAACTCCAGCCCGGTGTGCCCGAAGGTGTCGACGAGCACGGATCGGTCGAGGTAGCGGTTGCCTCGCTCGCAGCTGGTCTCGGCCACGAGGAGGCAGGCGTGGCAGGTGGCGCCGTGGAGCGCGCCGGTCGCTGCGTCGGCTTCGTGGTCGGCGCAGAGCGGGTCCGAGCTGCACAGCCCGGACCGGTCGAGGGCACGCCGGAGGATGGGGCCGAGCTCGCCCGGCTTGCCGAGGTTCACAAGCCCGCCGAGCGTTCCTTCGGCATCGGGCGCCGAGGTGTACAGCAGGATGCCGGCCATGGGCTCGGGACCTTGGCCGGGCGCCCGGCTGTAGATGCGTTCGCTGATCGACGCGGAGGAGTACCCGCACTCGATGGCCAGTTCGTTTATGAGCGCGTGGGACAGCGAGTGGAGCAGCACGTAGCGCTCACCGGGCCAGCCTTCGGTCGGGTCGAGGTTGCGGTCCTGCCGGTACTTCCGATGGGCTCGCCGCATTGCAGTGAACATCGGGTTGTCGTAGGCGGACGCCTCCCAGGTCTGGACGGCGGATTCGTCGAACCGCAGGAAGATCCCTTCTCCTCGGTTCTCCACCACTGGCACCCAGGTGGACGAGCCCTTGGTCTCGAGGCGAACGGTGGCGCGCTGGTCGCCGGGTTCGCCTGCGCTGATCCGGCTGAACCCGCACAGTGCGGTGACGACCCGGAGGCGGTGGGCGAGGGTGACGCCGGCGAGCTTCCCGGCGAAGTCTGTCGGTGCGTCGATCGGCTCGGCCTCGAAGTGCGGGGAGGTTTGTCCCTGCGATCCGGTCGTGAGGGCAACCCACTCGGGGCCGTGGACGTCGGCACCGGGGAGACCCTTGGCGCCGGCTCGTCTTGCTTCGATGGCGTCCCAGATGTCGTCGAGGTCGAGCCCGGCGAACGCGGCCTGCATCGTGCGGTTCGAGGTGAGGGCATAGGTCAGGACTTCCTTGACCGGCATCTTCTCGAGTTCGGCCCAGTGGTCGTAGACGAGCTGGCCCAGCGATCCGCCTCCGACGGGGAGCGAGAGGACTGAGACGCTGCTGTTGAACCACAGGTTGGAGGCACCGAGGACGAGCGAGCGCAGCTGCTCCCCGCAAGGTTCGGTCGCGAGGCCAAGGTGGGGGTGACGGCCGCGGCATTGCGGCATGATCCCCTTCGCCGCCGGGCCGAACGCCTTGGCGAGCGTCGACTTAGCCCCACACGACAGGCACTTGACCAACAGGTCGGTGGCGCGGCCACCGGAGCCGATGTCGTTGACCTGGAGGACTGGGTTCGGGCAGGTGGCGACGCCGTCGTGGGCGAAGCGCACCCAGGGGAAGTCGTCGAGGTGTCCGTTGGTGCACCCGGCGACGAATCGGGCGGGCACCGCGGGCGGGGGCTTGCGGGCCTTGTCGCAGTTCGGGTGGGTGTAGCGGGTGCGGTCCGGCCGGTACATGTTGGTGTCGAGCTTCAGAGCACCTGACGCAACGGGAAACAGCCGGTTGCACGCCGTGCAGCGCAACCACCGGGGGAAGATCGTGACGGGGACTCCGACGCGGGCCCAGTCGTCGTAGGGGTTGGGCGTCGAGGGCTCAGCCGGAAGGGCGCGCAGCACCTCGACCTGGGCGCCGAGCCGGGTGCGCACCGCGTCGAGGAGGCGGTCTTCGGTGATGACCTCCTGGCGAGTCGTGTCCCAGCGGTCGAGGCCGCCGACCATGACACTCAGGTTCGGAAGATCGATGAGCGAGCCCACGCCGTAGGAGTGGATGGCCTGGCTGGGACGGATGGTCCCGACCCGCACGGGACCGTCGTAGGTGCCCTTCGTGCTCACTGGTCGTCCTCGTCGATGACGACATCGCCGTCGGCCAGATCAGCATCCTCAGCTGCCTGCGGGACGGCTTCATCCGACTCGTCGGCGGGCGGGTCGGGATACTCCGCCGTCGGGTCATCGGACGGGTCGTCCTCGCGCAGCAGAAGGTTCGAGCCGACCTCGACCTCGCGCAACGAGTTGGGGACGGTGAACTCAGTCCACGGGCCGGACTCGGGTGACTGCAACAGGTCGATGGCATCTCCACGACCTCGCGCGTAGGTGAGGGTGACGCCCGGTGCCTTCTGTTGCTTGGACCACTTGTCGCGCCGGGTGGCCACCAGTTGATCGACCTCGGCGGCGGCCGCCGGGTTGGCTACCAGGTCGGCGCGCCGGTGCAACGCTGTGGCGATCGGGTCGAACGGTGGCTGGTTTACCGGCACGGTCTGCGCGGCGCCCTTGGGGTTCCAGTCCGCGTTGGTGTGCCGAGCCTCGGCGACCATGAGCGCGGTGAGCCCGCGGTCCAAGGCTCGGCGAGCAAACGGGGTGACCGAGAGGGCTTCGACTTGGCGGTAGTAGGTCTGGTGGTAGTGCTCGAAGGTCTCGTAGTGCGAGAGATCCCGCGGACGCGCCCAGTTGTAGAGGGTGATGACCAGGCCTGGGCCTGCGTTGTCTCGGCCGACGCGGCTGGTGGCCTGGATGTACTCGGCGGTGGTCTTGGGCTGTCCCGAGCAGATCATGAGCCCGAGGCGGGGGACGTCGACACCGACGGAGATCATGTTCGTGGCCAGGACCACATCGACTGGGTACCGGCCCTTCTCCGGCTTCGTGCCGGTGAAGCGCACCCCGAGCTGGTCGAGGGTGGCCGGGATGTTGCTGGAGCTGATCCGTGACGTGAGCTCCTTGACCTCTTCGTTGAGGTACCGCCGGGCGAGGCCGCGGCGGTCGGTACGGCGGAGACGGTTCGACACGTCGTCGTCGATCATGCGGCGCATCCCGCCCAGCTCGCGCAGCGCGTTGAAGTAGCCGACCGTCGTCATCCACGGATCCGCAGCCGCGCCGTGCTTCTCGTAGAGCACCTGCGACGCTGCAAGAACAGTCGTGTACACGCGGGTGGCGACGGACTTGAACCGCTGGCCCATCCCACACACCCCGAGGTACAGGCGGCCGGGTGTCTCCTCGAGCGGTCGTTCGACGGCGAAGAACGAGTCGCCTGCGTCGAGGACCTGGGGTGGGAACACGGCGAGGCGTCGGCAGAACAGGTTGTAGGTCTGGTGCTCCGCTCGGCGGATCGTCGCCGTCGAGGCGACCACCTTGGGGCGGGATGGCTTGCCATCGACGGTCCACGATGCGATCTCGTCGATCGCTGTCTCGTACAGCCCGAACAGCGAACCGAGGGGACCGGCGATCAGGTGGAGCTCGTCCTGGATGATCAGATCCGGTGGGCGACGTGGCAGGCAGTCGACGGTGGAGGCGGCATCGAGGCCCCCGGCCTTGGCGTGCTTGTCGGCTTCCTTGTGTTCGCCGATGACGTCGAGGTCAGGTGTGCGGAACCCGTGACGTGAGCACTTTCGGGTCACGTGCCCGAAAAGGGCGCTGGTCGCCCCCTGCCAAGGGAGCTGCGCGAACTTGTCGGCCGTGGCGATCACCAGGTCGGGTAGCAGCCGGTAGATCTCCTCGTCCACGCTGACGACAGGAATCCCCTCCCCGTCCGAACGCTTCGCGGTGAACGGGCACCGGCCCTTCGAGTCACCACACGTGATCAGCGTCCGCCACAGGTGCGGGTGCGACGTGGCATCGCGCTTGGGGTCGAGCTCCTCACCACACCACGGGCATGCCACCAGCGATGTGGGGCCAGCGCCCTTGGCCCACCCGGTGTTGCGCAGGTCATCCAGATCTCGGGCGGCGTCCTGGGTCTTGTTGGCACTGACCGACCCACCGACCCACATCCCGATCCGAAACGGCGTCTCGCCCCAACGCCCATCTCCAGCGGCGACCAGTTCTCGGCGCCGGACTTCGCACGCGCAGATCAGCGTGGCGGCGCGCTGGAACTGCTGGGAGGTCAAGAGCCGCAGCGTGTAGCGCATCAACACGCCGACGCCTCCCTCACCCGAGTGACCGTCGACATCGCCCTGTAGGCGCCGGATCGCGAGGGTGAACGCGGTCAGACCAAGGTAGGCCTCGGTCTTGCCACCACCGGTGGGGAAGAACAAGAGGTCGGCGGTGCCGGTGTCGAGCTGGCGTTCGGCGTGGGTCGGATCTGCCAGCGACGGAAGGTTCACGAGCACGAACGCGATCTGGAACGGCCGCCACGACCAGTTCGGCTTCGCGGCGACCTGTGCCTCCGCGTCCGTCAGGTTGAGGCTCGGGTCTTCTCGACGGGCCAGGGCGACGAGGGTGTGCAGGCGCTGTTGCCACATGGTGTGGTTGGCGAACGCGAACGCTTCGGCTGCCACCGGATCCGACGGCAGCAGGTCGATGCCGAGCCGGAGCCGTGCGGCGATGCCCCGAGCGGTCTCCAACGCACCTCGCGCCGCTTCGGCCTCATCGGTGCTGAGGTCGCCGATACGACCTTCCTGCCGGCCAAGCCAACGGTCGTAGGCGTCGGCCAGCGGTCGAAGCGCTTCAGCGGCAGCGGCGCCGTCGAGCTTGGACAGGGCCTCCATGTCGAAGGTGACGCTGCTCAGGAGCCCCCGCTCGGCTTCGTCGAGTGCCGGGTCGTCGGGGCCAGGGGCCTCGACCTTGGCCACCTCGGAGCGAGGGATGGACGTCGTGCGAACAGACGTGGCCCGATGCGGGTCACCCGGGTTCGGCTCGGCATGGACGGCACTGCCATGCCCGACTGCGAACTCCACCTTCTCCCGATACAGCAGATCCAGGTGCCGCAACTCGGTATCGCTGTGGCTCGTGTCCTCAGGCAGCGCGAGCTGGCGTCCCACGAACACTGCCGACCCGTCGACTGCTGCCGCGGAGAGCTCGACCTGGAACAGCCAACGCTCGTCGATGTTGGTCGCCGACGGCAGCTGCTCGTTCACCAGGAACAACGTGATCAACCAGCAGTTGGGCGTCTCGCGACACCGCCCCCGGATCACCACCTCCGGTTGCCCGGCGTCCGGCACCAATGGCCCGATGTCACCGTGGACGAGCGGAACCGCCACCGAGCCGCCAGCGGGATGCCGTTGCCATAGGCGCTCGAACTCGCGGACCGCCGTCGGGTCCGGATTGTCAATCTTCTCGTACCGGCCCCACGAAGCCGATACCTCCAACGACGAACATGACCGATCCACCGCAGCGGTCAGCCCGACCGACGACGGGAAGAGCACCACCTTCGACGGACGGTCATCCGGCCCCGGAGCACCGCCCTCGTCGCCGTCCTGAAGATCGTCGCCATCGTTGCGACTCGGGTCGACGATCGTCCCCATCGGGGCCAACATCCCGACCAGGTACCACTCCCGCACCGGACTCCGAACGCCGGGCAACTGCTCGTGAGGGTCCGACGGGCCCAACAGATCCGTGAGGACCAGCAGCTCCAACTCGGCTCGTAGGTCCGCTGGAGTGGGTGCGGTACTCACAGCAGGGTCTCCTGGGATGGATCAACAGACTTCGCCGCGCGCTTCGCAGTTGTCTTCTTCGCCTTCTTGTCGTGGAGGCCGGCCGCTACCTCCGCTCTATACCGCTCGTGGTTCAGCTCCAGCAGTCGCTTGAGCAATAGAGCACGATCGCCATGAGCGACGTCGAACCTGTCGGAGTACCCCTCCTTCGACCAACCATAGGCTCGAGCTACCTCACGATCGACGTCCACCAAACAGTCTCGAATTTCGCGAATGACTTGCGTGTCAATTTCCGGATTGTGAACGGCGTTCATCACATCGACCAGTCCAGGGCCATGACTATCCAAAGCTTCGAACGCTAGGCTTTGCCACAATTCGCCGAACGCAGAGGACACCTGGGCATCTGGCAACGGGAAGGTTCCAAAAATCGGGCCGACCTTCATTCGCCTACCGGATCCGAAGGTCCCACCGTACTTCTCGGCCCACACGTCAAAAGCCGACGACAGCAGAAGCGTGTGAGTTCCGGGCAACTCGTCTGCTATGACGATTGCCATGTTGGTAAACACCCATGATGACGGGACCCTCACCGGGATTGAGTACTTGGCAACAGCAGGAACGGCGATGCAATAAGACCCCTGACGCGCCCGCGCGAAGCCATTCTCACGGGTATTCCAGAATGTCCACCATCGCTTCTCTAATCCCTTATAGGATCTTAGAGCCTGAGGTGACCTTTCCGGCCGAACGACCTGAGCAAGGAATTGCTTCACGTCGTTCGGGAGCGCTGCCAGCTCGTCCTCCGTCGTACCCGTTAGGTCGAGTACTCGCTTGGACGGGACCCTTGGATCCACCAGGCTCAGATCTTCGCCAGAGATGTACGGCAGAAACAAGTCTGAGTGGGCGGCGAGTGGATTCTCGGCTGAGACTACGAAGCTCAGACCGCGAGAGTTGTCCACACCCTGGAAGGCGAAAAGCGTCTCCGCTAGAAGGTAAGGTTCAGCAGTAGACCCAGCCGTCAAATCGGCACCAATGCCTTCGACCTGCTCCCCGTCGAGCATACGGTCACCAGACCATTCACCCTGGTGTAGCCACAGTATTGCAACAACCACATTCGCATCCCCCGGCCACCGCTTGGCGCTCAATGCTCGATGAATATCTAGTCCGTCCAGAACATTCGACGCCATGAGCACCTTCGAATCAACCTCGGCGATGCTCTGAGTAGACAACGAACCGACAGCTCCCCCGGGAGCTAGCAAGACCCGGAACCTCCACATGAAGAGCACCATCAGGTCGGGCTTCCCGAGCGGGCGGCCGATCAAGGATGCATACATGTGCTGGAGGTGGGGTCCGATGCGCTCCTTCCAGTACTTGTTCCCCATGTAGGGAGGGTTGGCAACGAAGGCATCGAAGCCGCTACGTCGATTGGAGAGGAACACCTCTGGGAAGGCGAGCGGCCAATGGAGGCATCGACGATCCCAAGGGTTCGGCACCTCGTCTGGTAGGTCGGTGCGAAGCCATCCGGTCGACACACCGTGCAGCACGTCTAGCGCGGCGGTTCGTTCGCTCGAGGAGCGGTCGTCGTCGAGGGCGGTTAGGATGCGATCGCCCTGGGTGTCGAGGCGTTGCTCCATCGAGATGCCGCCGCTGCCGGCGGTGCTGAGCGAAGCACCGACGACTGCATCGGCCACGACGGAGAGGTCCACCAGCTTGCCCCGGAGCTCCTCGTGAAGGCGTTGCTTCTCTGTGGCGTCGCGGACGGTGACAACTGAAAGCTCCTGGAGGCGGCGGGCGAGATCGGCGGCCTCCTTGAGCCGGAGGTCGAGGGCGAGCGTCGTGAAGCCAGCCTTGCCTTTGCGCTCATCGGGGTCGAGGTGGAGCCAGCGCAGCTGCTCCACGTCAGTTATGCCGAGCAGCGAGTCGCCGACCTGAATGGCGTGGTCGAGGAAGGTGAAGGGTCGCTCTCGGGCCATCGTGGTGAGCCAGAGGGAAAGCTTGGCCATCTCGGCGGCGACGGGGTTCTTGTCGACGCCGTAGAGGCAGTGGTCGACGACCTCGCGGCGGGCGAGCACGGTCTGCTCGTCGGCGGGTGCCTCGCCGAGTTCGGCGAGGCGGCCGGCGAACGGGCCGGAGCCGGGCCCGTGTTCGACGACGGACTCGACCAGGCGGTCGGCCAGGTACCGACCGGCGGCAGTGAGGATCGCGCCCGAACCGACGGCTGGGTCACAGACGCGCAACCGGATGATCTCCGCTGGGGTACGGAGCTTCCACTTGGAGGGGTCGGCTTCGTCCTGGGGGCCGGGTTCGTAGACGAGCGGCTCAAGCGCGTACTGGACGACCTCTTCGGCGAGGGCCTTGGTCGTGTACTGCGCGCCCATGTTGCGACGGGTCGAGGTCTGCGTGACGAACTGCGATCCAGGAAGCAGGACGACGGGGAGGCTCCGCAGGTCCTGGCGGATGAGACCCCAGTACGGCAGTACTCGTGCGACAGTGTCGTCATCATGGCCGCAGGCGACGCGGAGGCGAGCCAAGTCGACTCCCGAAGGCAGCTCCTGGAGCAGCTTCTCGAGCGCTGTTGCCTTCTTGTTACAGCGGGTCTTGTCGGAGAGCCACTCGCACAGACTGTCGGGTCCGGCCGCCAGGTGGGCTTCGAGTTCGGTGATCGTGAACTCGGGTTCGTTACCTTCGGGACCGATGAGCCCGATGGCAAGTTCGTCAACGGGAGCGCACCCGTGGTCGAGCAGGCCTTCGTAGCAGTGGCCGATCTGTTCCACGTCGAGAGCCTTGTAGCTCACCCGCTGCGCGACCCTCGTTCTACCTGACTTCACCTCGACGGTGAGGAGGGCGTCGAGGATGGCAAGCACCGTGCGGTCGTCGATGGCGACTGGACGATCGGGTCCACTGGCCGCGTCGGCGGCGGGTCCGAGGTCGATGTCGTTGACGAGCAGGTGGTCGGGGGCGCGACGGCCTTCGAGGAACGGGAACCGGTCGGGGTCAAAGAGGCTGCCGCCGTAGGCGGGCAGGGTGAGACGGTCGTGGTTAACGCCGCCGTGCACGGCTCGGAAGGTGGCAAGGAGACGGTGCCAGGCAGTCGATCGACGTTCGAGGGCATCCTCACCATCTCGGACGGATGCCGTTCTCAGGTCGTCGCGCAGCGTGAGCACGGAGTACGACTCGGCCCAGAGCGGGTCCTCGGCCGGGAGCAGGCGGCGCTCCTCGGCGAAGAGCAAGAACACCAGCCGCATGAGCACGGTCACGGCCGACTCGTACACCTCCGTGGAGGCAACTCCATCGAGCACCTTGCCACCCGACGCGACATCGTCGCGAGAGATGGCGGCGACGAGCAGCTCGACCGACCGGCGCACCGAGGATCCGAGACCCTTGGTGACCTCGGCTTCGGCGTTAGCCGCTCGTTCGAAGAGCGCTTCGAGGGTCTCGTCGTCAGCGACCGCGAAGAACCGCCGAGCGCCTAGCAGCGCGACCAGCCCAGATTGAAGGATGCGTTCGTCGGCTAGATCGCCGACGCGCCAACGACACGACGCGGCGGGGGCGCCCCGGGGAGCCCAGACAAGGATCCACTGGTCGTCGTCGGTGACCAGTGCCAGGGGGATGTTGCTCTCTCGGCACCATGTTTCGGCGCGTTGGATGGGGCTGGCTGGCCAGGTGTCGCCTGCGACGGTGACGTCGGTTCGGCGATCGAGACTGGTGCCGAGCGGCCAGACGAACACGCCGAGACGGACCTTGGTGGGGCTCTCGACGTCGAGGAGGGCCAGGTCGGGGCGCAACTGAATGCCGTGTTCAGGTGCTCGTGCCGAAGCGGTGGACGGGATCGCCTGCCCATCGACCAGCTGATCGTCCCAATCCAGGGCCGTGCCGAGCAGCCACGTGCGCAGATCGGATCGGTCGGTCGCATCGGTGCCGAGGTCGGCGACACGGGCGCGGAGCTCGGTTCGCCGGTCGGCGGGCATGGGCTCGAAGCCGTGGGGGAAGACTGCGGCCAGCTCGGTGGTGGTGAGGAAGGCGCCGTCGGGGTCGACGAGGGTCAACCAGTCCTGGATGGCCGCCTTCGGGTTGGCAACGGGGCTGCGTGCCTGTTGTGCACTGCGTGGTCTGGCCATCAGTCGGCCTCGGGGATCAGGAGCGTGACCGCCGCGGGGAAGATGTGACACTCGGGGTCGGTGAAACGGCGGCGTACCGCGGCCACCTCCCGGTCGATCTCCTCGGGGATCTCCTCGAGGCGGCGCCGCAGGGCGTCGAGGTCCCGTTGGGACTGCTCGCGTTCGGGTTCGGTGAACAGGCTGAGCTGTTCGGAGCGGTCGGCGGTGAGCTTGTCCAGGTCGTTGGTGATCTGGTGTTGCAGCTCGGTGAGCACCGTGCGGACGGCTTCGGCTTCGCTGTCGGCCCGTTCCGACAGCTCTCGTTGCTTGGATTCCTGCACCGTCTCGGATCGGCGATCCAGGGCCTTGGCCAGCCCAGGCTCGACCACGGAGTCCCACCATCGGATCGCCTCGACGATCTCCGACGTGTCGGCGGGCGTGTCGCCGGCGGACCGAAGGAGGGTGTCGAGGTCGCGGAGGGTGTCGATGCGTGCGAAGCGGCCGCTGCGGACCCTTCCCCCGGCGACGACCAGTTCTTCGTGGAGGCGATGGCCGTCGGCACCGGTGATGACCAGACGGGCATGACAGATCACGCCGACGTCGCCGGCTTCGAGCAGCTCGGGAACGGGCGGCACGCTTCGGGCAGTGACCCGGGAGAGGCTCTGACGTTGTCCGGTGGCCCATACCTCGGCTCGCAGGAGCCGAAGTGACTGCGCGACGAGGCGGTGGCCGAGGTGGCAGAACACGATGTCGTCGCGACCCGCCGCGAGGTCAGTGTCGAAGGTGAACGGCAGCTCGTCGCCGGAGAGCCGGTCGATCATGCCTTCAGAGGTGCGCTGCCACGACCCGCTCAGCGGCGGGAGTCGGAACTCCCCGTCGACGCCCGTTGGGGTGAGTGCGGGCTGGTTGGCAACATCGAGCGCTGTGTCGACGACTCGTTCGACTCGCTCTGGGGTCAGGCCTAGCTCGTCGATCGATTCCTGGAGGCGTTCGTGGCAGCGGGAGAGGCCCTCGCGGAGCTTGCGTTCGACCTGGAGCACCCTGGTGCCGGGCTTGCTGCGGGCGCGGTCGATGGCGTCGTCGTCGATACTGCTTCGCTTGCCGAGCATGGCGTCTCCGACCTGTTCAGCGAGCACGGAGCCCACCGAACCGAGGTCGTCACGGATCTGTTCGACCTTGTACGCGACCCGTGAAAGGAACCCAAGCTCAGTGGCGAACCCCGATTGGTCGTCCTCCCAGCCGTCGGGAACGAAGTGCCGGATCTCGACATAGGGATGCGGCTGGCCGTGGCGATCGACGCGGCCGTTGCGTTGCTCGAGCCGCGATGGGTTCCACGGAATCTCCCAGTGCAGCATCCGCCAGCAGTGCCGCTGAAGGTCGATTCCCTCCGAGGCCGCGTCGGTGGCCACGAGGATTCGAACCGGTGAACGCGACGGGTGCGCCTGAAACTCGGCCTTGGTGCGCTCGCGGTCATCGGTGTCCATCCCTCCGTAGAGGGTGGCGATCCGTTCACCGTTGTCGCCGCCGAACCCGTTCGTGAGCAGGAGGTCGATCAGCCACTTCTGGGTATCTCGGTACTCGGTGAAGATGATGACCCGCTCGTCGGTCCACCCACCGTCGGAAGTCCGGCAGGTCTCGTCGAGCCATTCAAGCATGGCGGTGGCTCGGGCATCGGGGCGGTGGCGACGCTCCTCGACCCATCCACCGAGCTGGTTCAACAGGTCTCGTTCCTCGGTGGTGAGCGGGGCCTGCCCCCTGGCTGCGGTGGTGAGCGCCTCGGCTGCGGCTTCGCCCGACTCGTCGTCGCCGGCCTCGTCATCGCTGCGATCCCATGCCGCCTGCATCTGAGCATCGGTCGCCGGCGCCTTGGCTGACTCTCGCTTGTCGAGCGTGACCCGATGCTGAGCCAGCGTGTTCGCAAACGCGGCCGGCGACGACAGCAGCCGCTTCTTCAACAGGAGCGTCACGAAGTCTGCTGCGGACCGCTTCGACCCCTTGGCATGATGACCACGCCGCGACTCGGCGTAGCGCTCGAGCAGCTCGTGAGCCTCGCGCTCGTCGTCGGGGTAGTCGACCGGCATCGCCTCCACCCGCCGCTCGGCGAAACGTGGCGAGCCGTCAGGGTTCGGTGGCAGCTCCTCACGCAGCTCCCGCTTGAGGCGCCGCACCAGCACCTTCGCCAGCTGCTCGGGGTTGGGATCTACCCCGCGGGCGAACCTCTGCGGGTCGAGCAGCTCCAACAGCGCCGTGAAGCTCTCCCTGTACCCGTTGTGCGGAGTTGCCGACAGGAACAGCCGATGTTCGCAGTGGGGAGCCAGACGTTGGATGGCCTTGGTGCGAAGCGAGTCGATAGCGTATTTCCCGCGACCCGACGGTGCCGCGGAGTGGACCTCATCGACGATCAGGAGGTCGAACCGGCGCGGGGCACGGCGATGGTCGACACCCGAGAGCAACTCATCGAGCAGCGACTGTGCACGGCGGTGCTTCAGCCAGTCGATCGACACGATCAGCCGGGGGAACGAACTGAAGATGTTCGCCCCCACTCCACGGTCACGGCGAAGCTGCCGCACAGCGTCGGTGTTCACGATCCGGAACTCGAGTCCGAATCGGTCCCGCATCTCCTCCTGCCACTTCACGCACAGCCCGGCAGGGCACACCACGACCACGGTCCTGGCCCGGTGGCGGAGCAGCAGCTCCTGGACGACGAGGCCAGCTTCGATCGTCTTGCCCAGGCCGACGTCGTCGGCGATCAGCAGGTTGGCGCGAGGCATGCTCAACGCTCGCACCACTGGATCGAGCTGATAGTCCTCGATCGTGATGCCCGAACGGAACGGTGCTTGCAGGGCGCGGGAGTCGGCCGTGGCCACCGCACCCCAGCGGACGGCGTCGAGGAACGCGTCGAGACGCTCCGGGGCATCCAGTCGCTCCAGATCCGGACGGGGAAGCTCCTGGTGAGGGATCACCTGCGTGCCGGATTCGATCTCCCAGATGACCGTCAGCTCATCGCCGAACCCATCGTCCTCGAGCGATGACATGCGAACCAGGTGCTGCGGCCGCGTGCCCGAGATCGCATCCTCCGGCAGCGATGAAGGAGTGACCTCGTTGACCGCCCATATCCGATCGCGACAACGCACTACCTGGCCCAACTCGGGCACGACGACAGCCAGTTCGGTACCCGTCACGCCCACCAATTTCCCGAGGTCTCCTTCCCCCACAAGCTCGCCTGTACCGTACGCCATGGGTGTGACAGGTGATCCGGGACCGGAACGTGTCAGCGTTGGTGAGACACCGGGTGCTCAGTGGGCGGTGGTGGCCAGGGGCGTCTCCGGTGGTTGGTTGATCCATGCTGCCTCGGGGACCTGTGGTGCGCGTGGTGGGCGGGTGAAGCGGTCGGGTCGGGCGTTGTAGGCGGCGTCGAGGACGGTTTGGCGTTGGGCTCGGATCTGGTCGGCGCGGCCGTAGTGGACATCTGCTGGGGTGTGGAGGCCGATGCCTGAGTGGCGGTGCCGGTGGTTGTAGTGGGCGAAGAACTCGTCGACGAAGGTGCGGGCATCGGCGATGGACGCGAACCGGGCGGGGAACCGTGGCGAGTACTTGAGGGTTTTGAACTGGGCTTCGCTGAACGGGTTGTCGTTGGAGACGTGCGGTCTCGAGTGTGACTTGAGGACGCCGAGATCGGCGAGGAGTTGGGCGACGGTCTTTGAGGTCATCGAGGTGCCTCGATCGGCGTGCAGGGTGAGCTGGCCGGCAGCCACGTCGTGTTCGTAGATGGCGTCCGCGATGAGTTCTTCGGCGAGCCGGTCGGACTCGCGTGGGGCGACGAGCCAGCCGACGGCGTAGCGGCTGTAGACGTCGAGGATCACGTAGAGGTGAAACCAGGTCCACTTGTGCGGGCCGGCGAGCTTGGTGATGTCCCATGACCACACCTGGTTCGGGGTCGTCGCGACGAGCTCGGGTTTGATGTGGGCGGGTCGGCGGGCTTGGCGGCGGCGTTCTCTGACCATGGAGCGTTGGCGCAGAAGCCGGTACATGGTCGAGACCGACGCGAGGTAGGTGCCTTCGTCGAGGAGCTCGGCCCACACCTGGGCGGTTGCCTGGTCGCAGAACCGCTCGGAGGTCAGCACGTCGATGATCGTGGTGGTCTCGGTGTCGGTGAGGGCCCGGGCGGGCCGGGGCCGTGGTGGCTTGGGGCCCTGCATTGGTGGGCGGCGGTGCCGGTAGTGGCTGGCGCGGGATCGGCCCACGGCATCACACGCGGTGCGGCGGGCAACGCCGCGGTCGACCATCTCGTCGACCGCGGCGTCCTGCGCGGCCGCGACTACTCGTCGGTGGCCGCGCTCTTCGAGATGTCCTCCAAGAGCGCGTGCACTTTTCCCTGGACCTCGATCACGACCTCGGCCTGGGCCAACTTCTTGCGGAGCCGTTCGTTCTCGGCTTTGAGCTTCGCGACCTCTGACAGCGATGGCCCGCCGCGGCCGGTGTCGCTGCGACCGAGGGCTGCTTTGAGCAGTCCTTGGCGGTGCTGGCGGCGCCAGTCGGTGATGATCGAGGAGTAGAGGCCTTCACGGCGCAGGATCGCGCCTTTCTCGCCGTACTCTGTCGCACCGTCGTACTCGGCGAGGATCGCCAGCTTGTACTCGGCGGTGAACACCCGGCGCACCGGGTTCTTTCGCAGCGGTTCCCCGTCGGTGCCGGTTCCGTCGTCCACGTGCCAAGTATCGGCCTTGTAGATCCGGGCGCGTTCTTTCGGCTTGGCCCGACGTCGCTGGTCCGGACCCGCGGGCCCGTCAGCTCCCTTGAGGGTCTTCGGGTTGGTCATGGTTCAACATCCTTCATCGCCCTCGATGCACAGATCAGCGATTCGAAGGTGTCTCACCGTTCGCAGACACAGAGGGGACACCGGAACCCACACCGGATCGAGCGGGCCAGGGCGCGGGCGCCGAATGCTCTGGATGCACGACCGAGACGCCCGGGGTCAGAGCCGCCCGGTCAAACGAGCTCAAGCCTCGACATCGGTCCAGGACCAGACGTAGCCGAGGGCGAGCCTTGCGATGGGCTGCGGAACGTCGTAGGGCTCGAGCCGCTCGGCGAGGACGGAAGTGCCCGCGCGGCTCGTCGATGTGTGTGTGGCGTCCGCGCAACTCGCTCTCGCGTTCGGCGGCGACCAGGTCGCGGTCCTGGAATCCGTCTCACACGACGACGGCACGTCCACCGTCGCACTGGCCTGTGCGACGCGTCCGGTCGTCCGCTGAGCCGTCCAGTCCGACGGGACCTACTCGGCCTCTGTCAACGGCGAATCGGCGCCGGGCTTCTGATCGCCAACGAGCGGTCCGCTGGGGGCTGCCCGTGGGCTCGCCGGCGACACCTCGGAGGCGGCTGCGAACAGGCGATGCGCGCGCTGCGCTGAACGGGGCAGCTTGGGGACGCTGCGGTCGGTGATCGGAGGGACGCTGACCACGACGGCGAGGGTCTCGTCGCCGAGGTGGGTGACGAGTCGGTGCTGGGCGAGGCGGTCGATGGCCTTGGCCAGTGGGGAGGTCTTGCCCACCGGCTCGCGGTGACTGGCGCGCAGGCCAAGCTCGAGGGAGAGCTCGACGGGGCACACCGTGACCGGACCACCCGCATCGGCGAGGTGTCGGTTGAGCGCCCGGGCCAGCAGCGTCGAGGCCGGGCCGATCAGCGGCCCGTAAACCATCTCGAAGTAGTCGTGCAGGACCGGGAACGCGGGGTCAGCGCATGGAGGCAACGCTTGGAGTCGGAGGCCCGAGACGGGCCTCCGTTGCTTGCCGGGAAGTTCGCTCCCGCTACTGCTGTTCTCCGGGTCCATGGTGTGCCGCCGAGGTGTCGCCGCTAGGAAGGTGGACCGAGGTCCGTTGCCCGCTGCTCCCCCGCCGGCTGGCGTCCCCGCGGTCGAGCCCGGCGGTGCCGGGTCGAGGAGCTGGGGCGAACCATGCCATCCCGAGAGCGTAGGCCGTTCGGCCCATATGCGACAGGGGTTCCTCATAGGGACAGCCCGCCACCGGTCGATCGGGGGGCAATCGGCGCGACCGCTGCGGTCGCCGGTGCAGGTTCGATGCTCGGGGCTTCACTGGGGGTACTGGCTGCGGCGAGGGCGTCGTTGATCTCTCCTTGGCGACGTCGGAGGGCAGTCAGCTCGTCGGCTCGGTCCCACGGTGCGCCGATGCGGGCGGCGGCCCGATCGGCCTCGGCTCGAGCGGTGTCGCCCTCGGCTTGGAGTGAGGCGAGGGTGTCGGGCAGTCGTTGGATCTGGCGTTCGAGGCGAGTGATGAGTCCGCTCGGGTCGCTGCGCTTCCAGTCGAGGGCGGGCCAGGTCACCTCGATGTGGGCGTCGGGGACGGCGAGGCGGATCTCGTCCTCGATGGTGGTGACGGCTTGGCCGGTGATGATGAGGCCACCGAGACAGCCAATGTCGTGGATCGCTCCATTCGTCTCCGGAGGCGTCCGGTCGAGGCGCTCGGCCATGAACCGTTGCAGGTGCTCCCCGGCCTCGACACGCTTAGAGTGCCGGTGGCCGTCGACCGTCATGGTGAATCGGTCGCCGCGGGTGTCGATGACCCGATCGAGCACGGCCTCGAGCTGACCGACGCGCTCGGTCGCTCGATCGGATCGAGCGAGTGCTGTCTCGTGCGTGCGGCGGAGCCGGTGCTGGTCGTCGTGGTGGGCGAGTTCCAGTCGGGTGAGCCGGGCGACATCGGCGTCTACCGCCGCCTTCTCGAGGACGAGCGGGTCACCAGTGGCGAGGGCCTTGACCTCGGCGAACGAGAGCGCTTGGTCGCCGATGTCATCGACGTCCCGGTCGGGCAGGTCGCCACGAGTCACCTGGGCGATGAACGCGGCCTTCCGCTCCAGGGTCTGCCACATGTAGGTGTCGAAGCTGCCCTCGGTGACGTAGCGCACGATGCGGACCGCGGGGTTCTGGTTCCCCTGGCGAAGGATGCGGCCGTCGCGCTGTTCGATGTCAGCGGGACGCCACGGCGCGTCGAGGTGGTGCATGGCGACGGCGCGGGCCTGGACGTTGGTGCCGACACCCATCGTCTCGGTGGAACCGATCAGCACGGCGACGCTGCCGTCGCGGCAGGCGGCAAACAGGTTGGCCTTGGCTTGGTCGGTCTGGGCCGACTGCATGTAGCAGATCGAACCGTGGTCGACGCCGCGCCGCACGAGCAGCGTGCGCAGCTCGTCGTACGCGTTCCAGCCGTCGCCGGCAGGGGTGGAGACGTCGCAGAACACGAGCTGCAGCGCACCGGGGCGGAGGGTGGGCTGGCCGTGCTCGTCGGCGTAGCGGTGGTCGCGGGTGGCGTGGTGGATCGCGGCGATGTATTGGGCGGCAACATCGAGCTTGGCTCGGTCGGCGGCTGGGTCGAGGCCGACGAGTCGGAGGTCGAGCGCGGCGCGTCGTCCGTCGCCGGTGACCTTCAGCATGTTGTCCTCGGCGGGGTCGACCGATCGGTTGCGGATGCGTTCGGCCCGTGCCGCCAGGTCGGCCACGTAGTCGACGAGATCGTCGCTCGGTTCGACGACCACCGTCTCGGGCTGGCCGCCGGCTACCGCAGGGGTCGGGAGTTCGAGGTCGTCGAGGGTGCGGACATCGGCGACTCGCCGGTAGAGGGTGAGGAGCTCGGGGACGTTCTGGAACCGGGCGAAGCGGGTCTGCATCCGGTACGACGCGCCGTCGGGAGCCAGCTCGAGTGCGGTGTGGGTTCTCCCGAAGGTGGCCGCCCACGCGTCGAACGGTCGCAGGCCGACGGCTTCGAGGTGGTCAGGCTGGAGATAGGTCTGCATCACCCACAGCTCGGCCATCGAGTTCGCGACCGGCGTCGCAGTAGCAAAGGTGACCACCCGAGGCCCATGCGCACGGCGCAGCGCCCACAGCTTGGAGTCGAGGTCCTGGGCTCGCTGCGAGCCGGTGTTGGCGGCGCCGTCGATGCTGGAGTCGACCCGTCGGTTCTTGTAGGCGTGACTCTCGTCGACGAAGAGGAAGTCGACGCCGGTCTCCTCGAACCGCACGCCGTCGTCCTTGGTGTGCTCGGCGAGGAGGCGCTTGTAGTTCTCCTCCATCTGGGCGATGCGGCGTTCGAGCCGCTTGACCGACAGCCCCTTGCTCTCGAGCGATCCGGCGAGCGCGCCTCGGGCCGTCTCGATCTCCTGGGCCAGGTAGTCGCGCATGAGATCGGCGCCGAGGGGGATGCGGGCGAACCCGGATTGGGTGAACACGATCCCGTCCCAGTCGCCGGTAGCGGCGCGGGCGACGAACTCCTTGCGCCGGCCCTTCGAGAGCCGTTCCCGATCAGCGACGAGGATCCGGGCGGTCGGGTAGATCTGGAGCCACT
>WBZU01000527.1_pt1 | contig 32405 bp, 51 predicted proteins | sample 5204311 | NCBI WGS metagenome assembly WBZU01 (sample SAMN12344359, study PRJNA552823) | activated sludge metagenome | biome: Activated sludge suspended growth; feature: Nitrification reactor; material: Wastewater; isolation source: activated sludge from nitrification reactor of wastewater...
CGTACGCGGCCGCGGCCAGCGCCACCACTTCGCTTCTGGTCAGCCCGTGAGCGGCGAGCGTCCGCACGGCCGCCGGGAACATCGGAGCGATCGCGTTCACATTCACGGCAGGGAGGTCGGGGTCGGGGTCGCTCATCGGGTTCACGGGGGAGGGGGTGATGCCGGCAGCGTATCCGGCTGCCGGGATTTCCCGCCGGCCGTGCCGCGCGGCCGGTCAGGACGCCAGGCTCGCCGGGCTGATCCAGGAGGCGCCCTCGAACACGCGCCGGCTGGCCGGGCGGAACTCGCAGCCGTCCAGCGGCCCGTCCTGCGCGGCGGCGTCCAGGCTTTCGCGTTCGAGCTCGAGCCCCTGGCTGACGCTGCCGTGGCCGGCGTCCATGAGGACGCTCAGCAGCGCCCGGCGGACCAGCGGCCCGGTTTCGGCGGGCACCTGCGTGCAGTAGGACGCGTCCAGCGCCGTCAGCCACACGCCGCGATGACGGCCGTGGAAGTCGAAGCGCAGCAGCTCGACATCGCCGGGATCGGAAGGGTCATAGTCGCCGTCGAGGCCTTCGCCCAGCGCTGCCCATGACACCCGCACGTCGCCGCGCACGAGCGTGTCGTCGTCCTCGAACACGCCGGTCTCGGCGGCGGCGATCCGGACGGCCGCCTCGGCGATCTGCTCAGGGGAGGGGGAAGTGCTCATTCCAGGTCCTTTCCGAGGGGTCAGCTGGCGGACAGATCGCCGAGGAAGTCCACGATGATCTCGCCGGGGCGGCCGGAGGCGTCGCAGCGCACGAACACGCCGTAGCCGCCGTCGCCGATCCCAGACGGGCAGATGACCGCCTGGGAGCCCGGCACCTTCGCAGGGGAGAGCAGGCGGTCGTCGCCGTTCAGATAGGCGTCCTGCCAGTCGCATTCGGTGAAGCGGTCTCCCGGCCCGCCGGCCACGACGGTCCCGGAGTCCACAGCGACCGTCCCGGCGTCCCGCAGCGGCCCGGCGGGCGCCGCGCCGTCGCGCAGCAGCACCAGCCGGCCGGCGCGCGAGCCGAAGAACTCGCCGTAGTCGTGAGCCTGAACGTGCGCGTGCCAGTCGCCGGCGGCGCCGGGAATGATCACGTCGGCGTTCTGCCAATGCGTGAGGTCGTCATCCCAGCTGGTGATCTGGCAGGGATCGGACAGGTGCAAGGCCCCGGCGACGGAGAAAGCAACGGCAGCGGACGTCACAGGCATCAGGGAAGGCTCCTGGCTCGAAGAATGCGCCGGAGGCGGCGCCTGGCGGCAACGTATCCGCGCTGCCCGCGCCTTGGCCGGCGGCGGTCAGGAGGCCGGGCAGGCGCGGACGACCGTGACCGGGGCGGGCCCGACGGCGTCGGGGATGCCCATGAACGCCGTCTGCGCGCCGGCGGCAACCTTCACTTCCAGGACGGCCCCGCCGCCATCCCGGCGGACGCGGACGCCGAGCACGCCGGGGCTCGAGGCCAGCAGGGCGCTCAGGCGCCGCTCAAGCGCCGGCAGGCCAGGGGGATCTGCGGGGACGCTCACAGTTCCGCCATCATGCCCCGGGCGCCTGCGCCCGTGCAGGGATCACCGCCCGCGCCGGCGCCGCGGTCAGCACCACCAGCCCGGCGATCCCAGGCGCGGCTCGATTGGCGGGCCGGGGCGCCGCGCGGCGGAAGCGTCGCCGTCGGCGATCTGCTCTGAAGCGAGCTGAAGCCAGGAGCGCTTCACGCGGGCGCGATAGCCGTTCCGGTGCCTGGGCATGCACGCCGAGCAGCAGCACCGCCACGGGCGCTGCGGGGCGCGCTTGGACAGGGCGCCGGGAGCGGGCAGGCCGAGCTCCCGGATGCCGGCGTGACGGGCGAGGCCGGCCGGCAGCGCCTGAACGGCCGTCAGCTGGAACTCCCGCCTGGCGCCCCGCCAGCTGGAGAACTGCAGGTCCTCGCGGCCGTAGGGCTCCAGGAACGCTTCCAGGGCGGCCTTCCGGGCCGGGGGCGCCTGCGGCTTGGGCTCGATGGCGGATGCGGCGCCGGCGCCGTGGCGGTCGCGCCAGGACCGGGCGCGCCGCGCGATCGCGCGCTGGCGTGCCGCGCGGACCTGCGCGCGGCTGTGACGCTGCCGGGGCTCCGGCGGCTTGCTGCGTCGGGGCATGGGATCTTCTCCTTGTCGGTTCGCGCCGGCCGTCCATCCGCAGGGAATGGGCAGCCGGGCAGGCGGCGGAATTGCCGTCTACGCGTGGCCGTGAGGCTCACAGCGCACGTGTCGCGCGCGGGAGCCATGGAGAAGGCAGATGAAGAAGCGCATCAGCCTGACCGTACCGCGGCGCGACGGCACGATTCCAGGCCTGCGGTCCGGCGCCGGGAAGCGGCCCGGCCGGCTGCCGAACAGAGGAGGCGCCAGGGAAAGGGCGGGCCGGTCAGCCTTGAGGCCGGCGCAGGCCGGACGGGTTCGAGACGGTGGGCAGCTCGACCGGGCGCAGGCATTTCGGGCACACGGTCACGTCCTTGCCCTTGATGACCTCGCCGCAGAAGCACGCGACTTTCATGCGTGAACGTAACGCCTCCATGCCGGCTCGTGAGCTCAAGCTGCGTGAACGGCCTGCGCTTCACCGATCACAGCCTCGGGCGCCTCTGCGGTCGCGGAGGTGGGTGGACGAGGGGAGGGTGCCCGCGACCGTCTCAGGCGCCTTGATGCTGCCGCGCGAAGGCCTTGGAGATGATGCTGAGGCTGCTCGCAGCCCGCTCGAAGACTTCGGGATCTTCCAGGCTCGCGGCGGGCATGGCTGCCGCTTGCTCGCGGAGGATCATCGAAACTCCCGCGAGCAGCGTCGCGGCCTTCTCTGACCCCTGGCTCACTTCTCGCAGGATGGTGATCCCTTGCGGCCCGAGGCGGCGCAACGCAAACGCGCGCATCGCCGCAATGGCAAAGAATCGCCGCTGGCCTCCCTCCGTCCGGTGGGCGGGCAAGATCCCAACGTCGTTCCAGTAGCGCAAGGTGGCCGGCTCGACCTTGCTCAGGGCGCTCAGCTGACCGATCGACAGCGGATAGCTGGCTGACGCCAGGCCATACCGCAGGCTCGGCCTGCGGACAAGCTCCCGCTCGGAATCGGTGAGACAGCCCCACAACGAGCTTCGTTCATAGATGCCCTGGCGTTCGGCCTCCTGGAGCGCCGCGCTGCCGGACGTCTCGGCTGGGCTTCGGAGCGCCTGCGCTTGGCTTTCGCTGACTTCATTTGGAGCATGGCGCCGCGCCCACGCAGCGATCCGCCTGCGAGCTCCAACGGGAAGGCCTGGATCGTCCGGGAAGCCGTCACGGAACTCTTCACCAAGCCAATACCCGAGCGGGTCGCGGCTCAGACGGAGGCGCAGATTGAGCGCAGTATCCACGGGAATGAGCGTGCAAACTTCAGATTCAGATTTCAATTTCTGGCATTCGCCAGCGATGTCCTTCCCATAGCCAGATGGCTCGGCAGCCTGCGCCTCGAGCGCAAGCCTGCAGCGGTTCCGCCCTGCCCGCGGAGCGCCCGCGCCGCCCTCCTGCGTTCACGCCGGATCCGCCGCAAGCTCGGCCTGGACCGCTGCTATGGCCCTGCTGCCGTGCGCCAACAGTCAGGCGTGCGTTCTCGTTCTAGATCTTCGTCGTTTGGCGGCGAACAGCTCGAACGATTCGCAGGCTCTGTAGCGATACATCAGCTCTTATCGAACTAAGCGGCGATATTTCAGCACAGGACCGCCCTGCTTGGCCTTTGATCTCGTCTTCTGCGTCATCGTGCGCCGAGGCGCTGGCGATTAGGTGAGATGCGCGTGTGTCCGGATTGCAAGCTTCGTGTGTCCGGATTTCCCGTCCCGTAGAAGGCCCTGGTCGGCGACCATCGACCGGGGGCGCCTGGCCCAGCGCCTCCACGGGGAGTCAGGCGTCTCGGGGTGAGCATCGCTCCGACGCACATCCGAGCATCGGGGCGCATTGAAGATGCAGACGTATCGTTCGAGGTCGCCAAGTACGTTCCTGAAGGCGCCGCAACGCGAGTCGCCCGCTTCGAGTATTCCGCAGGGGCGATCACCTGCGACTTTGACAAGCGCGGCTTGCGTACAGGGGGCCGAAGGCGACAAGATCACAGCCCAAGTGGTGCCTGCGTACCCGAACTGCGCGGTGCAGTTGGCGCTGTTCATGCATTTCGCTCTCAACGGTTGGGGCCCAGCGAGATTCGACGATCTGCACTGTCAACTGGATGCCCTCGACTGGTGGGACGGCCTCTGCGACAAGGTGGAACGCGAGGCGATCAAGCCGACCGCGTACCGCCAGTCCCCCCAAGGCATGCTGAGCTAGCGCCACGCTCGGGCTTTCTGCACGGGATCGACGCCCGCCGTGAGACCGCGCCGCCGGCCTGCACCTCCCCGACGGCCCGCGCCGCACGATTGCGGTGACCGGCGCTGGGAGTGGAAAGGTGGCGTGAGGGCAACAGCAGGGTCAGATCTTCGCGGCGGCCTTTGGGTCACTGCTTGGTGCAGGGAGCTGCGTGACGACCGACTACGCCGAACCGTGGCACGACATCGCAGAAGCCGGCCAGGTCATGATGGCGAATGTCAGCGTGCTCGCCAAGCTTCCGATCGCAGACATCGAGCGCGAACCGGCCGCTGAGTCAGGCGTCGACGGACGGGAATCGCCCAGCGGATTTACGAGCGGTACGGCGATTAGCTGGACGAAGCCAGCGAGCCGCCCGTCTTCCGGACGTCAGGCGTAGCGGAACTCGCCGGAATTCCTGGTCCTTTTGAGAGCTCTTCAGGGAACTCTCCGAGTGGAGGCGCCCGGTTTCGAACCGGGGTCTGCCGCTGCTGACGAAGGAGCTTCTACGAGCGTGTCCGGCGATCTGATGTCTCGCGTGACGGTCGCCTCGCCGGCGGGGTCATGTCACGCCAGCCTCCGGAAGGAAGTCCCCGGGCCGCCGGAGGCGCCGGACCGGGCAAGCCCGCATATGTGATCCGGATCCCGCGGCGGGCTGGCGGGGCCGGATTCCCCGGACGCCTTGATCAGGCGGCGAGGGCGTACTCGTGAGAGTCCGCAACTATGTGTTCCCAGGTGTTTAGCGAGGCCTCCTGGAACCTCGGCTCGCGGCTTCCCTCACAGATCAGCGGCATCGATTCCATGTCGCCCCCTATGGGGTCCTGCAGAAAGAACGTAGCACTCCCGCCGGCGCCGGGCCCAGGAAGCCGGGCAGGAAGGCCCGCTGAACGCCGGCCGGTCCGGATACGCTGCATGCCATGCGCATTCCTGCGGCTTCCAGCTCGCCGGCCGCCTCCCGCGGCGCCGGCCAGGACGGCATCTGACATGCCGGTCCTCAAGCACCTGGACGTCAGCTCCGCCACCGTCACCGAAGAGGACTTCGCCGCCGCCCAGGCGGGCTTCCCCGGCCTGGACGGCGCCCCGCGCACCGTGCCCCACGACTTCGGCGTGTGGCTGCAGGCCGCAGACCCCGAGCAGCTCACCCAGGAGTTCATGTCCTCTCATCCGTCCGCCGCCGCCGTGATCTCCTACGCGTTCGCGCACGGCTGCGCCTGGATCAACCTGGACCAGGACGCCCCGCCCGAGCCCGGGCTGCCTCACTACGGCTGGTGAACGCCCGGCGCCTGAGCGCGCCCTGCCGCCAGCTCGAGCTTCTGCGCCCGCGAAAGCTTCTTCACGGCGGCTTCCAAGCGCATCGCTTCACGGCGGCCCGGGCACGCCTGCGCCCACGCCAGGCGGACCGGCCGCCGCGGCCGCGTGTACTTCGCGGCCTTGCCGGCCTGATGCGCCTCCAGGCGGCCGGCCAGCCGGTTCGTCCAGCCGCAGTACAGGGACCCGTCCGCGCATTCGAGCAGGTAGCAGCAGGCGGCGCCGTCCGGCAGCAGATCCGTCATCCGGGCAGAATGCCGCCGGCGGCGGCCCGGCCGGCGGATTCCTGTCCGGTCAGCGCGGCCAGCTGACCGTGATCTTCGCCGTGCCTGTGCCGGTGTCACGGCCGACCACCAGCCGCAGCAGCCGCAGCCCGCACGGGTCATACCGCAGGTGCTCGCGCCGGCCGTAATGAGCGGAGTACTTCAGCATCCGCCCGCGGGTGCCGACGGCCGTGTCGGCGTCCAGGCTGCCGGACGACACGATCCGCACGTCGAAGCGGCCGTCCAGCGGCACCCGGAAGTCCAGGACGACCAGCTGGCGGGTCACCGGGCTGAACCGCCTGAACAGCACCGCGGGCTCCGGCGGCTCCCACGGGGACAGGACGTCCCGGCGGGCGGCGGCCAGCTGCGCGGCCCCGGGCCGCAGCAGCCCGGACACCAGCGTCCATCCGCGGCCTTCCCGGTTGAGCGCCCGGTAGGTCTCCGCCCAGCCTTCGCCGGGGTTGAGCCGGTAGTGAGCGCCTTCGTCGCCGGGCCAGTACGTGCCCGCCCGCCACCGGAAGCAGACATGCGCGCTGGTCGCCCACCGCTTCGGCCCGAACACGCCCGCCGGCCACGGGAAGTTGTCTGAGTTCTCAGCGACGTGATGGCCGTACTCGTGCGCGACGACGCCGCGGGCGTCATCCGCATCGCCGGGGACGATCATGAGCTGCTCGCGCGGGTCATAGCACGCCGCCGAGTTCGAGCTCTCGCAGAGCCGCTCGAGCTCGCCCTGCGGGGCGACGTACACCGTGACGGACGCCAGCTCCGGCCCGTGCACCAGCCCGGCAACGAAATCGGCGTAGGACTGCAGCGCAGCCTGATTGCGCGGGTAGGACGGCGAGCCCCACACTTCGACGTCCTCTCCGGATCCGGCGGCCTGCAGCACGCCGCCCCAGGCGCCGTCCGGGACGCTGGCCGCCCGCGGCGCAGCGCCGTCCTCAGCGGCGCGGGCCTTCACGGCGGGGCGGCCGGGCAGCACCCGGTCCCGGAGGGAGGATTCGGACAGCAGCGCCGGGACCGGGGCCGGATCAAGGCCTCGCATCCTTTCCGCCTGCGCGGCCGGCGCCGCGGCAGCAAGAGCCGCGAAGGCTCCTGCTGCTGCCATGATGCCGGTCCGTGGCGCCATCCCCGAGAAGGCTACCAGCGCCGGCCGCAGGCGGAGCTGCGCCCGTAGGCGAAACTGCAAACCCAGACGAAGGCGTGCCCGCGCAGATCAGAAGCCATCGTTGACCTTCCGCGGGCGACGGACCCGTCGCGGCAGCGCCGGCGCAGCCGTCGTCGCGGCAGCAGCGGCCGCCTGCCTCGCCGTCGAAGAGCGGAACGCCCAGCAAGGCAGCGGCCTCAAGGCTCGCGCCCAGCCGTACGGTCAGATCGCCCGCCGACGCGCGGCGATCTGGTCGCCAAGCTGACGGGCGGCGGCGCGGCTGACGGGGGAAAGCGGCCGGGCAGCCATAGTGAGCATTCCAGTAGCCCTCAGGCCAAGTACGGAGCATTTTGCTGCTCATTGCCGAGTGCGATCCAGCGCGTCGTCGGCGCCGCCACTCGCGGTTCGAACCGGGGTTCGAACCGGGGGCGATTCGAACCGGGGTTCGAACCGGGCCGCCAGGCGCGGTACGTTCGCGGGTGCCTGCGATCGCCCGCTCCCCCCGCCTGGTCCCTGCGGAGATCTCCCGCCGCGGCCGGCTGACCGCCCGCGAGCGCGTCCAGTCCGAATGGCCCGTGGCGGCCGGCGCCGCCGGGAGCCTGCTGATCGCCGGCGGCTGCGGGCTGGCAGCGATCGCCGGCCTCGCCGGCGACATCGTGGCCGGGTTCGTCATCACCGCCGGCTGCGCCGTGCTCATCGGCCTGTTCCTGCGCGCGCTGGAAATGGACCGCGGCCACGCGCTGGAAATGGACCGCGGCCAGACAACCGCCCGCGAGCGCCGCGACCTGGCGCTGCTCAACCGGGCCCGCCGGCAGCGGCCGCACGCGAAATCCATCTGCGAGCACCGGGACCTGCGCGGCTCCTACCCGCAGTACGCCGCCTGGGCGCAGCGCCGCGGCGACCAAGTCGAGTTCTCCGTGAAGAAGTTCATGCCGCCGGACGGGCCCAAACGGCTGCGCCCGCTGCGCCTGTGGCATGTCGCCCGCCAGTCCGACGGATACGACGCCCTGACAGGCCTGTGGGACATCCCCGGCGTGCAGCGCACCGCCGGCGGATTCCTCGTCGACGCCGGCAACGCCGAGGCGCTCCTGGACGCCGCCCGCGCCGCCCAGGAGCAGGCCGCCAGCCTTGAGCGCGAAGCGTGCCTGCGGGCCGCCCGGGACGCCGCCGTGGACGGAATCGCCCTGAGCGTGCAGGCGCCGGCTTCCAGCGTCCGCAGCCGCGCGCAGATCGCCGCGCGGCGCGAGCTCGTCGAGAACGCCGCCTCCGCTCACCGCCAGCTGCTCGCCGGCCCCGCCGAAGCCGGCGAGGGCTCAGGTGAGATCTGGCCGCACACGCCCGGCGTCTGAACGCCCGCCGCCGGAGGCGCAGGACCGGGACCTTCAGCGGCCGGGGCTGTCAAGCGCCGCCCGGCGCGCCGCCGCCCGCCGCCGGGCGATCATCCACGCCGCCGCGCCGGCCAGCACGGCCAGCGGCGCCAGCACCGACAGTGCCAGGATCAAGTACGCGGCGCCGGCTTCCAGGATGCGCCCGGCGGCGTCCAGCGCCTTGGCGACCGTGTACCCGCCCGGGGAGGAAGGTGCCGGGGACGGGCTGGCCTGGCGCCCGGAGCTCAGCGTCAGCGAGATCGACGACGTCGCAATCTTCTGGCGCAGGGAGGCCAGGCTGGAGCGGTACGTGCGCAGCTGCGCCTGGGCGGCGGCGAGCCGCTGGCGCGCGGCCTGCTCGGCGGCTGCGGTCCGGGCGCGGGCCAGCGCGTTGAGCGCCGCCGAGCGTTCCGCCCGCGCCAGCGCCAGCTGATCGGCGAGGCTGTCGCGCTGGGAGGTGACGTCGTCGATGCGCTGGCTGCGCGAGATGACCTCGCCCAGGCCGCTCAGCGCGGCCATGGCGCGGCTCAGCCGGCCGGACGGCACCGCAAGCTGCAATGCGGCCTGCCCGGCCCGGGCCTGGCTGCCGATGTCCGCTGAGATCACCCACCCGCCGAGCCGGTCTGCCGCCGCCATCGCCTGCTGGGCGGCCTGCTCGGCGTCCTTGACGCTCACTTGCAGGGCGGCGCTGCGCGTCTGGGCGCGCCCGGCAGCCTGCGGCGAGGCGGCGCCCGCCTCCGCTGCGGCCGGGGCGGCGTCCTCGGGCCGGGCCGCGTCGCTGCGCAGGGCCTCCGTCCCGGCCGGGGCGGACGGCGCCGCCGCGACGGCAGCCGGCTTCCGGGGTGCCTGCGGCCCGCCGGCCCCTGACAATGCCGGCACCGCCACGGCCGCGGCCGCGCAGGCGGCCGCGAGGGCGCCCATGGCGCCGCGGTGCGCGTTCAGCCAGGAACGGCGAGCCGGGCGGGCCTCCTGCCGGCGGGGGCCGTCCGCCAGGAACTTGGCGTCCATCGCCTGCTGCCAGCCGGCGGGCGGGAGGGGCTTGGCGCCGGCGAGGTCGCCGGCCAGGAGGCGGTCTTCGGGGGAGAGAGTCATGACAGTTCCTTTCGCAGCTGAGCCAGGGCGCGATGCGCGCACGTGGTGACGTTGGAAGCGCTCAGGCCGGTCAGCGCGGCGATCTCGCCGGCTGGCAGGTCAGCCCAGTAGCGCAGCGCGAGGATTTCGCGGTCGCGGGCCGGCAGCCGGCGCATGGCATCCAGCAGTTCCCTGCGCTGTGCCAGCTGCGGCAGGCCGCCTTCGTCCGGCCCGTCCGCCGCGGCCTCCTCGAGCCCGGGCTGGGCCTGGCGTGCGCGGCGGCGCAGCTCGTCCAGGGCCGTGTTGCGCGCGATCGTGTACAGCCAGGCGCGGCGGCTTCCGCGCGACGGCCGGTACAGATGACGGCGGCGCCAGGCCTTCTCGAAGGCGGCCTGCGCGGCGTCCTCGGCGGACGCGCCCGGACCCAGCATCCCGCACAGGTAGGCGTGCAGCCCGTCGCGTTCGGAGCGGTACAGGTCCTCCATCTGCTGGCGGGCGTTCACAGCGCCTTTCGCGCCCGGGGCGGGCAGGGCCACAGCTTCCATGCCTCTGATACGCGCCAGCCGGCTGCCCTGTCACACGTCACCGCTGAATTTACTTGCCGGCGGCCCGGGCCGGGCCTGAAACCCGGCGGCCCGGCGCCCGGCGGCGATGCTCTTCGCCTGCGCGGCTGTGTCGCTGGCCGAGGCCGCGATTGACCGGCGGCTGGCCGGCCCGGTCAGGCCGGCAGCTGCTCGATGAGGCTCAGCGGGCAGCGCACTTCCGCAGACCCCATGTACTTGCCGTACTGGGGCTCGGACGGGCAGGACACCGTCACGGTCTTCTGGTTGACCTTCACCACGGTGGCGGTCAGGCCGCACAGGTACTTCGGGCGGATCCGCCCGTTGAACCGGACGGTGTCGCCGGCCTTCAGCGTGAACCGGGCGGCGCCGGCGATCGTCTCCTGGCGCTCGCGGGCGGCGCGGATGATCGCGTCCAGCTCGCGGTCATGGCTGCCGAGCACGATGTCCCGGGCGACAGAAACGGTGGCGGTGTCCATGAGGGCGGTTCCTTTCAGGAGGCGGGCAGGTCAGCGGACGCCGGCAACGTATCCGCGGCCCGGCGGGATTCCGGGCCGGAGAACGGGATGGCCGGCCGCGGAGGCCGGGGAGGAGCTCATCCGGCGCGCCTCGCCGGCGCTGCGCAGGCGGCACTGGCCATCGCTGGCAGTATTCCCGTCGCCTGGCGATCCATCCGGCCCCGGGCCGGCTAGCGCCCGAGGTCGGCGTCGCTGTAGCCCAGCGCGCGGCTGGCAATCTCGGCGCGGTCAAGTCCCAGCGCCCACGCGAGCGTCAGGACGTTCGCGACGAAATACGCCGCGACGGTCTCGGCGTCGTCGCCTTCCATGCCTTCGGAGGCCTGGTAGGCGGTGAGCAGCTTCCCGGCCTCGGTGACGGCATGGGCGGCGCCGGCCGGAGGGATCTCCACGGCCGGATCAGGAATGAAATGCGAGCTGATGTCCATGCCCGCATCGTATCCGTCCCGGCCCGGGCCGCACGCCGCGATTTCCCTGCATGGAGGCGGATCCGCCGGCCGGGGATAGGTTGCCCTGACATCCCGCCCGGCGGCCTCCCCGGCCCGGGCCCGACCTGAAGGGCTGCCCTCCGAAATGACCCGCGAACGACTGACCCGGATCCTGCTGGCTGCCGCCAGCGCGTGCCTGATCATCTTCGGCGCCTCGAGCGCCCTGGCCGCCACCGGCGGATTGCCCCCGGATGCCGGGACGGCGCCCGCCGGCAAGCCCGGCGGCACCGGCGGGCTGCCGGCCGGCCGCCCCGACCCGCAGTTCAAGCTGCGCAAGCTCGCCGCCGCCGTCCGCGGGCAGGCCCGCTCCTACCTGAAGCTGCGCCGGCAGGTCATCAGCCGCACCGGCCAGGCACCCGCGTTCGCCCCGGCGCACCTGACCATCGTCGAGTCCGAGGACGGTTACGGCGCCGCCCTGGACTGGCTGCGCCTCGCCTCCAAGCGGCTGGGCAAGGTCCTGGCCGCCAACCCGCCCTGCCGCGACCTTGGCACATTCACCGCGTCGGCGTACGGGCCGCCGTGGGGCGGCATCGAAGGCTCCGGAACGACCGCGTCAGGGATCACCCTGGACGGCCCCGGCTACTACATCGCCGTGGACCCGGACGTCATCGCGCTGGGTTCCAAGGTCAAGGTGTGGCCCAACCAGCATCACTGGCGCGGCTGGTTCATCGCCGCCGACACCGGCGGCATGATCCAGGGCGCCCGCATCGACATCTACGACTGGAAGGGCCGGTCCTCCCAGGAAGGCTGGGGGATGCGCAGCGTGCACGTCTGCGTCGCCCGGTAGCCCTGGCCGGCGCCCGGATACGATGCGGCCATGACCGCCATCGCCTCCCCTTCCGCCGTGACCGCCAACGACGAGCAGGGCCTGTACGTGATCCCGTGCGGCGCCGGCTTCACCTGCCTGGGCTATGACGTGTGCCTGGACCGGATCAGCCGCTACGCCGCCGAGCTCGGCGAGGCCGCCCCGGCCGCCGTCCGCGGCAGCCTGGAAGCCTACGAGCTGCAATGCCGCCTCGCCCGGCGTCTGTGCGACCGCGCCGCCGCCGGCGTGCGCGCCCGCTGCGACCTGACGCCGCAGCTGGAAGGCCTGGAAGGCGCCCGCGTGGAAGCCGTCCGCCTCACCGGCGAGACCGTCCGCTTCCAGGTGGGCCGGTCCACCGGCCCGATCCCCATCCACCTGGAAGTCGCCCGCCGCGGCTGCCACGGCGGCCCCGGCGCCGACCGCCAGTACCGGTCCGTGCGGGTCGTCCGCCCCGCCTGACCCGGCCGTTCAAATATCCGGCTCCGGCTCGCAATCTCCCTGCAAAACCAGCATATTTGCCCGGGCAGAGAGGCCCGGCGCGGATACGATGACGGCATGAACTCCTCCCTTCCTGCCGTGACCATCACGCCGTCCGGGTCGTTCCTGGATCTGAACTGGCCCTGGAGCGCCTCCGGGTATCACGCCGTCAGCCATCTCGAATGTCAGGACCTCGCCGCCCGCTGCGCCGCCGAGCTCGGCGAGGACGCCCCGGATGCCGCCTGCGGCTCCCTCGAGGCCTACGCCGCCTACCGGGCGCTCATGGGCCGCCTGGCCCGCCGCGAGCAGGAGACCGGCGCCGCCTGCCGTGCCGCCCTGACGCCGGCGCTGGAAGGCCTGGAAGGCGCCCGCGTGGAAGCGGTCCGCCTCACCGGCGAGACCGTCCGCTTCCAGGTCGGCCGGTCACGCGGCCCCGCTCCCCGCCATCTGGAACTGGCGTCCCGCGCCAGCGGCGCCGGACGGCCCGCCGACCGCGAGTACCGGTCGGTGCGGGTCGTCCGCCCCGCCTGACCGCCCTCGGCCTGACACATCCGGCCAGCCTGGCACGGCCGCCGCGCAGGCCGTGCTGCGTGAACTCCTGCCTGCGGCGGCCCTTGCCTGCCAGCCGGGGAAGCGGCTTGCCCCCGCCCGCGGGCCAGCGGGGCGCTCGCACAGCAAGCGGATACGGTGCCTTCACACCGGCGGGCTCAGAACAGTCCGGCCTGCGCCGCCCACCCACAGGAGCCGCTTCGCATGACCGATTTCGCAAGCCTCACCGACAGCCAGCTCGACGAGTCGATCTCCAGCGGGCTGGCCGCCATCAGCGACGCTGTGAACTCAGCCAAGCCCGCACTGATCGAGAGGCTGTGCAGGATCATCACCGAGCACGCGCCCTCCGCCGCCAGCGCGACGCTCTGGGTGCCCGCCGCGCCGGGCAAGCAGCTGCTGTCCGTGAATCTGATCGCGGACGCTTCCGGCGCCCTGCTCGGCAGTGAAGCGGACAGCCGAGTGAACGCCAGCGCCGAGGGCGCCTGCGCTGACATCACCGAAGTCTTCGGATGCGAGTCCTTCAGCGTGGACGTTCTCGGCCGCCGGGCTGCCTGACCTCGCCCCGGGCAGAGCTCGCGTTCGCCCGGGCGAACGCGAGCAGGTCCTCGGCGTGGGCGCCGGTCATCCCCGCGTGGGCGAACGGAACCACCAGCAGCGTCGGCGCTCCCGCTGCGCTGCGCCGCGCCGCCCATTGGAACGCGTCCGGGCCGATGTCGTCGTCGATCCACGCCGCCGGGCGGGTCGCCCAGCGGCCGTCCAGGGCGGCAGCGACCGGCGGCAGTTTCCAAGTGCCGTCCCGGGCACAGCCTGACATTTCGATCACCGGCCACGGGCTCGCTCCAAGCCCCAGCGCCTCCTGGAAGGCCGGGTGGGCGTCATGCTCCCACGTGGTCGCCCACACCGGCTCGAACGCCTCCGCCAGCCGGCGCAGGCGCTCGCGGGTGCCGGCGGGGATCAGCACCTGCTGGCCGGCGGCCATGTACGGCCGGCAGTCCAGATCGGCGTCCTGCTCCTGATGCGGGGGCGCCTGCAAGTTGAGGACGCCGTCGACGTCGACCAGCAGCAGGGGCCGGCCCGCGCCGGCGTCCAGGCCCATGGGGGCGCGCTCATTCCGCACGGCCGATCCGGTCAGCTTGCCCATTGGCCCATCATGCCTCATCAGGCCCGGCCTGCCAGGGCGCCGGGCGAGCCCGGCCGCAGGCGGCTCAGGCGTAGGTGACTTGCGCGCCGGCGGCCTGCGCCGCGCGGGCGAGCGCCTCGAGCTCTGAGGCCCGGTGCGCGAAGTAGCCGGCCGGCCGGCCGCAATGGACCATCGTCGCGTGCCCGTCGCCGCCTTCGGCGATCGTGGCCGTGCCCGTGTCGTCAAAGCCGACGCCGCCGACGGCGCGGGCCGTGGCGATCCGGCCGAGCAGGTCCGCCGGGTCAAGGACCCCGCACAGGCCGTCCTCGCATTCGACGCCCAGCCACGTGAGCAGGTCGAACGCGTTGGCGTTTGACAGGCTGATGTCCAGGCCGGTGTGCACCGGACGGCGGAGGTCATGCGCGTAGAAGGTGACGCTCATGACGGCAGCGTATCCGCGCCCGCCCGGGCCGACCTGTCCGGGATACGGTGAAGGCATGGCCGCGGCCTCGGACCTGACTGTCATCCCGGCGCTGGCCGGGGAGCTCTTCGGCGAGCATGACCCTGACGCCGGCGTGATGACGCTGCGCCGGGACCTGGACCTGGGCCGCGTGCTTGCCGGCGCCGCGCTGCTCCCCGACTGGCAGATGAGGCCGGCGCCGTCCTCCCCGGATGCGCTGCCGGTGGCCGCGGCCCCCGGCGACGTCCCGGCCGTGCTGGCCTGGTGGGAGTGCCAGCCTGCAACAGCCCAGATCCGGGAGGAGCTGCTTTGCGCCGCCGAGCTGGCCTCCGGCAGGCGCGCGCCTGATCTGCCGGCCGCCGGGCTCCTCGAGGCCATTCGCCGGGCCCTGGCCCCCATGGCCCCGGCCTGGCAGCTGGACTCCGTACTCCGGGCCAGGCTGGCGTGGCCCGCGTCATCCGGTTCCGGCCTGCAGGCCTGGCACGTCGACAAGGACGCCGGGTTCGCGCGCTGGAGGGATCCGGCCGCCGGCTGCGTCCTGCAATTCCCGGGAGGCCTTGAGGACAGCGGAGCCGCTGCGGTCCTCGGCCCGCAGCCCGGAACCGTGCGGATCTGGCACGGCACCCGCGCCCATGAAGACACGGCGCTGGAAACGCGCACGGGGCGCAGCGCCGTCATGACGATCGGCGAAGCCGCCGCCTCCATCCAGGAGGCCGCGGAAGGCGCCTCCATTTTCGCCGCGGCCTTGGCGCGGATCAGCACGCTCAGCCGGCCGGCGCCGCTGGAGCGCAGCTCCCGGCCGGGGACGCCGGGCGAGCCGGCGGTGATGCGCTCCGCGCCCCAGCAGGTCAGCGCGTCCTGCGTGCGAGACGACGTGCGGCAGCGGACCGCCGGGCGCCTGTACCGCCCCGACTTCGAGCCGGTCCCGGCCCGGCCCGCATGGCCCGGCATGGCGCTGGAAGTGCCGGCCAGCCCCTACCAGGCCCCGCCGGCGGGCTGAAGGCCATCCTGGGAGGAGCGGGGAGCCGGGCCATGCTCTCCCTGCCGCCTTGCGCGGATCAGCGGCCGAAACGGGCGAGGCGCCGCTTGCCGCGGCGGCGGTCGACGTCCGCGGCGGCGCGATCGCCTTCCTCGAACCCGGTGAGAATCTCATCCCGGGAGGCTCCTTCGCCGGCCCAGCCGGCGGCGTCCTCCTCCAAGGTGGAGCGGGCCAGGTCGACGATGACGCGCGGGAGCGCCCGTTCCACGGCGGTCCAGTGCCCCGGCACGAACTCGGCCTGCTGGGAGTACCAGCGGGCGATCGCCTCGGCGATCACCTCGTCGGTGAGCGGCCCGGCGTCCTGGGGGACCGTCAGCACCACCGGCGCCCATTCAGCGGCGTCGGCGAGCACCTCGCCGCTGTTCCAGGCGCTTTCGGCGGCGCGGGCGAGCGCCTCGGGGCGGCGGACTTCCAGCCAGTACTCCGCCTTTCCGGCGGTCAGCGGCCCGTCCACGCTTTCGTGCAGCTCGCTGATGATGTAGGGGCTGGTGAACCGCAGCTCCCGGGCGGCCAGCAGCGCCCGGCGCCGGCGCCAGCCCCGGACAGGCTCTGACGCCGCTGACCATGCCCTCTCGGCGGCGCTGCGGGCGATGAACGGCGCCCGGCCGATCCGGTCGGCTGCCAGCCCGCGCCGGCCGTCAGCATGAAACTGCGCCCAGTCGGCGTCTTCGCGGCGGCCGGAATGATCGAGCACGTCGCTGAACCCGTCCTCGCGGCGCTCCACCCAGAAGCCGATGCCCAGCTTCTCGGCTGGCTCCGGGGGAAGGCCCAGGATGCGGCGGGCGGCGTTCTGAACGCGGGAAGTCGGCCAGTGCACGCGGCGCATGCCCTGAACGTACCTGCCGGCCAGGCCGGCAGTCCGCGGATACGATGCCGGCAGCGCCGCTCCCTCCGCAAAGGACTTCCCGCCCGCCATGCCTGACATCTACGCCGTTCACGTCATCGTCAAAGTGCGCGCGCACGACGCCGAGCAGGCGCAGGCGGACGCCATGGACGCGGTGTTCACGATTCCTGACTCCGTCCTCGCCGGCCTCGCGGACGAGCCGTACGCCCTGAAGGCCGAGAAGGAGCAGCCGGGCGCATGACGGCGCTCGCCGAGTTCGAGGCCAAGCTGGACTGGCACGCCCGCGAGCGGGCGATCGCCCTGGCCATGGCCCGCCACGGCCTCACCCGCCCCCAGGCCGACGCGCTCGGATCGCCGCTCCATCTGATCGAAGTCAACGGGGCCCTGCACGCCGGCGTCAGCGTGCACTGGCGCGTGCAGCTGTCTCTCTTCGAGCTGGGCCTGCTCGAACAGAACAACGGGGTCGTGAATCGCCTGTCCGTGCGCGGGACGGAGATCGCCGACGCCATCAGCGCCGCGTACGCCGGCCTGCCCGCCGCCCAGGCCATCCGCGAGTACCGCCGGCTTTCCGATGAGGACCGCGAGGCCCGCGAAGCCCGGCGCGAGCGCGTCAGCGATCACGTCCAGGCGGCCTCCCAGGAGATCGGGGAGCGCGTCAGCATCTCCGGCGAGTCCGTCACCATGAGCCATGACGCCTACGCGGAACTGTGCCGCCGCGCCGGCATCGCCGTCCCTGGCGGCCTGCTGGACTGAACCCGCCGGCCGGGAGGACGGCCAGAGCGGACTGCCGTGACTGCCTGCCAGCGTGCCGGGCCGCCGCATGCGGATACGCTGCCGGCAGCCCATCCGCAAAGGACCTTCGCCCGCCATGCCTGACATCTACGCCGTTCACGTCATCGTCAAAGTGCGCGCGCAGGACGCCGAGCAGGCGCAGCTGGCCGCCATGGACGCGCTGGATGCAATCCCCGAATCCGAGCGCGCCGCGCTCGCCGACGACCCGTACGCCCTGAAAGCCGAGAGGGAGGAGCCGGGAGCATGACGACGCTCGACGAGTTCCGCGCCGGCCTGGACTACGGCGCCCGCGCGCAGGCGGTCGCACTGGCGATGGCCCGCCACGGCCTCACCCTCCCGCAGGTCGAAGCGCTCGGGTCGCCGTTCCAGCTGCTCGAGATCGACGGGGCGCTGCTCGCCAGCCGCAAGCTCAACCCGCGGGTGGCCCGGTCCCTTCACGAGCTGGGCCTGCTCGAAGGAGATGCCGGCCCGGGAGCCTTGCATGACCTGTCCGCTCGCGGCAAGGAGATCGCCGACGCCATCAGCCTCGCATACACCGGCCTGCCAGCCGTCCAGGCCATCCGCGAGCACCGCCGGCTCTCAGACGATGACCGCGACGCCCGCGACGCCCGGCGCGAGCGCGTCAACGATCACGCCGAGGCTGTCTCCCGGGAAATCGGGGAGGAGATCCGTCACGCCTTCAGGGACGACGACACCGTCCGCATGAGCCAGGCCGCCTACGCGGAGCTGTGCCGCCGCGCCGGCATCGCCGTCCCCGCCGGCCTGCTGGACTGACCGGCGCCTCCAGGGCGCCAGGCGGCCCGCCGTTTCCGCGCCGGGCACGGCTGCGGCCGCCAGAAGGCGGCCGCAGGGGATGCCGCCTAGCCCGAAGGCTCAAGACGGCGCAAAGGCTGGATCTGAGCGGCATTCTGCCACGGGTCCGGCCCTTTCGCCGTCATTCAGGAGGACGCGGACATCCGGTCAGAGCGGACCGCCGCGACCTTGTCAGGGTCAGAGACGATCAGCCCTTGCACGCGCGGGTCCTCCAGCAGCCGGATCGCGTCGCCGGGCTGCGGGAAGTTCCACAGCCACAGCTGCACGCCGCGCCGGCCGGCGTCCGAGCCGAGATTCCCCAGCAGATGGCGCTCGGCGATCAGCAGCGCCGAGCTTGAATCCTCAAGCGCCCGCCATGGCGACAGGTCCCGGGACGTCAGCTGCCACGGGGACTCCCCGACCATCAGGCCGCGGCGCAGCCCCGGCGCCGCCTGCGCCGCGGCGGCCAGCGCGTCAGAGCTGAAGCTCGCCAGCACATGAACGCCCGGCGTCAATGCCGCCGCTGCGGCAAGCGCCGCGTCCGGGCCTTTCGCTTCCACGCACAGCGGCCGGGCGCCCAGCGCCGCGAGCACCTCGTCCAGATGAAGGCCTGACGGGGCGTTGTCCTCGCCGTGCACGGCCAGCCGGCCGTCCGGCGCGCACGACACCGACACGAACACGCCGTCGGCGCCGCGGTCAAACGCGGCGTTCAGCGACGGGAGCGTCCCGCCGGGCGCCCGCCGGGGCGCTCCGCTGTGGCCGATCACCAGCACAGCGCCAAGCCTGCCGCGGCCCGGGCGCAGCCGGCGGCTTCCCGGCGGGCGCCGGAGGAAATTCCTGCCCGGATACGCTGACGGCATGGCCGAGCTCGTGTATCACGTCGCCCCGTCCCACGCCCGCGAGAGCATCCTCGAGCACGGCCTGCAAGGCGGCCGGCCGCTGCGATGGGGAAGCCGCCTGGCCGCTCAGCCGTTCGGCGTGTACGTGTGGGCCGGCGAGGAGTTCGCCCGCCGCTGGCGCGACCGCTCAGACCTGCAGCATCCGTGCCCCGGCGGCGACATCTGGGCGGCCGACCCCGGCGAGGAGCCCGTCGGCGTCGATGAGCATCAGGGCTGGCCGTCGCTGATCGTCACCTGCGAGGAGATCCCCGCCTCCCGGCTGACGCTCGTCAGCGCCGGCGCCTGACCCCCGGGGCCCTCCCGCAGCCCGCGCCGCGGCCCGGCCGGCCATCATGGCGCCCGTGGCCGCTCTCGCCGCGTTCCTGCTCGCCCCGCTCGCCGCCGCGCTGCCGCCGTCGCCGGTCGCGGCCGTCCGCCTGCCCGGCCTGCAGGTGCAGGGCATCGCCGCGTCCCTGAACGGCGGCGACGCCGGCATGATCACGCTCCGGACGCCCGGGGCGGCAGCGTGCCCGCGCGTGCGTGCGCGCCTGCCCGGCCGCCTGGCCCTGGGCTCCGACGCCGGGACCGTGCAGCTCCTGCGCCTCGCCGTCTCCGCGTCCGGGGCCCGCCGCGCGGTGATCACCGCGATCGTCCCCGCCGGCCGGCGCGCCGTGATCGTGTCGCTGGCCGGCGGAACCGTCCGGCGGGCCGCCGGAGCCTGCACGGCCTCCTACGCCCGCGCGTTCCTGGCGCCGGCGCTGGCGTCCCTGATCAGGCGCCGGCTGCGCGTCGATTCCCTGCCCGCCGGCGCCGAGCTGGGCCCGGCCTCCGGGCCGGCCCTGGCTGTCACCTCCGCCGCCCCTCCCTCCCGGCGCTGAGCTGCCCGTGCGCGCCGGGCACTGGCATCCGGCGGGCGCTCCCTTACAGTGAAGGCATGGGCAAGCAGACCGGATCCGCATGCGCGTCAGAGCGCGCCCCGATGAGCCTGGCCGGCGCCGGCCGGACGCCGCTGACCCGGGACGAGTTCCGCGCGGGCGTGATCGCCCGCGACGGCGGCCGCTGCGTGCACTGCGGCCGCGCCGGCTCCCTGGACGCCCATCACATCCTCGAGCGCCGGCTGTTTGACGCCGAGGACCCGGTGCCCGGCGGCTACGCCCTGGACAACGGCGCGTCCCTGTGCGCGGCGCCGCCGCCCGGCGGCGGCCCCTCCTGCCATCAGCTGGCCGAGCAGACCGTCATCAGCCCCCGGCAGCTGCGCGCCACCGCAGGCATCCGCATGCCGCTGCTTCCCGCCTGCCTGGAATCCGGACGCGACTACACCAAATGGGGCGACGAGGAGCTCCCGGACGGGCGGCGGCTGCGCGGGCCCCTGTTCACGGACGAGTCCGTGCAGAAGGCCCTCGCGCACGGCCAGGCCCTGGGCCGCTATGCCCCGTCGTTCAAGTACCCGCGCACCCCGCACCTGCCGTTCAGCCCCGGCGCGTCCGCTGACGATCGCATGCTCGCCAGCTGCAGCCAGTTCGAAGGCCGCGACGTCGTGGTCACCGAGAAGCTCGACGGCGAGTCCGCGACGATGACCCGCGAGCTCTTCCACGCCCGGTCCCTGGACAGCGGCTACCATCCCGGCCGCACCTGGGCGAAGAACCTGTGGGGAGCCGTCCGCTTCGAAATTCCCGAAGGCTGGCGGCTGTGCGGAGAGAACCTGCAAGCCCGCCACACCGTCCCGTATGAGGGCCTGCCCGGCCATTTCGTCCTGTTCAGCGTCTGGAACGAGCGCAACGAGGCGCTCAGCTGGCAGGACACGTGCGAGTGGGCGCAGCTGCTGGGCGTCCCGCACGCCCCGGTGATCGCCGCCGGCCCCTGGGACGAGCAGCACGCCCGCCGCCTCGCCGAGGACGGATTCCCGTCCGCGTTCGGCGGCGCCCCCGCGGAAGGCTTCACCGTCCGCCTCGCCGGGGCCTTCGCCTACCGGGACTTCGGCCGGTCCCTGGCGAAGTCCGTGCGCGCCGGGTTCGTCCCCGGCCACGAAGGCCACTGGCAGTCCCGCCAGCTGCAGGAAAACGGCCTCGCCTGACCGCCCGGATACGCTGACCGCATGTCCCCGCTGGACCGAGACTGGCATCCGAGAGGAAAGGCGACGTTCCCGGACTGGAAGCGCGCCCGCCCAGGGCAGCGCGTCGAGCACGTGCGCACCGGCGCGCAGGCCACGGTGATCCGGGCTGTCCTGGGGAAGAACGGCCGCGGCCTGCACCTGGCGGTGCTCTGGGACGCCCGGAACGGCCTGCCCGCCGCACGCGGCAACGTCGTCGCCCCTGCCTTTGACCTGCGCCCCGTCGGCGATCCGCCCGCCGGAAGCTGAAAGCTCCAGGTCCGGGCGGGATACGCTGGAAGCATGAGCTTCCTGCGCAGCTTCGCGGCCGGCGTGCGCGCCGCCGCGGCTCCGGACCCGGCTTCCATGGCGTGCGTGACGCGCCTGCACGCCAGCGAGCATCAGGCGCTCCTGGATCTCGCCGGCCGGCTCGGCTGCGACGAGCATCAGGCGCTGCTGTGGTGCGTGGACCGCCAGCTGGAAGCCCTCGCCGGGCAGGAAGCGCCCGCCGGCGCCGGCCCGCCGCCGGGACGGCCCGGCGCCGGGGATGTCCGCGGCAGCGTTGTCGCCTCAAGCCCCGGGTACTCGCCCGCGGAGCGCGAGCGCGTCCTGCGCTACGGCCGGCTGGCGGGCTGCCGCACGCCGATGGCCGCACGCCGCCACGCCCTCGCCGCGCAGCTGCGCGACGAAGGCCGCCTCGCCCCGGGCGCCCAGCCGCCGGCCGGCTTCACCGGCCAGGCATTCATCTGACGCCAGGCGGGGACGTGCCCGGCGGACCGGCCGCGGCAGATACGTTGGCTCATGGCCAACGCCCTGGACGCCGAAGTCCGCCCGGAGAGCAGCCGCGCCCGGTTCGCAGCGCCTGACCGGGAATCCGGGCTGATGCTGCTGCGCAAGACGCTGCCGCTGCGCGAAATCCTGGCCGGGGCGGCCGCCATCCCCTTCCAGAAGGCCGCCGCCGACGCGCTGCCGGCGATCGCTTCCGCCGCTGACGCCGACGCCGCCCTGGGCTGGTGGGCGCGCCAGGCCTCGCCGGGCGCGAAGGCCGTGAACCTCGGGCTGCTGCGCCTGCCCGGCCGCAAGGGCCGCCGCGGCTCCTTCGACGCGGCGCTGGCAGAGGAAGCCTTGCGCATCCTGAAGCGCCGCCCGCCGGAGGAGCGCGCGGACGCGCTGATCGCCGCCGGCCTGGCCTGCCCTGCCGGCCTGGTGCTCGGGGACGGGCATCCGTGGACGGCGGACGGCGGCGGCGCCGTGCGCTGGCGAGACCCCGCCGCCGGCTGCCTGCTCCGGATGCCCGGAGGGACGCGATGCCTGGCGTCGCTGCCGGGCCGGGCGCCGGGGGAGGTCCTGCTCTGGGATGGCCTGCCCGGCAGCGCGTTCGGCCTGCCGGGAGGGCACGGAGCCATCCGCGTGCAGAGAGCCGCAGGCCAGGCCATGACCTTCGGCCAGGCCGCGGAGGCCATTCTCGAGGCGGCCCGGCCCGGAGCGGTCATCACAGCGATGCGCCTGGGCGTAATCGTCGCAACCGCCGGGCCCGCCCCGGAACCGCAGCTGCGCCTCCTGCAAGCCGGCCGGCCTGCGATCGCGCGCTTCCTTGCGCAGGGGGGCGCGCCCGACCTGGACGCCAGCGTGCTGCCGTGGCTCGCGGGCGCACTGTACCGCCCTGACCTGCCGCCGGTCGCCTCCCGGCGCCAACGGGCCGCGGAGCTGTCAGTCCCGCACAGCCCGTACCTGCGCCGGGCGCCGGAGGGCCCGCCCGACGAGGCCTGACTCCTGCCTACTCGGCGTCCTGGTCGTCAGCTTCGGCGCCTTCCTCCCAGGCCAGCGCCTGGCGGATGTCCTTCGTTCCCACGCCGGCGAGGCTCGCGATCTGCTGGATCTGCTCTTCCTCGGCCTTCCTGGGGCCCTCGCCTTCACGGGGCAGCCGGCCGAACCAGTCGAGCGCGTCCGAGCACGCGTCGCAGCGCTCCTCGTCGCTGAGGTTCTCCCATCCCGCCAGCCTCTGCGCCGCCGCGGCCTGCCCGCTAATGAACTCCCCGTAGCTGATCTGTGTCATGCCCTGATCGTACGTGCCGGGCCTGCCGGCGCAACCGCCGGCGGCCGGGGCGCGCGGATACGGTGCCCGCATGAGCTGCTACGAACGCGAAACCGCCTCCATCGTCCTGCCGGCCTCCGAGGCCGCGAAAGTCAAGAAGGCTGTCCGCGACGCCGTCAACGGCCTGCGCGCCGACGCGCAGGCCTACGCCGCCGCATTCTGGGACGGGCAGGCCAAGCGCACCCGCAGCACCCGCCGCTACCTGCAGGCGCTCGAGGACGCCAGCCGCGAGCGGACCGGCCTGTACGCGCCGCGCGGCAGCCGCCCCCGCTGGGCCGGCTCCGGCCACTACGGCAACGAGGCCAGCTGGGCCCTGGAAAGCCTCCTGCATTCAGTGTCGGACAAGCCCCGCAAGATCACTAGCGCCGACCTCGACCGGTTCTTCCCGAAGGCCACGAACCGCGACACCCGCTTCCGGGCCGGCGAGGAGGCCGGCGTGTGCTTCGACGGCCGCGTCCTGACCTGGGAGGTCGGCGAGAACAACCACAGCGTCGAGCGCTTCCACGCCCATCCGGTCGCCGTCGCGCTGCTCGGCGCCCTGGACCGCGTCAAGTGGACCCGCGGCACCGGCGGCGTCGTGCGCTACGACAACGAGTACAGCCGCGACGCCTGGCAGGCGCCCAGCATCAAGGCCGCCTACGGCCCCGCCGGCGACCAGCAGCTCAAGGCCAGCCGCGGCTTCTGACCGCCCGGATACGCTGACGCCATGGCGTTCACCGGGAAGCCTCTCACCGCCGAGCAGGCCCGCATCGTGCGCGCCGCCGCCTCCGGGCGGCTCCGCACCAACGAGCACGGCCGCTGGGTCATCGCCGGGGAGGAGCGCCCGGAGCGCAAGCCCCGCGAACGCCTCGCCAAGCGCGGCCTGATCGCCTGGCAGCCCGGCGGGGCCGTCATCGCCACCGCCGCGGGCCTCGCCGCCCTCGCCAGCCACGACGCGCACGCTCTGGCATGACCGCCGCCGCCCGCCGCCCGCTGTGGGTGACCTGGACCGCGAAAGGCCGCGACCCGTACACCAACCCGCGCGCCGCCAGGGCTCACCTGGCCGCCCAGGGCGCCGGCCGCGGCGACCTGCGCAACGGAGGGTTCCCGCTCGCCTGCGGCCGCTGGGCCCCGGAGGGCTGGGACGCCGACATCGTCGAAAGCTCCGCGCCGCGCTGCCGGCGTTGCCTGAAGGCGCAGGCCGCAGCGCCCGCCTCCGCCGTCCGCAGCGGCCCGTGCTGCGACGGAGCCGGCTGCGCGGACTGCGACGGGACCGGCGAGCGCCACCGCACCCGCCTGGACGCCGGCGGCGGCCTCACGCTGTCAGTGTCAGGCTCCGCGCCGCTCTCCGGCCGTTCCGCCGAGGCGCTGAAAGCCGTCGCGCACGCAGCAGCCGCCCAGTTCCGGAAGCCGCCGGGCCTCGGCGGCGAAGGCGGCCTCCGCCCGTGAGCCCGCTGCCCGCTGACGTCCAGGAGCTGCTCAGCGACGGCTCCGCCCCCGGCGAGGCTCCCGGCGCGCACATCGCCTCCCAGCTCGAGCAGCTGCGCGCCCGCGAGCCGGCAGTGAACCGGGAGATGGGGGAGGGGCTGCTGGTGTTCGCCCGCCGCCGCTCGCATTCCGGCCGGCTGCTGCACTGGGAGCTTGAGATCGTCGGGGAGGACACCGGGATCCGGCACGGCGCCTGGGACGTGCAGCTGTGGGGCGAGCACGTCCGCGACATCCCGCTGGACGCGCTCGCCCTGAGCCTGCGCATCGCCTTGAACCATCCCGCCGACCTGCCTGACAGCGTGTTCGTCTGCTACGCGGAGCTCACCGGATGGGAAGGCTTCGAATGCGACCGCTGCCAGGAGATGTTCCCGACGTGGCGGGCGTGCGTCCGCCACGAGCACGAGCGCCACGGCGTGCCGCTGCCCGGCTGACCGGCCCTGCCCGGAGATACCGTCACGCATGCCATCAGGACGAGATGACTGCGCCCGGCTGCGCGACGCCGCCCGGGGCCTGATCGACGCCGCCACCCGGATGCCTGACGCCGGGCTCGCCAGCGGCGACCCGCGCTACGCCTGGTACTTCGAAGTCCTGATCCCCGCCCGCGACGCCCTGCAGGCCGCCCTGGACGCTCCCGCCTGCGGCCATGACGGCACGCCGCCCGGCTACCCGTGTCGGCGCTGCGGCACGCCGAACATCTGACCTCGGCGCCGGGCGTGCGGGCGCGGCGGTGTCAGAGCCCGCAGGCTTGCATCAGATTCTGATGCAAGCCTGCTACGAGCAGTAGGCGATCTTGTCGGTGTTCGTCCCCGACATGCGGTCCTCGTCGGAGTTGAACTCCGTGTCGAACACCTTGCGGTGCCCCGCCGGGCATTCGATCAGCGACAGCATCAGCTGACGGTCAGCGGCCGTCAGCGGCAGCCGGTCCCCGTAGCTGCCGTCGCCGTCGATCTTCAAATGCACCACCACCACCTGGCGGTCCGGCGACAGGCGGAAATCCGAGCGCCGGTAGGCAGTGCGAGCCGACGTGACCGGCCGGTCAGGGCGCGCCTGCTTCGCCGGGCCGCCAGAGGACGCGCTGCAGGCGGACAGTCCTGCAGCGGCGGCAGCGGCCAGGAACGTGCAGAGCAAGCGCCTCATGCCCGCAAGCATGCCGGAGCCCGCGGCCTGCGTCAGGGTCTCGGCGCCCGGCCGCGCCCGGATACGGTGCCGGCATCACCGCCCAGTTCCTGAGAGGACATCTGAACCGTCATGGCCGCACTGATCCCTGAGCAAAACGCCCGAGTCGCGCTGCGCAGCTTGCGCTCCGCCGGGCAGGAGCTCGCCCATGCCGTGCAGGCGCTCCGCGATGCCGGCGCCCCCGCTGCCGGAGCCCTCGCCGCCGCCGAGCAGGCCGAGCAGCTGGCCGCGGAGGCAGTCCGCGCCGTTCTGGACGCCGTGCCCGCCGGCACGCCCGGGCGCGACGAGCACGACCAGCTCGTGCGCCCGTGCATCCGGCGCTCCTTCACCGGCGGCCAGGAGGACATCACCTACCCGGAGTTCGCCGAAGACATCATTCAGGACTGGGACGTCGCCGAAGACGTCGCCGACGACCTGCTCGCCTGGCCCAAGCAGCCCCGCGAATGGAACGCCGAGGAGCCTGAGTTTCGGGAAGTCTTCGAGCTCCTCGACGCCTCAGACCTCAAGGCGCAGATCGCCTACTACGCCGATCAGGAGTAGCTGAGGCAGGCCTGGGGCGCCTGCTGCTGTGACGCCGGATGATAGGCCAGGACCGCACCAAGGCCTCCTGCGCCAGCCGGCGCGGAGATACGTTGAAAGCGTGGCCAAGCGCAACTGGATCTCAGTCGTATTGAGTGGAGGCCCTAGCTCAGGCAAGTCGTCCAGCCAGGCTTACCTGTCCCAGAAGCTCGGCGACCGCGGCGTGCGGACCTTGTTCGTGCCGGAGGTTGCCACGCAGGTGATCAGCGGCGGCGTCTCAGACATCGCGCGCCTCGCCTCCGAGGATTCGCGGGCGTTCCAGGCCGTCCAGACTGAGATGCTGCTGCTGCAGGCCGCTCTGCGCGAACGCTACACGCGGATGGCCGCGGCGTTCGCCCCGGAGCCCGTCGTCGTCGTGTTCGACCGCGCCGAAATGGACGTCAGCGCCTACATGGGCCCGGAAGCGTTCAAGGCCGCCTGCGACGAGCATCATCTGCGCCTGGCTGACATCCGCGACAGCTACGACGCCGTCATTCACCTGGTGACCGCCGCCCTGGGCGCCGAGGAGCACTACTCAAGCGACAACAACGAAGCCCGCTACGAAACCGCCGAGCAGGCCCGCGCCGCCGACCGGCGCGTCCTGGCCGCCTGGACCGGCTGCCCGCACCTGTGGATCGTCGGCAACGAGGACAGCTTCGACGTCAAGCTCGAGCGGGTGCTCGCCTGCGTGCTGCACGCCCTCGGCCGCGACGACGACCCGGCCGCCGGGCCCGCCGAAATCGAACGGAAGTTCCTGCTCGCCGGCCCGCCGGACTTCTCATCCCCGGAGCTCAAGGACGCGGTCAGCGTCGAAATTGAGCAGACCTACCTGCTGTCCTCCGAGCCCGGCGTGGAGCTGCGCGTCCGCAAGCGCACCCAGGACGGCCAGTCCAGCTACTTCCACACCCGCAAAGTCGGGATGCCTGACGGCAGCCGCCAGGAAACCGAGGCGCTGATCAGCCCGTCGGAGTACATCCGCCTGCTCTCAGACGCCGACCCGGCCCGCCGGCGGGTGCGCAAACGCCGCCACTGCTTCCCTCATGAAGGCCTGTACTTCGAGCTGGACGCCATCGAGCGCCCGGGATCCCCGCCGCTGCACATCCTCGAAGTCGAGCTGCTGCACGCCGGCCAGCCCGTTGTGCTTCCCTCCTGCCTCACGGTCGAGCGCGAAGTCACCGACGACCCCGCCTACCGCAACAGCCAGCTCGCCCGCGCCTGACCGGATCCCCGTCCGGGCAGGCGCACGGCAGCGAAGCCGCGCGGCTGCGGGCCCGCGCCTGCGGCTGCGCTCTTCGCCCGGACCTGCCGGCCGTCCCCTCCCGCGGCGCTGCAAGCCGGGAAGCCGCCCGGATCGCGTCCCCGCGCAGCCCGTTCCTGCCAGCCGGCGGCGGGACGCCCCGCCATCCGGAATGACCGGCCGGCAGGAAGGAAAAGGGGCAAGGCCTCGCGCGGCCGCCAGGCCTCCGCCGGCGGATACGATGACAGCGATGAGCCCGCCGGCCGCCCCGGCCCCTGCCGCCCTTGAGAACGCCGCCTCCTGCGGCGCGGCACTCCGCATCCCGCCTGGGTCAGGGCTCGCGTTCGTGCAGGTCAAGGACGGCCCCGCCGGCCTGGCCCTGGCCCGCGGCGTGCCGAGCGCGCCGCTGGACGCCGTCCTGGACGGGGCGCTGCCCCGGGCCTGGGATCTCCCGCCGGACGAATGGCTGCCCGCCGTCGGCAGCGAAGCTCAGCTCGGCGCGGCACTGCGATGGCTCGCCGCCGAAGGCCGCCTGGACCGCCTCGCCGCATGCGACCCGGCCGGCGGCGTCGCCTCCGCAGCCGAGTTCGCAGAGTCCGCGCGCCGCGCTGCGGACTGGCTGGCCGGCCTGCACTGGGTGCTCGCAGCCGGAATGCTCGCCGGCCTGCACCTGGCGTTCCAGGACACCCGCCCGCGCAGCCGGCGGGTGCCCGCCGGAGCCTGCCAGTTCGCCGGCATGCCGCCGGAAGCATTCGCCGTCACCGCGCCGCCGCCGGACCCGTTCGCCGCCCGCGGGCTGCTGCTGTGCCCTGACGGCGGCGCCGTGCAGGCCTGCGCCGTGAAAGTCATCGGCCCCCGGGACGCGCGCGAGCCCCAGCGTGTGCGGCTGCTGGAGCCCGGCCTGCGGCGCCTCACCCGCGCCCAGGCATCCGCCGAAGCGCTGACGCTGGCCTCGGACGGCTACCTGGAAGCGCTGCGCATCAGCGGCGGGCATGCCTGGGTGCACCAGGACGCTTTCGTCAGCCGCGACGTGGAGGCTACGGGCGCCCCCTTCCAGGCGGGCCTGGCGTCCGACGATCCCTGCGACGACCTCGCCGATCGCGAGGACGACCCGGCGATCCAGTTCGCCACATTGCGCTGCGCCGGAGACATCGTGCACCCCGGCATCGCGCCGCTGGCCGGACGGGCCCGCCGGCCCGTGCGCGGCATCTGCCGGCCCCTCAGCCCGTTCCGAAGCTGACCGGGCTCCCCGGCGGCGCGCGGCGCCCGCGCGGATACGCTGGCAGCATGCCGGAATCCGTCACGGCCGCTGAGCTGCCCGTCGATCTCTCCTGGTCAGGCCACGGAGCTGTGGAAGCCCGCCGCGACGGCGGCGTGCTTCTCGCACGCGTCCCGTACGCCATCAGCCTCGGCGCCCTGCTGGACGGCGCCTTCACCTCCCCCGGGGCGGTCCCCGACGGAGCCTGGACGCCGCTGCTTTCAGAGCGCGCGGCCCCCGAGGACGTTGCTGCCGCCGCCGCGTGGCTGGCCCGGCACGGCCGCTGGGATCCCGCGCAGCCGGCGCCCGCGACCGCCGAGGAGCTCCACGCCGAAGGCGACGTGCATCTGGACGGCGACTTGGGCCTGCAGCTTGATGACGGCGGGCATCTGCCAGCCGGCCCCGGCCCGTGCCTCGTCATCGGCCCCAGGTACGCGCGCGAGTCCCAGCGTGTGCGGCTGCTGGAACGCGGCTTGCGGATGTGCGCCGACATCCTGCTGGCTCCCTCCGCGCCTGGCGCGGACTCCGGCCTGGAAGCCGGCCCGGCCGTCCGGATCGCCAGCGCTCCCGGCCTGTCCGAATGCGCAGTCAGGGCCGGCGTCCTGTGCTGCTCGCATCCGTTCGGCTCGCTTGTCGACCCGGGCCGATGGACGGCCATGAGCCGCGACGAGGCTGCCGCCTTCGCCGCCCGGCATCTGAACTGGGACGGCGGCCTGCCGCTGACCCGCGTCCTGAACGCCGGCGGCCCTGCTTTCGAGCCCGAAGCCGTCCGGGATGTCGAGCGGCTGCTCGCCGACATCCCCGCCGGCCCGGCGACGGCGCAGGCGCGCCGGCCGCGCCAGGCGCCGCGCCCCGGCGTGCTGCGCGACCAGCCGGCGGGCAGGGGCTGCCTCTCCGACTGGGACTCCGTCCGCGCTTCCGCCGGCGCCGCCGCGTGGCTGCGCGCCCGCTCCTGCGGCGCCGCGCTGCATCCGGCGCTTCCGCCCGTCCTGTCCCGCAGCGCCGCACGCCGCGCCCGCATGCAGCTCGTGGCACCCGCCAGCCCGTTCCGGCCGGCCGGCATCAGCCAGCCCGGCTGAGAAGCCAGGAGGAGAGAAAGAGGGGGTCAGTCGCGGACGGCGCCGTCGAGAATGCCGGCGTAATCCGCGGCGATCTCCAGCGCCCGGGCGAGCGCCCGCGCCTGCTCCGGCGAGGCCGGAGCCAGCCGCCGTGCTGACAGCGACGCCGGACAGCTGCGATCGTGCAGCTGCTTGCGTACCGTGGCAGCCTGCCCGGCCAGAGGGCCGGCGCCGGCGATCACGATCTCGCAGGACGCATCCCAGGCGGTCACGACCACGCGCACGCGCACCGGCACGCAGCCTGGAATGAAATGCTCGCCGACGACGCCTCCGAGGTACTCCTCGTCGTTGTGCTCGGCCGCCTGCGGGTGCGCCGGCACGCGCACCAGGCCGGCAGCTTGAAGTGTCGCGGTCATGCCTTCAAAGTATCCGCCCGTCCGGGCCCGGCCACCCCAGGAGCACCCGGAAACTCCCTCCCCGCCCGCCGGCGCAGGGCAGCCTCGGCTGGTGAGCCCCGCCGCAGCCGTGACCTTCGCCGCCGTCCTCGTGATCGCCTGCGGCCTCGCCGCTCCTGCGTGGCCGCGCGCGCTGCCCGCCCGCGCCGCCGGGGCGCTGGCGGCCGCCGGCTTCGCCGCTCAGGCCGCGTGGGCCGCCGCGGCCTGCGCCGGCGCCGGCCGGATGACCGTGACGGCGCTGATCGCCTGCGGCTTTGCCTGCTGGAGCGCCGCGGCCTGGACGGCCGGGTCCGGCGGCCCCTGCCGGCGCGAGCAGGCGGGCTGGCCGCCGCGCTGACCGGCCTGCCCGGCGGTACGTTCACGCATGGCAGAGGACATTCACGGGCTCGCCACCGTGGTGGTGCGCTCCCGCGACGGGGAGCTGCTCGTGGACGAGTCCGTCCCCGTGCAGGCCCGGCGGATCACCAGCCTGGGAACCGCCCGCCTGGAACTCGAAGGTGTCCCCGTCGAAGTCGACATCATCCTGCAGCCGTCCGCGTCGATGACCGCCACCCCTGACCGGCTTGCCCGGCTCGCCCGGGCTGTGGAGGAGATGCGCGACGACGACGACCCGGACTGGCAGGAGCTCGCCTCCGCCTTCAACGCGATCCTGTAGCCGGCCAGCGGCCAAGGAGCCGGCTGCGGCGTTCGGCCCGGCTCAGCCTTCGCCGTCCCCGGCGAGCGCGCGCAGCGCCTCGACGGCGTCGTCGAACTCCTGCGCGGCGGCCAGGCGGTCCTTGCCGGCGGCCAGGCGGCCGCGGGCGGCCAGCAGGCGCAGGGCCGCCTCCCGGTAAGCATCACTCTCCTGCGCGCCATCGGGAAGCTCCTCGTCCGCGGCCCGGCCGGCGTGCGCCGTGGAGGCGCGCACGCCGGCCGCCGAGGCCGTCCGGGGGCTCCTGGGCTCCTCAAGCGCGGGCCGAATCCAGATCGAGCCGGACGCGACCTTCTCGCTCATCGACGCCATGGCCTGGGCTGCGGACTTCCTGGTCATCGCTCAGCGGCTGCGGATCCGGCCGAACATGCCGGCGGTGGCCGCCGCCATCAGCAGCGCCCAGGCCGCCACCGCGAACGGGCTGAACGAAGCAAGCGCGCCAGCAGCGAGGCCGGCAGCGATGAGCGCGAGCAGATGCCGCTGGCAGAAACCAATCATGGCTTCAACGTATCCGCCTGCCACCCTTCCGCCGGCTCCGTCGCCCGCGGATACGTTGAAGCCGGCATGAACCTGTCAAACCGCGACTTCCTCAAAGGGCTGCGCCGGTACGCCGCCGCGGCATCCGAGCATGGCGAGGAATGCATGATCTGCTCGGCGCCGACCAGCCCTGACCGTCACGTGATGATGCGGGCGGTCCGCCGCAGCGCGAAGCTGTCGGGCATCCAGATCCCGCGGCTGCTGGCCTGCGAGCGCTGCGCCCGCGAGAAAGGCCATCGCTCCGGCGCCGAACTCGCATCCGCGCGGATGGCATCCGGTCTCGTGCGCCTGGACGCCATCCGCGACGTCCTGGCGCCCGCCGGCCGGCCGGTGCGCCAGGCCGCCTTGGCCGCCTGCCCGGCCCTCAAGCTCCTTCCTGGCATGGCCCGCGCCGGTCATGGCACAAGCGCCCGGCGCGCCAAGCTCGCCGCCCGCGACGGCGGCGCCGCCTGCGTCTGGTGCTCGAAGCGCGCCGCCCCTGACAGCTTCACATTCGAGCATCTGATCCCCCGCGGCGCCGGCGGCCCCAACTGCCTGGAGAACCTGGTGCTGGCATGCCCGTCCTGCAATCACGCCCGCGGCCGCGCCCCGGCGGCAGCCTGGGCGGCCCAGGCGGCAGCCGCCGGCCGGCAGCCGCGCTGGACGGTCCTGTCCTCCAGGCTGGACGAGCTGGCGTTCCGCCCGCCCGTCCATGTCCCGCCGCCGGCCGCCGCGAAAGCCGCCGCCCAGCTTGCGCGCCTGCCCGTCCCGGCCGCCTCCCGGCAGAGGGCGGATACGCTGGCTGCATGACCACCGCCCAGCCGACTCAGGGAGATGCCGTGAACGCCACCCGGGAGCAGATCGTGCGCGCGTGCGAACTCACCCGCGACTTCAACGCGACGTCGATCAAGGTCGCCTCGACCGTGGTGTACGGGCTGCCGGACAGCTACATCGTGATCGAACTCTCGGGCGTGCAGGCGGGCGTTCAGCCGGTCGTGTTCGGGATCGCGCCC